>Ga0208161_1000362_pt1 | contig 26218 bp, 16 predicted proteins | sample CB_VirMetaG_3_FD_184538 | JGI IMG/M metagenome (GOLD analysis project Ga0208161, IMG submission 184538) | Freshwater to marine saline gradient viral communities from Chesapeake Bay - CB_1508_1S Viral MetaG (SPAdes) (version 4) | ecosystem: Environmental > Aquatic > Marine > Coastal | place: USA...
GAGAAAAAAGTTTTAACCTGATATTTATAATTAAATAAACACGAAAAATTTAAAACCAAAATACTATGGCTGATTTATTAATGAAAATGCCCGTCCCTTATGAACCAAAAAGGAAAAACCGATTTATCTTGAGTTTCCCTTCTTCATTAGGTATTAACTCTTGGTACGTTGAGTCTACATCAAGACCACAAATAACTATTGGAGCTACTCCAATCCCATTTTTAAACACTGAAACTTATGTTGCGGGTAGATTTACATGGGGAACCATTAACGTTACGTTTAGAGACCCAATCGGTCCGTCAGCATCTCAAGCTTTAATGGAATGGGTTCGTTTAACTGCAGAATCTGTAACAGGACGTATGGGTTATGCTGCGGGATATAAAAAAGACCTTGACCTCGAAATGTTAGACCCAACAGGAGTTGCTGTTGAAAAATGGATTTTACAAGGAACATTCTTAACTGATGTGAATTTCGATAGTTTGGGATATAGTGATGACGCTTTGGCTACAATTACGGCAACATTACGTCCTGATAGATGTATTTTGGTTTACTAATACTATTGATAAAAAATTATTAAGTAATATATTTAACCATAGGGTTAACTCCCTATGGTTTTTATTTTTTAAAAAATGGAAGATTCTACACGACAATACGGACAAATGGATTTTAATTTACCACACGATGTGGTAACATTACCTTCAGGCGGTAAATTCTATAAAAACAAAAAGAAAAGTTTAAAGGTTGGATATCTTACAGCACAAGATGAAAATTTACTTATTTCAGGAAATAATGGAAATAGTTCAGGGTTAATAAATACTTTAGTGAAAAATAAAGTTTATGAACCAGATTTTAAGGTAGATGAGCTTATTGAAAGTGATTTGGAAGCCATTATGATTTTCTTACGAAATACTGCATTTGGTGCTGATTATAACTTCAATCTCACTGACCCTAAAACAGGGGAAAATTTTAAAGCTACCGTAATGTTAGATGAACTTAACATCAAAAAACCAAGTTTAGAACCAAATAACGATGGTTTATTTGAGTTAAAATTGCCTAAAACAGGTTCTTTAGTAAAATGTAAACTATTAACTGTTGGTGAAATAGAATCATTAAACAAATCTATGGAAAGGTACCCAAAAGGGATAACTGCACCTATTGTAACTAATAGATTACAAAAACAAATAATTAGTATTGATGGAAATGAAGATAGAGAAATGATTGCAAAATTTGTGATGACTCTACCGATATCAGATTCTAAATACATTAGAAATACTCTCACCGATTGCGAACCAAAATTAGATTTGAATCGAGAAGTTATAGCCCCGTCAGGAGAAAAAGTAGATGTGAGAGTCACTTTTGGGGCGGAGTTTTTTCGGCCTTTCTTCTGAATATAGAAAAATATTACTTGATGAGGTATACTACCTATCTAAGTATGTAAATTTTTCATACTCTGACATTTTAATTATGCCTACGTATGAAAGAAAGTATTTTATTCAAAAAATAGTTGAGGAGTTTGAAAAGAAGAATGAAATGGTCCAAAAACAAAAAAACGTTAGGTAAATATTTATTACTAAAATAGAATATGTTCCTTGCAGAAAATAGTGATAACAATACGGAAAAACAGTTAAAAGGTTTATCGGGTAGTTTAGGAGTATTAAACTTTAATATAAAAGATTTTTTTGAAAATTTTAATAAGAATATTCCTTTAACTACTGGTGCGATAAAAAACATAACAGATGCTACGTCGAAACTTGAAGATTTAACATTTAAAGCTACTACCGAAAGTTTAGGTCAGACAAGAATTTTAGGTGAAGGTGTTAGAGATACTATAGCACAAGCAACTATGGAGTCTGCACAATATGGTATTACTCTTGATGACCAATTATCGGTGTTTAAGGAAATAAATAGTGTAATGCAAAAAAACACTTTATTAACCGCCGAACAACAAACAAATATTGCGTTATTAGCTAGAAATGCGGGTGTTGGTGCGGGTGAAATTGCCACAATGGTAGAAGCATTTGACAATGTAGGTGTTAGTACTAACGATGCTATTGAAAATATAAGTGAAATGCAAAAACAAGCAAGAACTTATGGTTTAAATGTTGGGCAATTTATGAAAAATATTGGTTCTAACATTAAACTATTAAGTAGTTATAACTTTAAAAATGGTGTTGAAGGATTTACTAAGATGGTAGCAAAGGCACAGTCCTTAAGAATTAACTTCAATAGTGTTGTTAAATTAGCGGATGACATGATGGACCCTGAAAGGGCGATAGAAACGGCAGCAGGATTCCAAATGTTAGGTGGTGCAGTTGGTGATTTAGGTGACCCATTTAAATTGTTACATATGGCACAAAATGATGTTGGAGGATTACAAGATTCAATTCTTGAGATGGCGGAAAGTGCTGTTGTTTTTAATGAAAAAACGGGAGAGTTCGATGTACCTGTTACAGAAATGTACCGTCTTAGAGAGGCTGCAAAATTAACAGGAATGGATTATCAAGAATTAACCCAAACCGCAATTAAATCGGCAGAAAAAACAAGAAAACTTGATATGTTAGGTCCTATGAGTAGGTATACTGATGAACAAAAAGATTTAATTGCAAATATGGCTGAGTTACAAGATGGTAAGTTACAAATAAAGCTATCGGGTGAAGAAGGGTTAATAGATGCGGCAAACTTAAATGAAGAACAGCTTGCAAAACTGGCGGAACAACAAGAAAATGCAAATAAATCTGATAGAGAAATTGCTCTTGAACAATTAACGGCATCACAAAAACTAAATGAAATTTTAGATAATCAGGTAAAGGCGTTAGGTCCATTTATAGGAACAAGAACTGACGCAATCACATCTACTATAGACACAATGGGTGCGGGTGCTCAAACTATTGTTGAAAATATTAATAAATCATTTAGTGCTGAAAATGTTGGTAGATTTGGTGAAACTTTTACAAATGCTTTAATTGCGGGTTTTAAGGATACCGATAAAAATGAAATGTTTAAAACCTCTGTTGGTAACTTACTACACACAATTTCGAGCGGTTTCGATACTTTAAGTACCGATATGTCTAAAAACTTTTCTGAAAGTAATGTTTTTAATAATGAAGGTGCTTTTAATAATTTAGCGGAGTCTTTAACTAAATTAGGGCTTTCCGCCGAATCCTTAGGGGCTATAGGTGCTGGTGATATATTTTCAACTCTTTCAAGTGAAATGGACGCATTTACACAAGATTTACTAACAATATCTCAAAGAACGGGTCAACATACCAACCAAAGAGAAAATAACAAGTCAGTTACTAATATTAATGACATTTTAAATAATAATGATACTAATACAACACCATCTAATATTAATGGAGATTTAGGTTTAAATGTTAATGGAACAATTAATCTAAAAATTGATGGTAGTAACTTACCGTCAAATATTTCTACAGAACAACTGGCAAATACTATAGTAAATAACCCTGATTTTATAGCACAATTAAAGTCGGCACTCTCGAACAGTAACAATACGTATAGTGATTAAAAATCATTGGTTAATCTATTTATATAAAAATAGATTTAAATGCCAAGTGAATTAACTTTTAATGCGACACAAAACTTTAGAAATAAGTTATTGGTAAGAAATTTACCACCTTATAGTGACGCTTTTAAACCTACTGAATTTTCAATAAATGATTTGGCAAATTCTGACCCAGGAAATGTTGAAGATATTGGTAATTTTGAAGAAAAAAAATTATATTTAAAAAACAAATATGGTCCTGAAGATGGGTTTGGTGACTTAGTTAATCTTGACGATATTAAATTAAATATAGAAAAAAGAAATTTATACTATACTTTTATAGCATCAACTTATAGTCCGTTTAATATTCTTACAGATATAGTACTTAATGGTGATAATGGTAGTTTAAGTCAAGATTCACAATTAGCGCAAATCGGTGCAAAAGAATTAAAAACACAATTTGAATATAGAATACAACAAGAAACATACCAACAAACATTAGGTAGGATTAACGTTTTAGATGCACTATCAGACCCTTTTGATGCGTTGGCTATTGCAACAGGTAACGAACAAATTATTGAGAGTGATTGGAAAATTTCAGTACCTGATAGTTTAATAGGTAAAGGTTTAGATTTTATAAGTAGGATTTCAGGTATATATTCACCATATTCATGGATTCCAGGTAATTATTTTAATCCCGTAAATGAACAATCAGGAATAAATCAAGCATCATCCGCTTCAGGTTTTTTTAGTGAAAAAGGCACATTACTACCTGAAGCTAATAGAAATTCTTCAGAAGATTTTATTTCAAACACAGGTCGAGGACAAGTAAAAAGGTTATTTAAAAATCTTTCGTTTAATGTATACGCCCCCGATTATAGTGATAATGAAAGGGCGTTTGGACTAACACCACCTTCAGGTAATTTTTATATTGGAAGTAAAGACTCAAATCCAAAAGATATAATATCACCACCAAATGAGTTACCCACTGACCAATACGGTAATAAGAATAGAATACCTGTTAGAGGTTATGGTGAATTAGGTAAAATTTATGAAAATGAATATCCATTTAAATTTGGGTTAAATGGTAATAAATTTTTAAGAAATGGTAATTATACTAACAGTAGTTATGATGCACCTCGTTTACAGGGTGGGTTTACATGGGTAAGTTTTAAAAGTATTAATGCGAGTGGCCGACATGTTTCGGAAGGAGGCGCGTTAGGTACTGTTGATAGTAATTTTGAGAGTAGTGTAAAATCGTCATGGGACTCTACAATTTCCACACAATACGATTTAAAACCTGGCTCTATTTTAGATGATACACAAAGATTAATTAATGCTGCGGATAACTTACAAGGTGATGCAAAATTACAACATGTCGGAAACGCAATTAATCAAATATCAAAAGTGTTTCATGATGGTACTAGAGAAATAACTAAAGGTTCTAAGGTTTATAGTTATAGTGATAGTCAAACGGGTGAGGTAAGAGGTATAGAGTATTGTCGAATTTTCACAAAAGACGTTCCATACTTTAGTAACAGTGATTTACAGAAGAGTGATGGAATGGTTGATAGTAATAGAAGGTTTTCATATTCAACATTGAATAACACATATAATTTAAACATAGCACCTTGGAGAGACCAAGATAGTAGTAACTTAACAGGTAACGATTTTAGTGGTGACGGTGTAAAAAAATATATGTTCTCATTAGAAAATTTAGCATGGAGAACTTCAAGTAAACCTGGTTTTACTTATGACGATTTACCTAATTGTGAAAAAGGACCTAACGGTGGTAGAATTATGTGGTTTCCTCCGTATGATATAAAATTTAATGAAACAAATTCGGTTAATTGGACATCTAATGAATTTTTAGGTAGACCAGAACCAATTTACACATATAATAATACCACAAGGACAGGTAGTTTATCATGGAAAATTGTAGTAGACCACCCTTCAATTATGAACGCAATTGTTGATAAAGAATTATCGGGTGAAAATGCACAAAAAGTGAATGATATTGTAGATTCTTTTTTTGCTGGATGTCGTAAATATGATATCTATGAGATGGCTACAAGGTTTCCTCAATTTACAATTAAAGACATTTATGACATCATAACAACAACTAAAGATGTTACTGAATATCAAGAGTGGTCACAAGAGTTTAAGTATCCTGATAAAGTAGAAAAAGAAGTTTATGTTGAAGAATATACTCCTGAAATAGTTGAACAAGACTACAGGTATGAATTTTATTTTCATAATGATGTACCGGGTCCGCGTACATCGACTGCGATTATTGCGAGTGAAGAGTATGGAACTTCATTAACGAATTATATTGCGATGAAAAATGAATATTTAAAAACTGCAAATGAAAATCAAAAAACTTCAGTTGAAGAATTTTTTAATACTTTTTTATTAACACCTGATAATGTAAATGTTATTGAGAAAAAAACAAAAGAATTATCACAAAAAATAAAGAAAGCGGTGGATAAAGGCTCGACAGTTAATATAACACTAATTGGTTCAGCTTCGGCGCCAAATAACGTCGCATATAATGAATCATTATCTAAAAGAAGAATTGATTCTGTAAAAAAATATCTTTTAAGTTTCTCTGAGTTAAGTAAGTATGAAGATAAAATTAATATAACTGAATCTGCTTTAGGTGAAGTTGCTAATGTAACACCTGGTGGTGGTAGTTTTGGGACATATAACTGTAATGAAGATTTTGATAATCCAATAGATTCAACATATTCAGTTCCTGCAATGGCATGCAGAGCAGTTATTATAGAAGGGATTGAAGAAGTTGAAAAAGAACCACAACCTAATGATAGTGAACCAATTATTACTGAAAAAATAATTCCGGGGGAAACGTATACACAAACAGGTGTAACATCTAACACAACACAAGTAGAAGAGACATCATATCAACCAAAGAGAGAGGTTGCAAAAATAGTAGTTAAAAAACTTTTAAATGAGTGTGATTATTTTAATATGATGAAGGAAGATACTCCGTTCATATATGAAGGTATTAAGGAAAAAATTAAATATTTTCATCCTGTATTTCACTCTATAACACCTGAGGGATTAAATAGTCGTCTAACATTTTTACAACAATGTTTAAGACCTGGAGACACAATACCAGTTATAGGTGAGGACGGAAAACCAAGACAAGGTGATGTAAAAAACACCGCATTTGGTGCACCACCTATTTGTGTATTACGAATTGGAGATTTTTATCATACAAAGATAGTTATAAGACAAATTAGTATAAATTTTGAACCATTACAATTTGACTTAAATCCTGAGGGTATAGGGATACAACCAATGATTGCGGACATTAATATGTCATTTGATTTTATTGGTGGTCAGGGTATGAAAGAACCTGTTGCGAGATTACAAAATGCATTATCATTTAATTACTACGCAAATACCGAAGTATATGATGACCGTGCGGTTGTTACTGAAGATAGAGAAGAGTTAAATAGACAAATTTTAGACCAAATAGAAGAAATTACAGGATTCTCAGTTAAAGATGGTCAAATAGAAAGAACTGAAGAAGCTGGTGACACTTTAGGTGAAATTATATCAACTACTATAGGTGATGAGTACTTAGAGGGTGAGATAATATATAAGTCATTGGTTAATGACTTAGTGAATAAGACACAATCATACACTCAAAACATAATAAGTTCTTTGGATACAATACGAACGGATGGTTCAAAAATAATGTTATATTATTTCACGAATAATAGAAATTATATGAGTGGTAATATAACAGGAAATTTGGATAACATCGATGTTTTAGATAGTAATATTTTTGGTAAACCAACGGACATAACAGATTTAACTAATGATTTATTTACAAAATCAAGACAAGACGTTGAAAACGATACGAATCCATTTTTATCAAAAATCAATAACGAAAACTTTAAAAATAGTGATATAAAAAAATTCAAAAAGAATTTAAAAAGTTTTATTGATTATTCGGAACAATTTTATCCGGCAACCATGAATTCAACCATGTATGATTTATTGGAAACACAAACAGAAATGGTTAGAACTATAGACCAAATAAACTTAGTTTTAACAAATACTGACGGATTTAAAGATAAATCAGGAAGAATTAATCTTTTAGAATTATCCGCAACCACAGATGTTGATGTATCATCAACACAATCGGACACACATGAAGAGATGTTATCGGATATTCAAACTATTGGATTTGACATTCAGGCGTTTTATGATGTTATATTTGAAGAGGGTGGATTAATTTCACCAAAAACTAATTTATATGAAGGATTTTTAAGTGGTACGTTTAATACTGAATCACAAACAAGATTTTGTACTATATCCTATGTTCATATTATGACAGACCCTGAAGAGTTTATCAATACTATTTTAGGTGATGAACTTTCTCAAAAACCTGAGTGGGTTTCTTATGTAAATAAGGTGGTTTATGGTAAAGAATCTGTACCCAGTAATTTACCGTCAATATTATCAACTGATGGAACACAACAACCAATACTACCTTCACAACCGGGACTATTAGACATATATAAAGATTTGCAAAAAACCACAACGAGTGAATTTGAAGAATTCCAAAATTCTGACTTTGTGAAAAAATTCACACTATATCAACCTTTTAATTCAGAAAAACAAAGAAAGTTCACATATGTACAAAAATATCAAGAACAGGCTGACCAAACAAAAGTGGGATACTTTGAAACTACATTTACAGGATTAAATGGAGGAGAACTTGATAAATATAATTTAAAATATAGTTTTAACTAATGAAATATTACGACAGATACCAAGATTTTTTAGTTAATGGAAAACAAACGGTGGTTCCGTTTGTAAATTTACCGTCAAAACCTACGGATAAAAAATATATTTATCGAGTTTCTAAAAGTAGATTAGATAAATTAAGTTATCAATATTATCAAACACCTTATTTTGGTTGGTTGATATTAGCAGCAAATCCAAAATATGGAGGTTTAGAAAGTAATATCCCTGATGGTGAAACACTAATAATACCGTTCCCATTAATTAATTCTTTACAGGATTATAAAAAGGCAATAGACACACATTTCTTCTATTATGGCAGGTAATAAATTTTTTAACAATCAAAACGTTTATGTTGAAACGGATTACGATAATATATTAGTAATCGACCCAAACAAAGTGGTTGATAGTGATGGTGTGGTATCTGAAAGATTGGTAAACCATGAGGAACTTGTTATTTATGCTAATCTTGAAGCAAAAGTCATTCCTAGAAGTAAGTTAGTTATTGGTAGTAATTTTAATGATACTTTAGAAAATATTAGGGTTGGCTCAATAGAAAATGACCAAACAGGTGTTATTAATTTTATGACACCACAAAACCAAAAAGGTGATGAAAGGGGTAATAAATACTTCGATACAAAATGGTCAGACACGTTAACTTTTGGTTCTAATAGTAAAGATATTGATTCACAAATGTTGGGAATAACTAGTATTAGTATTAAACTTAACACATCATATACTGCTTTAGTTAATATAGAAATGGAAGATGTGCAGGGTAGGGTATTGTTTGAGCAAGGAGAAAATTCACCATATAGTGCATTTTTTCAACTACCATATCCACTTTTCACATTAACGATTAAAGGGTACTACGGAAAGGCTATGAGACATGAGCTCATGTTAAAAGATTTCAATGCAAGATTCGACCCACAATCAGGTAATTATAAAATATCAACTAATTATATAACAAGAAACTATGCATTACTTTCCGATATACCAATAAATGCGTTGTTTGCATTACCACATATGTATAGTAGAACGTCGACAATTGGTCAAGAAAGAACTTCAACCGAATCTACATCTACCACACAGGAAATAAGAACTGTCAGGTCTACCAGAGGTTATGACGCAATAAAAAGTGCTTATAGTACATATAAATCAAAAGGATTGATAGATGAAGATTTTCCTGAATTAACATTGAATCAAATGTTAATGAAATTGGAAAATTTTGAAAGATATGTCATGGAGGCTTATGGTAAAGAAGATATGTCAGTTTTAAATGATATTGATTTATATAATCAAAAAATAGATGATTTTAGAAGTAAAATATTTGGAAGAATTACTGATAACTGGTCGAGTAAGTACATAGATTTTAATAGTGGTTTTATTACTAAAACACCTAATCAACCCACACTTTATACTTTAAGAAAAGAATTAATTACAGGTGAGAATGCATTACAAAATATTGAGAATGCAAAATCTGATTTAACTTCGATTATTAATGAATACAACACTTTATTAAATGAAAATACAACTTTTGGTGAAGTAGGTGAGTGTGAAATTAATGGTGAAAAAATAGAAACATCATTATATAGTAGTATAAAATCAGACGATTTAATTCTTGAATCATTAGATTTAAACAATATTGACTATGAAAAAACATATCAAGTACAAAATAATAAAGTACCAACAGACCAAGAGTTAAGTGATTTTACAAATAAAATAAAATCTGAATTATCTATAGAATCTAACGTTATTGATGCATCCACATTGCAGTTAGAAAATAGTACGCCTAACAAAACCTTTTTTATTTTTGGTGATATATTAGGGTCATCTAAATTTAACGATAGAAGTTTTTTAGGTAAGTTACAACAACTACAAGATAAATTTGAAACTAAAAGACAAGAAGTAGAAGAAAAATTATCAATTGCGTTAGCTGAAAAGATAAAATCACCTGATGTTGGATTAGGATTTAGTCCGACAATAAAAAATGTAATGGCGGTCATTTGTGCCAGTGCTGATGGGTTTTTAAAACTAATGGACCAAGTACACGATGATGCGTGGGAACAGAGGAAAAATCCGATAAGGTTATCTGCGGTTATAACACCAGAAAAATCTGATGGTACTGAAGCGTTGGGGGTTGGTTCTTTACTAGAAACATTAAATTCAGTTAACTCTCAAAATAATAATAACCCCATTGTTTATCCTTGGCCTCAATATTATGTTACCACAATAGACGAAGACGGCAATGAACAATTCGAAGATAGGTATCCTGGTGATGTAAGTGAGACAGGAAAAGTAAAAGGTTACTTATCAGATGTTTGGCCTGAAATACGTTTTGTGGAGGAATATCTTAAAGGTTCAACACAAACAGAACAAGAAAGATTAGATTTCACATATGAAAATCAACTTAAAAATAATCCGTTTTTATGTACAAACGCTATTGAGTTTCCATTCCAAAACAGACCATATAGTGATTTAAATACCGTACCTTTCATATATGAAATATTTGAAAGAGTTATGTTAGCAAGTTACTACACTAAACTTTACAAAGAAAGTGGAAAAAGAGATGAGATTTATTCAGTACTTGGTGACTTTGAATATACAAATTTAAAACAGTCGTTATTAAACTCACCGGAATTGTTAAAAGAATTCAAAAATTTTTCATTCAGTTATGAAAATATTTTGAGATACATGAAGTCAATTTCAAATAATGGGCAAGGAATAAATTGGAATCTTTATATTCGAGGTGAATATAGTACACCATACATTAAGGGTTTATTAGAAAAAGACTTTGGTATATACAATATTTCTTATTTATTAGGTGATACTACGACATCTAATAGTAGTGTATCGAGTACGGATAAACTAAAAAAATATTTATCGTCAAATTATTCAAACGACTTAACATTTTCAGATGGGTATCCTTTTAATAAATTGTCATGGATAAAAAATAATATATCTGAAGGTTTTATAATAAATGATGTAAAAAACTCGAACGACACGAGTAAAATGTTCTCATTCAATGAGACTAAAAAAATGGTATCATCATTCTCCAATGATGATGATTTGTATGATAAAAAGATGTTTACATATTTTGAATGGATTACAAATAGTGCGACATCTCCAAACGAAGAAGTATCAAATATAGAGTCAACAATAGATTCTGCAGGTAACACAACCTACAATACTAATTTACAAGTAATTAATTACTATAATCAAAGACAACAAAAAGATTTATATGTTACTGAGTCTTTTATTGATTATGGTACTAAGTATGATTCGACAAAAAACTATGTAACAAATATTCAAACAACTTCATTATTAAACACACCATACTTTGTTAACGGAATTTTAAAAGGTGTTGAAAATGAAAAAAACAACATAGAAAACCCTTATGTTGGTTTGGGTTATTTGATATTAAACTCACTACCTTTATCGACATTAAGAGAAAAATACAAATCCTTAAACGGAACTGAATTAAACTATATTTTTGCAACTTTAAATAAAGTATCTGCGATACATAAAATACCATACATGTGGTTATTAAAATATGGTTCAATATGGCATAGATACAAAAAACACAAATTAAATGGTACTGACATATTAGATGGGATATGGGAGGACTTTAATTATCAGAATGCGTATGACCCATTTAATGGAGATACTTCAAAATCATATACTTTTAATAACTATAATGGTGATAGTGTAACAATAAAACAATACGAGCAGTTAAACGAACAAATAACAATTAATTCTACTATAGAACCATTTGTTATAGATAGAATCAATAATGGATTTTACCCAAAAGTCATTAACGATGTTTATTATTACTTCACTAAAGTAGATTTATTTACAGCATATACCTCAACTGAAATAGTTGAGGTACAACAAGAAAAAAACCTAAGAATAGGTAATACAAATAACGGTAAAATTAATTTACAAGGGGGTAAGTACATGATGAATAGTTGGTCACAATTTATCGAGACCAAAGAAAACTATGATTTTAAGGAATATGATAGTGATAAAATACTTATCATACCATCATTTGGGGATGTAAAATTCAATCAGACTAGATTTGAATGTTTTAATAACTTGGGTAATAATGTACAAAATGTTACAACAAACCCATCCATTTTTAATGGTAGTGTTAGGTCACTATGGTCTGCACCTAACTACGGTTATTTTTCAAATGAAATGATTGATAAACCAACTCCTAGTCAATATGTAAAATACATAAACCCACAAACCAAGAATAATCAGGCGTTTAATCTAAGTAATAACACATCAATGATATATTCTTCAATAGAAGATATGTTTGGAGTCTTTACTAAAGACATGTTAGATGTTTTTGAAACGCACTTCTTAAATTTTTGTGAAGTTGATGACAAATTCGACCCTAATTTAGTCAACCGAGGGTTAACTACCTTTGAGGAATTTTTACAATCCGATGAGGTTAAGAGTCAGTATGGTGGTTCAGATGTACCTGAAGATGAGAAGATAAAATGGAGAGCGGTATTTGAAAATGAAAATACAACAATAAATGGTATTAATATCAATCAGTATTATTTGAACTTAACAAATTTCATGAAATCATTACTGATGATAGATAAACCAACACTTACTAACGATATAAACAAAGATATTAGTGAAATTTCAAAAAAACAAATATCACAGTTTAAACAAAGTTCAATTGACTTATTAAAGCAAAAAGACGTTATATTTAAGATTGGTAATCCAAATAAATACAACAACAAAGTTTATGGGTCAATCACGACTCTCAGTACTCAGACAATTACCGATAAGTATGACTTCGGAAATTATATATTAAACACGTTACCAACCAGTGGTGGAACAATTACATTAGGTGAAAGTATTTCACTAAACCCAAATGCTTGGAATGCGTTGTATCAGTATGTGGGTGAATATAGTCAAGAAGGGTTTATCTATTCAGACAATGGGTCATATGTAACAGACTTTTTTGTTGATATGGGTTATGAGTTCAATGAAGATAACGTTAAACTCTTGTCTCCGTTGATTAAGATATACGCGACCAAAAAATCGGAAAACAATGAGTACAATAAAAATAATTTCATATCGGAACTTAATGATTTTATAACAGAACAAGAAAACTTCCAAAGAGACATACTGAATCATGTATTTATTAAACTTAATAAAGATTTACCACCTGTAGAAACAACAGAAGACACTTTTAGAATTTCAAGGGTTGATGGTAACTTAATTAAATTGGAGTTATGGAAAAGTTTCCAAGCGTTAAACGACAAATGGGTTGCGGGACAAGACTTTAAGAACAGAACTATATTTGAAGACTTTTTATTTATGGATAGGGCAAATAGACCTGTAGGGGATAAAATACTTATTGATGTTTCAGAACTTGAAGGGTATCTAACATCAAGAAATGATAAAATGTCGGTTTATAGTTTAATGGGTATTATCTATAAAACTAATAACTTTATTTTTATGCCTGTACCTGCGTATACCAATTTCTATGGAAGAAATGAAAGAGTTAAAACAAGTGAACCCATACCTCAAGATATACCAAACGATTTATTCGGCACGTTTATGGAAGTTGATGTTAGAGACAGTAAACCAAAGATGTTGGGTATATATGCGGGAGAACCATCAACAAACTTAAGTATGGGTCAAAACGATAATTCAAGGAGGGGTGATGATTCATTTGACATTACAATACCGTCAACATGTCCTTTAAGAGAAAACCAACAAAATAAAACTGATTATTCCGATAGTAACTTATGTGTTGGGTTCCAAGTTGATTTTGGTAAAAGAAATCAGGGAGTGTTTAATAGTGTGTCTATAGATATGAATCAACATACAAATATCGGTCCGACATTTGAAGTACTCGCAGGTTTAGGTTCACAGGCCACAGGTCAACAAGTTGCACAACAATCACAATCTTTAGTTAATTTTTATAAAACAAGGAGTTATAAATGTCAAGTACAAAGTATGGGTAACGCGATGATACAACCTACAATGTATTTTAATTTAACTAACGTACCTATGTTTTATGGTCCATATATGATAATGAATGTCAATCATAGTATTACATCTAGAGGTTTTACAACACAATTCGAGGGGGTGAGAATGCCTAAGTATTCACTAACACAACCAGATAAATTGGTTGCTAGTGTTAATAAGGAAATATTAAAATCATATAAAAAGAAATTAAAAAATTATCAAGACAACACATCTACAGGTAAAACAAATAATACAATTACATTATCTAACTTAACAGACATTAAACAGGGTTCAGTTGAAAAGTGCCAATCCCTAACCAAATATCCTGATAAGGTGTTTGTCGATTTAGTTAAGACCTCTATTAATGCAAATACTATAAGTCAGTATTTAAACAATCAAAATATTAGTAGTAAAATAAAGTTATTTATTTATGGGATTTCAACACAAAATAAATCTTTAAGGGAGAATGTTTATAACTATAACCTATTAGATTTACCAACTAATAAAGAAATAAGACCGACGGAAAGAACAAAACATTTTAATGCGCAAGCGTGTGTTGAAAATAGTAATTTAATACTACCTATAGCTTCGTTTAATTCAATAAATGATAGTCTTAATTTCATGGTAGATACCTATAAGTCGCTAACGACTTTTGCGGATAGAATGAATGAATATGTGCAACTAACATCAGTTAATGATTCAATACCTAAAACATTAACACTTTTATACATGTCACAAATTTATGAATTAAATAGTGTTAACGGAACACCACAACAAGTTAATGATATTATTATGTCAAAGGTAAACAGTGATACGGAATATAAAAAAATATATGATATGTGGTTAGGTATATTTAAATCAGTAGTTAATCGAGTTTCATTATGAATATTACAATAAAACGACATATTTATTAATAAAAAAAGGATTATGGATATAAAAAATTTATTAGACGGTTACTTACAAAAAGATACAAGAGTAAGTGAAAAAGACCAAGGTAATGGTTATAAAGAGGTTTGTGATTTAGATACAGGTGATTGTTACACTGTAAGAATGAGGGATGGATTAATTGAGAGGGTTGATAATTCGATGAAAATAAATAAAACCTTGAGGGTAGAAACACCTACAGGTATGAAAACACTTTTAAACGGTTAAGTTATGTCAATAAATAGAAAAATTTTAAATGAAATAGAAAGATATAGAAATATAAATAGATATATCTTTGAACAAGAAGCAAATAACGCAGATACAACATCTGAGACACCTCCTCCACCACCACCTGCGGGTGATGATTCTATGAGTGATGTTAGTGGTGGATTAGGTACAGATACAGGTGTTGATGAAATACCTGAACCTGTGGATGTAGCAAATGACCCTGATGTTGAAGAGGTAGATTCTGAAGGTAATACTGTAACTGATACTACCACTGATACTGATACGACAACTAATGGTGGTGATAGTGAGGAATTAGATATTACTGAACTCGTCACAACTCAAAAAAATATCTCAGATAAACAAGACGAATACATGGAAGGTGTTTTAAGTAAACTCGATGACTTAACTAATAAATTAAGTCAAATGGATGGTATTTTACAAAAAATAGATAGTTTAGAACAAAAAGTTGAAAAGTATAGACAAAAAACACCTGAAGAAAAACTTCAATTAAGAAGTTTAGATAGTTACCCGTACAATCAAAAACTAACTGATTTTTTTATGGACAAACAAGGTGAATTTGAGAAGACGGGTAAACAAGAATATATTTTAACTCCAGATGAAATTGAAAGTTATTCAGATAAAGACATTAAAAAATCGTTTGACAGACCATTTGAAAACGAAGAAATGATGTAATATTGTGTATTGAAATATGAAAAAAAAGACTGTCTTATGACGGTCTTTTTTTTTGTGGTGATTTGACTTACTACTTTTCGTTGTTATATTTTACTTGAGTAAAAGATAAAATTTTAACAAACAAAAAAAACAAAAAATGGCAAATGCACTTGACGCAGTACTGGCACAGTACGAAAAGAACACCACATCTCGTGGTGGTGGTGACGGAATGTCACAAGAAGAGAGGTTGAAGAAGTATTTCACAACTTATCTCCCTAAGGGGACTAAATCAGGACAGGCTCGTGTACGAATCCTTCCAACATCAGATGGTTCATCACCATTTAAAGAGGTATGGTTCCACGAAGTCCAAATTGACGGAAAATGGGTTAAACTCTATGACCCAGGCAAAAACGATGGTGAGCGTTCACCTTTGACTGAGGTCTACGAAGAGTTGATGTCAACGGGTAAAGAGTCTGATAAGAAGCTCGCGGGGCAATATCGTTCTCGTAAATTCTACATTGTAAAACTTATTGACCGCGACAATGAAGAAGATGGAGTTAAGTTTTGGCGGTTTAAGGATAACTATAAACAAGAAGGTATCCTTGATAAAATCATTCCGATTTGGAGAGCAAAAGGTGATATCACCGACGCTAACGAAGGTCGAGATTTGATTGTTGAGTTGGCAAAATCTAAGACCAATAAAGGTGTTGAGTATACTGTCGTTCAAACTATCATGTATGACGACCCAAGTCCTTTGAGTGAAGACTCAGATTTGATGAAGGAATGGGTAGAAGACGGAATGACTTGGAGCGATGTATATGCTCAGAGACCAACGGAATATTTGGAAGCTGTCGCTCGTGGTGAGACACCCGTATGGGATTCTGAACTTAAGAAGTTCGTATATGGTGACGATACCACAGAAACAATTGGAGGTTCTACTCCTAAAAAACAAACGGTTAAGGAGGAGTATGAGGACCCCCAAGAAGACATGGAGGTTGATGAAGACCTTCCTTTCTAAAAATCAAAACCTACAGATGGGAGGGTGTTATGCTCTCCCATCTTTTTCATGACGAAAAGTTCGTAACGAAAAGTTCGTAACGAAAAAACAGAAATACAATGGCAATTAAAAAAAACAATTTTAACGATATAAAGAAGAAATTCTCTTCTTCTGCTAAATTCAAACCTCAGAGGTTTTACGACTTGGGTTCTGAATTTTTGGATGCGGTAGGGGTACCAGGTCCGGCTATAGGACATATCAATATGTTCTTGGGTCACTCGGACACGGGTAAAACTACTGCGTTAGTAAAGGCCGCGGTTGACGCACAGAAGAAGGGTATCCTTCCTGTGTTTATTATTACAGAACAAAAGTGGTCTTTTGAACACGCAAAACTTATGGGTTTTGACTGTGAAGAAGTTGTTGATAAAGAAACGGGTGAACTTGATTGGGACGGGTTCTTCATCTTTAATAACGACTTTGAGTATATTGAACAAATTACTGATTTTATCAATAATTTGTTGGACTCCCAAGAGAAAGGAGAATTAGAGTACGACTTGTTGTTCCTATGGGACTCTGTTGGTTCTGTACCTTGTAAGATGACTTACGAAGGTAAGGGTGGTAAGCAACACAACGCTGCCGTTCTTGCCGATAAGATTGGTATGGGAATTAACCAACGAATTTCAGGTTCACGTAGGTCGGACTCAAAATTTGAAAACACTTTGGTTATTGTTAACCAACCGTGGGTTGAACTTCCTGACAATCCGTTCAGTCAACCGAAGATTAAGGCTAAGGGAGGTGAAGCCATTTGGCTGAACTCATCTTTGGTCTTTTTGTTCGGCAATCAGAAGGGTGCGGGAACGAGCAAAATCACGGCAGTTAAGGATAAGAGAAAAGTGAAATTCGCAACGCGTACAAAGGTTTCTGTACTTAAAAATCACATCAATGGATTGGGGTATGAGGATGGTAAAATTCTCGTTACCGCACACGGATTCTTGGCGGGTAAAGACGCTGCCGAGGAAAAAAAATCTATTGAACAGTATAAGTCAGAGCAATCTGAGTATTGGAAAGAAGTCATCGGAACCGGTGGTGATTTCAAATTAGAAGAAGAAAGTGAAACCTTTGATATAAATGCGTTGTGACAAAAACCTTATTAGTTGACGGAAACAACCTATTTAAGATAGGTTATCACGGGGTTCGTGAATATTACCATAAGGGTAATCACATTGGTGGTATATACCACTTTGTGAATACCTTGCGGAAATTCATTTCCGAATACAACTATGATAAGGTAATTGTTTTTTGGGACGGAGATGATAACTCCGTTCAGAGAAAAAGAATATTTGCAGAGTATAAAGGGAAGAGACGGTACAACCGACTTAACGATATTCAAAAACAATCATTTGATTGGCAACTCAACAGAGTGAAAGAATACCTTGAGGAGATGTTTATTCGTCAGGTGGTGGTAGATGGTAACGAGTCTGATGATATGATTGCCTACTACTGTCAAATCTCTTTGGACGAACACAAAACGATATTCTCTGCGGATAAAGACTTAACACAACTCATATCTGAGAATGTGCAGATTTATTCTCCGTCCCAAAAACAAATGATTAAATATGGGGATAAAGTCAAACTGAAAGATATTTCAATCCCCCACCAAAATATTACGACCTTCAAAATAATTGCTGGTGACATATCAGATAACATTGATGGTATCTACTACTTTGGTGAAAAGACTTTTTCAAAACTTTTTCCTGAGATACTTGATTCAGTTGTTTCTGTTGACGACATTTTACAAAAAGGTGAAAAACTACACGAAAATGATAAAGACAACAGAGCATTACAAAACTTGTTATCAGGGAAGACAAAGAGAGGGGTATATGGAGAAGAGTTTTATGTTATCAACAAACAACTCGTGGACCTTTCACAACCTTTGTTAACAGAAGAAGCAAAGGAACTCGTTCAACTTTATTATAAAGAGGATATAGACCCTGAGGGAAGGGGATATCAAAACCTTATGAGAATGATGATGGACGATGGATTATTTAAGTATTTACCAAAAACAGACAATGCATGGGTTTACTTTCTCACCCCATTCATGAAGTTAACGAGAAAAGAAAAAAGACGATTTAAAAAACCAAAAACTAATTAAAAAATTTAAAAAAATGAGTAAAGAAAAAAATGACATGACAAAGATGGAGTTTTTGTTGACATTGAATGACAACATCATTGTTCAGAGATATTATAACGTAAAAGGTTATAATATGTATTCTAAGAATAGTATGGAACTATATGATGTGGTCACGGATATCAAAAACACTATTCATAATGATTTGAAGATGAAAACAGTTTCGTATATGTTAGACAATCAATTTCAAATTATGGAAGACCCCATGATTTTGGAAACTTCTATGACGGAAGACGATGAGGTATTTAACATTTACATTAAGATGGGTGATGACGTCCTTTATCATACGTCATGGGACGGTAAAATTTATCCACCAAAAGTCCGTTATACTGTCGATATTCGTCCTCATTTGAAGGGTGTCTTAAAGTCACTCACAGAAGTGTTTTCGACTGACAAATTGACATGCGAATTTATGGAATATAAGTTGGGTTGAGTATATTTATTAAAACAGTCAAACACAAAAACTATTTAATATGTCGAAGGAAAAGAATTTTGGTTATTTAGGAAACACATTTCAGATACAATTACTCAATAATATTATCCTTTATAAGGATTTTGCATCGTCTATTGTTGATGTAATTGAACCCAAGTACTTCGACAATCAATACTTCAAGTTGATTATGCAAATTGTTAAGGAGTATTATGTGAAATACGAGCATACTCCTTCATACAATACCTTGGAACAACTTGTTAAATCTGAAGTTTCATCACCGATGGCTCAGAAGATGGTATTGGACATGATTGAGCAAGTCAAAGACGCACCAAACGAAGGGGATAGTTTCGTTCAAGAAAAAGCTTTGAAGTTTTGTAAACAACAAGAACTTCAAAAAGTTATGGTTAAAGCTCAAAAAATCATCGACAAAGGTGACTTTGAAAGTTATGACCATCTTGAAGAAATGGTACGAGAAGCTCTTCAGGTGGGTGAGGTTGACTCTGGTACTGCTGACGTTTTCTCAAATTTGGATGATGTACTGCAGGAAGATTTTAGACACCCTATTCCTATGGGAATTCCCGGTATTGACAACCTGTTAAAGGGTGGTGTAGCAAAAGGGGAGTTAGGTGTAATTCTTGCACCAACAGGAGTTGGTAAGTCGACATTGTTGACGAAAATTTCCAATCACGCATTTAATTTGGGTTATAATGTACTTCAAATTTTCTTTGAGGACAACCCAAAAATCATTCAAAGAAAACACTTCACTTTATGGACTGAAATCGCACCTGATTTGTTATCAATACATAAGGAAAAAGTTATGACAAAGGTTAAAGAAATTCAGGAAAATAGTCCCAATAAACTTATTCTAAAAAAGTTACCATCTGACACTTTGACTATGAATCAGATTAAGAATCAGATTCGTAAAATGATGGCTGAAGGCACTAAGATAGATATGGTTGTTCTGGATTACATTGATTGTGTATTACCTGACAAAAACTTGGGTGACGAATGGAAAAGTGAAGGTTCGGTCATGAGAGGTTTTGAAGCAATGAACCATGAATTAAATATCGTTGGTTGGACTGCGACTCAAGGTAATAGAAGTTCCATTTCTTCGGAAGTGGTTACGACAGACCAAATGGGTGGTTCTATTAAGAAAGCACAAGTTGGTCACGTTATTATCTCTGTTGCCAAATCTCTTCAACAAAAGGAGATGAACCTTGCCACCATCGCGATTACCAAATCTCGTATTGGTAAAGACGGTGTTGTTTTTGAAAACTGTAAGTTCGATAACGAGATGTTAATTATTGACACAGAACAAAGTACCACTTTGTTGGGTCACGAAGAACAGAAAGAAGAAAGAAACAGAGAAAGGATTAAGGAACTTTTGGATAAGAGAAAACAAAAGGAAAAAAATATATAAACCCAACAAACTTATTAAAAAAATGGAAGAATTATTTAATTATGAGAAAGATATACGCTATGTCGTAAAAAGAACTGGTGCGAAAGTAATCTTTGAAGTTGATAAAATTGAGATGGCTATTTTAAAGGCGATGCATAGCATCGATGCCGTTGATGATGAAATGGCTGAAAAGATTGCAAGAATTTCCGCAAAAGCTTTATTTAGAAACAATAAAGACCGTATTCCTCATGTCGATGATGTTCATGATATGGTCGAGAATAAGTTGATGGATAACGGACTAAATGATGTAGCAAAAGAATACATCTTATATCGTGCAAAACGTAGACGTAATATCTTTGCAAAAAGAACCAATCTAAAACCATATGAGTACCCAAACCTAAACGAGTATGTGGACGCTATCAGACACTCTTATTGGGTTCATACGGAGTTTAATTTCACTTCAGACATTCAAGACTTTAAAGTTCATTTGAATGAAGTTGAAAAAACTGCATTGGAAAGAGCGATGCTTGCAATTTCACAAATTGAAATTGCGGTTAAAACTTTTTGGGGTGATATCTATAAGAGAATGCCAAAACCTGAGATTGGAAACGTTGGTGCAACATTTGCCGAGTCTGAAGTTAGACATGCGGACGCATATTCACACCTCATTCAATTGTTGGGACTGAATGGAGAGTTTGAAAATCTATTACAAGTACCCGCAATTCGTAGAAGAATTAAGTATTTGGAGAAGGCAATCACAAACTCAAAAGCCGTTGAAAATAAGGAATATTTTGAATCAGTCGTGTTATTCTCAATGTTTATTGAGAATGTATCACTCTTCTCTCAGTTCTTAGTTATCATGTCATTTAATAAACATAAGAATATGTTAAAAGGTATTAGTAACGCAGTTGAAGCCACTTCAAAAGAAGAAAATATTCACGCAGAATTTGGATTTGATTTGGTAAACCTTATCAAAGAAGAAAACCCTGAATGGTGGACAGAAGAATTGGTAGAAGACCTTATTATCTCAACCAAAGAAGCTTATGAAGCTGAGACGGAAGTCGTAAATTGGATTTTTGAAAAGGGAGATATGAACTTCCTAACTAAAAACCAAACCTTGGAGTTTATAAAAAATAGATTTAATATATCTTTAAATTCTATAGGTATTGATAATATCTTTGATATTAACGATACTTTATTACAAACTACGGAGTGGTTTGACGATGAAATTCTAACTACAAAACATACCGATTTTTTCAACAAAAGAAGTATCAATTATAGTAAGAAATCAAAATCGATTACTTCAAACGATTTATTTTAATAACGATATAAAAAAAAATGGAAAATAGAAACGCATTTGATTGGATAAATGAAGAATCAATTACTTTCCTTCGTAGGGGGTACTTGAGTGAAGGTGAAGAACCTTTGGAGAGAATTAGAACGATTGCTAACCATGCTCAGGAAATATTGGGTATTGACGGATTTGCTGATAAGTTCTTTGATTATATGGGTAGAGGATGGTATTCATTGTCTTCACCAGTATGGGCTAATTTTGGTAAGAAAAGAGGACTACCTGTAAGTTGTTTTGGGTCTAACATTGGAGATAATATTGAATCAATTCTTTTTACACAAGCCGAAGTTGGTGAGATGAGTAAGATGGGTGGTGGTACTTCAGGATACTTTGGTAACATTAGAGGTCGTGGAGCCGAAATTACTGACAATGGTCATGCACCTGGTGCGGTTCATTTTATGAACCTTTTCCAAAGTGTCGTTGACAATATTTCTCAGGGCTCAACCCGTCGTGGAAGATTTTCACCATATCTACCTGTCGAGCATCCAGATATTATGGAGTTTTTGGAAATTGGAACTGAAGGATTTCCAATTCAAGATTTGACTCACGCGGTTACAGTTACCGATGAGTTTATGAATGAAATGATTGAAGGCGACTCTGAAAAAAGAGCGATTTGGGCAAAAGTCATTCAAAGAAGAGGTGAAATTGGATATCCATATATCATGTTCACAGATACTATGAATAACAAATCACCTGAAGTTTATCGTGACAAAGGTGCAAAAATTTATAACTCTAACTTGTGTTCTGAAATTGCATTACACAATTCTGAAGAAGAATCTTTTGTGTGTGTTCTTTCATCTATGAATTTACTTCATTATGATGAGTGGAAAAATACTGATGCGGTTGAAGTTATGACATATTTCTTAGATGCTGTGGTAACTGAATTTTTGACAAAAATTGAAAACATTCGAGATAACGGAACGATAGAGGGTAAACGAGCATTCTTTTACTTAGAAAAGGCGTACAACTTCGCTAAGAGACAACGGGCATTAGGTCTTGGAGTGTTAGGTTGGCACTCGTTGTTACAATCTAAAAACCTTCCTTTTGATAGTAAGGAAAGCGCTAAGTTAAATATTGAAGTATTTAAATTGATTAAAGAAAAATCATATAATGCATCTAAAGAATTATCTGAAAAATTTGGTGAACCTGAATACTTAAAAGGTTATGGTAGAAGAAATGTTACCTTAAATGCTATTGCACCTACAACCTCATCGGCATTTATTCTTGGACAAGTTTCACAGTCGATTGAACCTATTTGGTCTAACTGTTATGTTAAAGATGTTGCCAAACTGAAAGTAACAATTAAGAATCCTGTATTGGAAAAACTTTTGATTGAACTTGGTAAGGATACTAAAACTACTTGGAATAGTATTAAAAAGAATGATGGTTCGGTACAACATCTTGATTTCTTAACCGATGAACAAAAAGAAGTTTTCAGGACTTTTGCAGAGATTAATCAAGCGTCAATCATTAATCAGGCGGCAATTAGACAGGATTATATTGACCAGTCACAGTCACTTAATCTTATGATATCACCTGATATGCCGACAAAAGACGTAAATAAACTTTTGATAGATGCGTGGAAATTAGGTGTTAAGACATTATACTATCAACACTCTATGAATTCCGCACAGGCATTCGCTAGGAAAAAGTTGAATTTAAACGACCTACAATGTGTAGCGTGTGAAGGTTAAAATTAAAAACCCGTCAATTGACGGGTTTTTTTATAAAAAGTTTATACTGAATATTTATAGACATGGCAATAAACAAGACATACGGTATAAATTTTCCATTTAGGGAAAGTAAAGAAGGTAAATACTTATCATTAACTAAAACTGTTGAAGATGAGGTAAGAGCAGACTTATTACATCTAATTCTAACAAGAAAAGGAAGTCGATATTATTTACCTGATTTTGGTACGAGAATCTATGAATTTATTTTCGAACCCATGGATGGACCAACTTTTGATGCGATTAAATCGGACATTAAAATATCGGTGGATAAATACATACCAAACTTACAAATAAACGACATTTCAATCACACCATACACCAATGAGGATAGAAGTCCTGTAGGTAATTTGAATACTCAAGACCAAGAATCAACATATGAAATGTTTGATATTTTTAGAACTGCAGGTGAAGGTGTTGAAGAATATACCGCAAAAGTTAGGATAGATTATTCAGTAAAAGACAATACTTTTGAAAGTAAGGATTTCATAATTATCAATATTTAAAATAAATGGCAAATCGTAAAATATCATATACAGAAAGAGATTTTGAAGGTCTAAGACAAGACTTAATAAATTTTACAAGACAGTATTACCCCGAACTCATAGATAACTTCAATGATGCTTCGGTGTTCTCTGTTTTTTTAGATTTAAACGCAGCTATAGGTGATAACCTACATTATCATATTGATAGAAGTATTCAAGAAACGGTTTTGCAGTATGCACAACAAAAGTCATCGATATATAATATCGCAAGAACTTATGGGTTAAAAATTCCGGGTAACAGACCTTCGATTGCTATTTTAGATATTTCAATAACTGTACCCGCGTATGGTGACCAAGAAGACAGTAGATATTTAGGTGTCATTCGTGCGGGTTCACAATTTTTAGGTGCAGGACAGATATTTGAAAATCCTGACGATATTGATTTTAGTACTCAGTATAATAGTAAGGGATATCCTAATAGAACTAAAATACCAAACTTTGATAGTAATAATAGAATTGTGAATTACACGATAACCAAAAGAGAAGTTGTGGTTAATGGTACTACTAAAGTATTTAAAAAAGTTATAAATGCAAACGATGTCAAACCTTTTTATGATTTCTTTTTACCTGAAAAGAATGTGATAAGTATTACCTCAGTGATACAAAAAGACGGGACATCATATTCAAGTCCACCAACCTACGATGAATTTATAACATCAACAAATAAGTGGTACGAAGTTGACGCGTTGGCGGAAAACACGGTATTCATTGAAGACCCGACAAAGGCGTCGGACAATCCTGGAATAAAAGTTGGTAGATACATAGAAACTGAAAACAGATTTATTTCGGAGTACACACCTGAAGGTTATTGTCGAATACAATTTGGTAGTGCTACGGTAACGGCTGATGACCAATTGGCTCAATTTGCAAGAACAGGTATACCCGTTAGATTACAGGACTATCAAAACAATATTTCATTAGGAAAAACAGTTAAGGCAAACACTACGTTATTTGTTAAATATAGAATTGGTGGTGGAGAGAGCTCAAATATTGGTGTTAATACGATTAATCAATTAGGAACTATTAACTTTTCAATTAATGGACCGTCATCAAGTATTAATGAAAACGTTAAAAAAAGTTTAAGATGTAATAATGTTACTGCGGCTATAGGTGGTGGAAACTTACCTACAACCGAGGAAGTACGTAATATGGTGACTTATAATTTTTCTGCACAAAAAAGAGCGGTTACGATTAATGATTATAATTCATTAATCAGAACAATGCCAAGTAGGTTTGGAGCACCGGCAAAGGCGTCTATAACAGAAGAAGATAACAAAATAAAAATTGAGATATTATCATACGATAATAATGGTAAACTAACCTCTAATGTTTCAAATACATTAAAAGATAACATTGCGAATTATCTATCAAATTATAGAATGATAAATGACTATATTTCAGTAAGAAGTGCACAGGTAATTGATTTAGAGTTTGAGTTTTCCGTGGCGATGGAGTCTACAGAAAATCAGGGTCAAG
>Ga0208161_1000363_pt1 | contig 26208 bp, 38 predicted proteins | sample CB_VirMetaG_3_FD_184538 | JGI IMG/M metagenome (GOLD analysis project Ga0208161, IMG submission 184538) | Freshwater to marine saline gradient viral communities from Chesapeake Bay - CB_1508_1S Viral MetaG (SPAdes) (version 4) | ecosystem: Environmental > Aquatic > Marine > Coastal | place: USA...
CTATTACTATCGGGCACAGAGTGCATGTAGTGAGAGGATACCTATCACTTTAATACACGGTTTCAAAACACAAACGGCGAAACTATCGCAAAACTTCAGTCTGTCGGTTTGGTCCGCACTGAAGAGGTTTACGCAGCCTAAGGTTCCGTAACCATCGGGTCGGTCAGGACATATACCTATGAACAGAAGTCCGCAGAAGGTTGGTTACCTTAATAACCAAAGGTTGTAGTACATCTTAAAGTATTACCACCGTGGCTGAACGGTGTGAGAATTCAGATATTTCGGATTATTGAGAATTAATAATGTCCTAAACATGTAGTACTCTCTGTCAGGAGTTTATAGGACCCGCGTTCGAGTCGCGGCACCTCCACAAAAAAAATTCCCCGATTGTTTTGGCAGTCGGGGAATTTTTACTATATTTGTAGAACAATAAACATCACCACCATGACTAACTCAGAAGTAATCGAAAAAGTACAGAACTACGAAGGTACCAACAACTTCATGAACTCATTGAAGCGAGGATATGAAAAGTACGGTCGTTTGACTGAAAACCAAATTTCTGCAGCTATTCGTACCATCGAGGGGATGCGTCGTCGTGAGCAGTCACAAAAACCTATGAACATCAAGTTGGTAGGTGATACCATCAAAATCGGTCGTAAAATTGCTTTGGGTATCAAAGAGGAATACAACTTGGATTTCCACCCCATCTTGATTGATGTAACCGCGGTAACCGCAATGACTGACCGAGCACTCCGAGTCAAAGGAAAACTCACCAAAGAAAACGGAGGTATCTGCCGTTGTTGCGCAAAGACCCTCACCGATGAGATGTCACAAATCACCGGTATCGGTCCTGTATGTGCAAAGTATGTCGGTGTAGAACACCCCAAGACCAAAGCAGATGTGGAGAAGTTCAAAGAGGATATGTCCCAAAAGATTGATGAAATCGGTGAATTTGAGTTTTGGATTCCAAAACGAGCCGTCATCAAGTGGGACGGAATGGGAGGTGTGATGTTGAAGATGTGAAAGAGGGGGATTACCCCCTTTTTTCATTTTTATCACTTTCGTAATATTTATAGGTAATAAACTATAAAACATTTTATTATGGAAACTGCAGAAATTAAGAGTTTAATTAGACACTCATTAACTGCTATTGGGACATTATTGGTCTTAACAGGTGTTAATCGTTTTATTCCTTTGGTGGAATATTTAACTGAAAATCTTGATGCAACTTATCAGGCTGCACAAGTATTAATTGGTACTTTAGTTACCATTTTTGGTTTCTTACGGAACAAAGACCGTTTCAAGGAAGTTGCCGAAGCTGAAAAATAATAATAAAACCCCCGACCATAAATCGGGGGTTTTTTCTTTGACATATATAATAAACTTTGTTATAATTCAAATAAAAAAAATTATGAGTAATGTTCTTGTTTTAAATGCGGACTACTCCCCCTTAAATATAACCTCTTTGCAAAGGGGTTTCGTGTTAGTGGATAAAGGAAAGGCGGAGATATTAAAAAAAGGTGAAGAAGATATTATCACAAGTATAGGTAATTTTGTAAGACCTGTTATCATCAGGCTTCTGAATTACATTCGTTTTAGACCTACAAACTTAAAAGTTAGTAGAAAAAGAATCTTTAAAAGGGATAAAAATACATGCCAATATTGTGGGTCAAAAAAACATTTGACTATAGACCATGTCATGCCGAGGTCACGAGGAGGGGAAAACACATGGACAAATTTGGTTACTTGTTGCTCATCTTGTAATGTCCGTAAGGGTAATAAAACCCCAAAGGAAGCGAATATGAAATTATTAAATAAACCTTATGAACCTTCCATATTTTCATCAGTATTATATGATGAAGCGGAAGAGATATGGTTGGAGTTTAAGCAATCATTTTCTTAATATCATAATAAACAAAACTATTTATAGGTATAAAGTTCTCAATAAACGTTAAACCTATAAGTAAATGAAAAATAAAATTCTAAAAAGAATAGTTAATATTCTTTTAATGACATCACTAACTTTCTTTGTTAGTGAGTCATTATCCCAATGTGATGTTGTTATAGTAAACGGAACTCAGAGTTATAATGATTATGACCCAGGTGTTTCGTTTACTTTCGATATTATTAATAACAGTAATGCACCATACACGAATGGTGATTTTCATCTTGGTTTTGGTTTTGTTGGTGGTGCAAACGCACCTGTTTGGTCGTTTGATTTAAACCCTGCAATACTTCCCGGTGAAACAATAACCATAACAACACCTGTTTTTGATATACCGCTATATGATAACCCTGCGGCTTGGCCGTTTTGGGGTACAACAGTACCAAATTCATGGCCGTCAGGTGAATATGATTTTAATTTGTTTTTAGATGGGTGTGTTTTTAATCAGGTAATTATCAACAACGTTATCATTACTGACGATACTTGCATTAACCCTGACGGTGACCAGTTTTGTGCAACCTGTGACCTTGAAGTTTTAGATTTCACATGGCCAAACCTAACTGTTGAGGCGTTGGATGCCACGGGATGTTATAACCCAAACGGACCAAATCCCTCATTTTTACCAATCCCAACAGATACAATATTCTTATTTCAAATATACTTTTTACCCGAACCGGGACAAGTCGCAAATATCAGTAATGCGGATATCCCTAATATAGGTACAGGAGATATTATTACAGTAAACTTATTAGATATCATTGAAAATGATGTTTATCTTAATGAATTGTTGTGGTATTTGGATAATGGATGTCAACTATTAATAGATATTAGAAGTCCAAATAATATACCATTTATAGACATAAATGAAACAAATAACATAGTAAATATTGGTGGTAATGAAATATGTGAATATATTTTAGGATGTACTGACCCTAACGCGACCAATTATGACCCAGAATCGACTGAAGATGATGGTAGTTGTCTTTATAATGAAATTAATATCGGATTATCGAACGAATTAATTTGGTCAACTGGAGGGTCTTGTAGTGACCCCTATTATAATCAATCATTCGTGATTGAAAACTTAGGTGATGGTAGTATTGAAAATTTTAATGTAACCGTAGTTGTTGAGACATGGGACGGTGAAATGGTCTTTATTGATAGTCAAGATTATGATGTGACTATTAATTCGGGTGATTCTTACACTGTGGATAATTTTCCAAATATTTATACAGGTGATTTAAATCATGTAACAACAACACTCACATGGATAAATGAATTTGGAGAAGTTGAACAAGATATAGAAACATTCAATATAATACTTTATTGTTGGGGATGTACAGACCCAAATGCCAATAATTTTATCGAAGGTGACTATGTATTCAATGAGATTCAAAACTATTGGTTAACAGATTTTCCTAATATTAATCCTCCAACACCTGAACAAATTGAATGTACTTACGACGTTTTTGGATGTACTGACCCTACCGCCAATAACTATAATCCAAATGCTAATATCGATGATGGTGGTTGTATTTATGATATTTTTGGATGCACTGACCCTACCGCCAATAACTATAATCCAAATGCTAATATCGATGATGGTAGTTGTACTTATTATGTTTTAGGATGTACTGATATGGAAGCATTAAACTATAACCCGAACGCAAATACTGATGATGGTACTTGTATATACACAAGTTATGATTCGTGTGATGAGTTTGACGGTAATGCATTTGCACCAAACGCATTTACACCAAATAACGATGGTTTAAACGATGTGTGGAGAGTAATTACAGAGGTTGATTGTTGGAACAAATGGGAATTAATAATCTATAATAGATGGGGTCAAGTTGTGTATGAAATGAATGACCCGTCACAAGTATGGGATGGTAGTTTTAGGGGTAGTGATTATTACGCCTCTGATGGTGTATATGCGTTTACACTTAGAGGTGTGGCATGGAATTTGTCATCAGTAGAAACTACAGGTTTTATTACCATACTAAGGTAAACAATAGATTAATTAAAGAAAAAGTGACCTTCGGGTCACTTTTTTATTGTCTATTATTTTTTTATGTATTACTATTTAACATAAACATATAAAAAATGAAAAAAGTACTTTTACTTAGTTTAGTTGTTATACTTTTGTCGTCTTGTACCATGCATAAGGAATCTAAAGCAATTAGAAGAAATGCTAGAGAATCAAGTAATTGGCATGGTTGGTCAAAAGACTATTGTCCACAAACTTATGGGTATGGAAAAAAGGACTGACACCGTCAGTCCTTTTCGTAGATTGTGATTACCCCCTTTTTTTAAAAGTTTATGAGAAGACACTATCTCTAATGCCTTTCAGTTCCGAGTCCATATTAGACTCTATGGTCTCCAATAAGGATTCCAGTGCTGTTATATATTTATCTTCCAATTCTCTTTTAAATACGTCCGTATCAATTTGTTTCATCAATATTTCTTTTGTCATATCTGTAAGACCTTTTAAATATTTTTCTTTAAATTCTCTTGTAAATACATCAGTAATTTTTCTTGCCAAAAACCTCTTATCAGAAAAGATTTTAGCAAATTCATCTTCATCTATTTCAAATATAGTTTGTGTTAAGACATCTTTTTCAAATCCGTTCATTTGTAGTTTTGACTCCAAATAAGAAATTAAACTTTCTTTTAATGTTTCTATTAATCTTGAGTTTTCGTCACCCATAAGTCCTTTAAGTACCATGATTAAATCTTCATTAATTACAGACTCATTAATACCCATATTAACCAAATTATTTGTTTCTATGAATAGTTTGTTAAAAAACTTTGTGGATTGAATTTTTGAGTTAAAGTTAACTGACTCAGATATAATACCTAATCTACCTTTAACTATTTTAGACTCTATGAGTTTAGTTTTCTTAACCTTTTGGGTTTCTGTTAATCTCTTTTTAACTATGCTTTTTAAACTCATTTTCCTTTGGGTTTCCACGCTTTTATTGATTCGTTGAATTCCTTACTCTTAACTCTCACTCTTTCATAAATATCTGAGTTTTCTGGTTTAGACAATTTAAATCCCTTTTTTTTTAAATTTTCTAAAACTTCTTTTTGACGCTTTGTGAGGTCATTTGTAACGTCTCCTTTCTCCAATAATGACGCCAAACCTTTTTGCTCTTTTTTCTTCATAACCTCTTCAAACGGCTCTTCCATCTCTGCCATTTCTTGGTCATGACCGCGAGTATAATTATCTAACGCAATTTCTTCCTTCTCATTGTCGTTAAATTCTACTTCGGGTATCCTATCACCACCAACTATCCTAAAGTCCCTCAAATCAGGTCCTTCGTTGTTTATGATGGTAAAGTATATGACACCTCCGTCTAACAACTTACCCAAACCATTCATTTGTGAATTAAATGGTAGTTCAATGTCTGAGTTATTATAATACGAACCCAATCTAACGACAGGTTCTTCTGTTTTTTTATCCACACCTTTTGCAATAACTACTGCTCTGATAAATGCAATATCTTCAGGATATTTTTTGATTAAATCATCGAATAAACGACTTATTTCTTCTCTATCTTCATCGTTAAAAACGACTTTCTGTTTTCCTTTATCGTTAGCCGAATAGAAATTAAACTCTCTGAGTTTATCATCAATCATTTTTGGTAAAGTATCATTTCCAATACTTTCTTTAATAAATCTTCTTTCTATAAATTTCATATTAATAATCTTTAAAATCTTCCCATAACGGTGGGTCGTGTCCGTCGTTTAACCAACCCCATTTACCTTCATCATTTTTAACAACATCAAATAAATGTGGTCTCCCGTTTATTGATTTACCTGCTAATACTAATTTTTCAGTACCATCGTCTTCAATCTTTACATAAATATTACCTTTAGTATATCCATCCGCGTTTGCACGAGCGTTATTTAAATCAGTTCTCATCTGTCCTGTTGGATTTCTATTGAATTTCCACTTTTCAGTGACACCTCTATCACCCCAACCACCACCTATACCCGGCAATAAATCACCTAAACCACCTCCACCTCCACCGCTGTCGTCGGGACTTGTATCGTCACCACCATTTAAAATGTCTAACAAAGAGTCACCCGATTCAATAGTATCCGAAACTGTACCAGGGATAGAAATTCCACCATCCCAATTTATTTCTTGCTCTAATAATACATTTATTAAACCTTTCATCAGTTCCATAAATTTGAAAACTCAATCATTTTACCGATTTCTTTATTTACCAAGTATATTTTACCGTTATATATAATCATAGGTATATTTTTTGGAAGTCCTGTACTTGTTTTTTGTTGATATACTACTTTATCACCTGAAACTACTCTCACTCTACTTATATATTCCTCTGCAGATGGGTCATTGCGATATAATCCGTTTAAATAATTTCTAACTGCACGAGTTTTACTTACATTACTTGTTTCTTCACCTTCACTTTCTACATAAGTTCCGTCTAACATTTTAAATATATCTTCTTCAGAATATTCGTCAGTACCATAAAATTCATCTAATTGTTCAGACCTAGGAGTGGTAAACACATGATAAAAATCATCAAAGTTAGTGTATTTATCTAAACCTATAATACTAAAGTTTTCCCAAGCCTCATCGGCAAAATCTTCTGCCCAAGTTCTATCGTCACCTTCAATAAGACCTTCAACCATTTTATATGTTGATATAGCAATAGGAGTGATAATTAATGTTCTTATGTATTTTGCTGTAATCATGGATGCGGTGGCTTTTGGTACTCCATATTTCATCATTTGTTGTAACATTTCTGCCCTGGTCATAGGATTTGCATACGCTACAAAGTTACCCCATCTCTTAAGGAAATCAGTATTGAGGTTCCAAACCCATTTACCGTTAACATATATTCTCGGAAATAATTTTAGATATGCCGTGGTATAATCTGATACATGTACATTATCCAAACCATCTGCCAATTTAGACCAAGCAATATAATATTCATCATTTCGTAAATAATCACGTATTTGTCTTTTTTGTTCATTAGGTATATTCGCTTTAGTTATAAAGTCATCCAAAATTGTTTTTATATATTTTTGGTTAGACCTTTTAGCAGCAGTTGCCAATGCAGTTAAATTTGATATTTCCCGTGTTAAGTCTGGTCTTGCTTGAGTTTTTACTTTCGCAGCCATACTTCGAATAGTTTTATCAATATTTTTATCGATACCTGTAAGTTTAAAAGTTAATGCCTTAAGTCTCTGTACGTTATAACTTTCCCATAAAAAACTCTTAAAGAAGTTTTTTACTTTATCACTAAAAATTGACCTAAACGAGTTACCTTTAGATTTCCAACTTTTAATAACTTCCTCAATAGCGTCATTTTCAAACCCTACTCGTGATAATTGAGCTTTAGCCCCGTCTTCAGTTAGATTATCCAAATATTTAGTGGTAAAACTACTGTTATTAGTTAAAGCATCCGCAATTTGACGTCTAATTACGGCATCACCGTTATTTATTAATGCTTTGGTTACTACTCCAACTTCAGACGGATTTAGTGCTCCCCTACCCAACGCATTTAGTACCTCATCAGAATTTCTAAAATTTGAACTAAATTTACCTTTGCTAATTGCGTCGTCTATATTTCTTTTAATTGCTATTTTAACCGTGTTAGACGCGGCATCATAGAATGATTTAAACCTTCTTGGATTCATGCTAGTAAAATCTTTTTAAATAAATAGTTTATTTGAATAAAAAATATTATCTTTACTGAAAATAAAAATAAATGATGTATCGAGAAGGTCAATTGGTTCGTCTTGAAAACACTAACGAATTACGTACAATAAAAAATTTAGTAACGATTGGTAATAAAACCATTTATGTTTGTGATGACAATGTGTGGTATGATGAATCATTGTTGTATCCCCACGACATGAAATTTCAAATTAAAGATTCAATGAACGAAAAACATACTCTTTCAGATTACGGTAAAAGAGACGATGTTATTAATGAAATGGTCACATTTCTTACTGAAGACGAAGAAAACTTCAAAAAGTTTCTAAATATAGTAGAAAACTATGATATTGATTTTGATTACATTTAAATGTCATCAAAATCAATATCCATATTGGCAATCATATCAATATCCTCTTGTGATAACTCAGTTTCACCACCACCGAATAAATTTTGAACTAATTTACCTACGGCAGGTGCCGCTAAATGAAATCCTCCGACAACCGCAGCCGCAGTTGCACCTGCTGTAATACCTTCTTTACTAAATAATCTACCAAAAGTTTCAGTTAATTTTGCAATAAATCTATCTACACCACCTAAAATCTTTTTAATAAAATTGGCACCTTTAGGGAATTTTTTTGATAAGTATATAATTGCTTGTTCAAGTTTTGGTGATATTTTACTTAAGTATGTAGGTATATTTTGAAATATTTTTTTTACACTTGGGTTTTTAGCCGCTATCTTTGCAACATCATCTATTTTTGACACTCCTTTAAAAGAAATTTTTAGTCCTTTAGCAGCTGCACCTGTAGTAACTAATGCAATTGCATCAAATAATGTAAATAATAACTGCATCCACATAGGGTGTTCATAATCATTAGAAAATAACTCATATAAATCAACTGCCAAGACAATTGCCCACGGTATCCACTGAACAGCTTTACCAACACCAGTTGCGACTAACATAGCATCTAATATTAATCCAACAGGGTGATATAGTGCATCCCTTAACTTCCTACCGAAATATAACATACCTTTACCTAACCATAATGCAGCGTCTTTAACATATTCCATAGCCTCTGAACCGGTTTCTTTAGCCCATTTCCAAGCGTCTGATGCAGCGCCCTTCAAAGAATCCCACCAACCTTCACTTATTAAAGATTTAACATGGTTTTTTAATATTTTTTTATCGTAAGATTCAATAATAAGACTTTTATTTAAAGAGTCATAAATAGATTCTTTAATTTCTTGTTTTAAATCTGAAACCGATGTTGAATACCTAACAAAAAATTTGAGGTTTTCTATATTTTCCCATATATCTCCTAACTTTTTTTTGTTTTTTATATCATAGAGTTCGTCTAAAAATATACAATATTTTTCATCAGGAGATAACCAGTCGGTTATGACAAAATCATTATTTTTTATCGTAAATGAATTATTCATGTTAAGCTATATTATCAAAATTATTATCTAATTGAGAGTCATCGGGAGCATCTTTGTCCGACTTTGTATCGTTCACATCCATTTTAAAATTATTTAAAGCTTTTAAACTTTCAGGTCCGAACAACCCATCAACCTTAATACCGGCATCTTTTTGGAATTCTTTAACGGCTGTAACAGTTTTATCACCGTATTTACCATCAACTCCGTTTTTATTAGGTCCAAAATTACCTAAATCGTAACCATAATGTACTAGTTTGACTTGTAAAGATTCAACATCGGAACCTCTTGAGCCTTTACGTAATACTCTATCACCTAATGTATAGTTTTTATTATCCTCACCAGTTTCTGGCATAGTAACTAAATCATTACCCTCACCAGTTTCGGGCATAGTAACTAAATCATTACCCTCAAGTTCATCTAATGGTGGTAAACCCTCAACATTTGCATCATTTAAAGAATTCCATATACCGGCAGTGATTATTAATGACGCTATTCCACTACCAACTAACAATTCTTTTTTCATCGCGTTTATGAAATCTTTAAACGATATTCTAGTACCGCTTTTAGCCACATCTGTAATTGCGGTTTGTATTATCTTTTCTCTTTGAGAAGGGTTTAGTTTACCAAATACAACACCTTCAGGTGTTAATTGTTTTATACGTTCTGCGACCTTTGAACCCCCGAAAAATCTTCCTCCATATGAACCCTTACTTCTACCAAAACCCTTCCACTCACCGGTGAAACTTCCTGTGGTATTCATTTTATGTCCTTTTATTAACGAGGCGATTTCATCGTCAGTATATTTACCTGATGCCTTTAAAGCTGCGATTGTATCTTGTTCTGTTGCTTTAATATATTTTTGTATAAATTTTTCATTACTAACAATTATCTGACCTAAAGTCTCTTTTTGTTTACCCGTTAAGTTTTTAAATAAACTTTTTATTACATCTCCTCTTTCTTTAACTGATAATTTAGCCCAGTCTGCAAATACCTGTTTTACATTTGTGTACCCTCTTCTAGCTATTGATGGTATTTCTAAAATTGCATTAGCGACTCTACCCGGAACTGACCTTATCCCTGCCGCAAGTTCTCTAAAAAAATCTCTTGTGGCATTTTCGTTAATTGTGTCGTCTTTTTTAATATTAGAATGATTTTTATGCATCTCTAATATCCTGTTCTTTTCATTTTCGTCTATTTCTAAGAATAATCTTTTCATGATATTTTTTTTTATAAATATATTAAGTTAATGGATTTGACTTACCCCTATTAATACCTGTTTCCCACTTACTTGTTTGGTCAATAGGATTTCCTTTACCTCTACCGATATTTGATGCCCATACGGTTATTGTTATTTGATTTGCGGGTCCACGAGTTAAACCTGTTTCCCATTTAGTTACATTCGTTTTTGAAGAACTTGAGTCACTTGTTGTTGTTTCATCTTCTTCAGAGATTTCACCATATATTTCAGGATACTTTATACCATATTTTTTTAATAACTCACCGGCAACTGCATTCGCCTCATCTTCAATTTTTCCACCAACATTAGATATTTCACCTTCAAGTTCCCCTCTTTCATTTTGTTGGTGATGAACTAGTTCATGGGCAACAGACCTCATAATATCTTGTAACGCTCTTTCTTTTGTATAAACTCTTACCTCTGACTGTTCGAACTCTTCGTCTCCTCCATCTTGGTATTTATAAACCGCAGTTGTTTTTATACCATCTTTATCTGTTTGATATTGAATATTAACATCATTTTCTATGTTTAATTCTTTTTTTACAAAATCAACAAATCTATCTAAATGGTTTTTATCGTAGGTCGAGAATTTCTCCTCACCTTCCGATAAATTCATTAAAGTACGTATTCTATTGATATTTTCGTTAAGTAAATTCATTAATTATAAATATTAAAAAAATATATTTCCGCTTTGTTTGTTAGAAAAAAAATTATTTATCTTTACCGTATGGAAAATGATTTCACAGTCGGGCAAACTGTTTTTGTTGGTGGAGATATTATGGAACGTAAAACTATCAAGGATTACGAATCATTTGGAAACCTAATCTTATATTACATGTCAGACGGTACCGCATATCCAAATACTTCAGTATTTCACAATGAAGAAGTTTGGTTATTTAGAAGTATGATTGAAATGGATGAAGATGAAAAAGATAGGAGAATGATGGAGTTTTTTGGTATTACCGACGATTAAAAAGTACAAGGAGGTATTACAACCCTTTTTTTGGGTTGAGGTCTATTTACCTTAATTATTGTTGTTATCTCATGTGCACCACCGTTTGATGGTCCTATTGGTGATATCGTAAAATCATACCCATATAAAAAAGTTATGGTATCAGTATCAACACCAAAATTAACAATAAATGCATCACGATATGAATAACCATCGACAAGTCTAAAACCTACACCCACTAATAGGTTACGATTCTTAAAATTATTATTTACCGTTAACTCTGTAAATTCACCTTGTCTTGTGAATGAAAAAGATGGTATGTAAAATACTTTATCTTTTGGGTATGAAGACTTATTAACTTCCGTTATTAATAAACCATGTAAACCAAATTTCATAGGTAGTCGACTTTTACCGAATAAAAGTGATTGATTTGGCTCATTTAAATGATTTACAGATAATCCAATATAACTATTTTCATTAAATAGTAATATACCCATACCAACATCAAGATAGTACGATTTTAATCCATTTAAAAAAGGTTCACTAGATATATTTGAAAATGATTCTCCGTTAAATGAATCTTCAAAATAAAGTTTATCATTGTCTATGAAATTTTGTTTATAGCCTGTCTCCAATCCGACTTTTAAATTCAATCGACTATTAAGATTTTGTTGATTACTAAAGTAAAGATTAACACCATTTAGTGAGTATACCCCATTAGACGACCTATCATTTATTAACAGTATTCCGACACCATTATTTTTATTTATGAAAGATTGTTCATATGTCACCATACTGGTTACATAATTCGCACCCATAGACGGCCATTGATTACGATACGTCATGGTCAATTCAGGGTCATGTCTTGAGTTAGTAAATGCGGGATTAAGGTATAGTTTACTATTAGTTGGTTGAGAAAACGATACGTCCTGAGAAAACCCGACATAAGATATCAATACACAAAATGTAGTTATGATTATCTTTAGTGTCATGTTATTTATTTTTTTAATAAATTTTTAACAAATTCTAAATTTTTTTGAAATTCTTCAACGTTATTAATCGCCCATTCTTTGATAGAAATGGGTATACTACTTTTATGTATCTCTTCTTTTATGGTATTGATTTCAGTAGTTTTATTTGACGATTCATTAATTAATACATCTCCGAAAACATCATATAATTTCGATTTAAGTTTTGGTAATGGTGCGGAAAAGGTAACTTCATAACCGTTATTTTTAGACCACTCACTCAATAAATTTAAATCTAATATGTCATTCACTTTAAACGGTATGTTCGAACCAATTTTTTTTGGTGAAAAGTTAAGATATACTATCCTCAAAGTTGGAGTCACAATAAAAACAATTTTTTGTGTTTCTAATCCAAAAAAAACTTTTTTTGTTAGAAAAATTCTACCCATTAATTTTAGAATAAAATCTTCATGTACACCTTTTTCCCTTTCTTTTTTATTAGGTGTTTTAAATGATGCAGATTCATTAATATTATTTTTATCTTTGTATATCATAACTATAAATATACGTTATTTACTTATATTCCGCACTCGGTAACCTATCTTCATACACTAAATAATATTCATTTAAAAATGACATAAGTTCATTGTCATCGATAAAGAAATCATCTTCACCTTCTTCATCACCAAATCCCAATTCCCAATCCTCATCAAGGTCATCAAAAATATCGGTCGACATAAAATTTACACCATATCCAAAATCGTTTAAAAATTCAAATTCAATAGTGTCTGTTCTTACCATATCCTCATTATCCCCAATAATTCTAAACTCAACTTCAACTACATTATTGTCTTTATTAATATAATTTGATATTATTTCTACAACTTCCATTGTTTTAATTTTATTATTCATTTATTTATATAACAAATATCACGAAATTTAGCAAAGGATAAAATAAAAAACAAAAAAAATAAATAATGAAATTACATACAACATCATTCGATAATGTTTATCTAATCGAAGAAACTGCATATGAAGACGAAAGAGGATATTTTATGGAAATATGGAATGAATTGGACTATTCAAATAAACAACTTCTTAGTACAATTCCATCATTAAAGGCAATACAAAACGACAATTCACTTTTCTCAACACTATTTGTTCAAGACAATATATCAGTTTCAAAAAAATCAGTATTTAGAGGATTACATTATCAAGTCGGAGATTTTTCACAACCAAAACTTGTGAGAGTATTAAAAGGTAGTGTATTAGATTTTATTGTCGATTTAAGAGAGCAGTCAGAACATTACGGTAAATTTGAATATTTTGAATTAAACGATAAGAATAAATTTTCTTTGTTTATTCCTCCATATTTTGCTCATGGTTTCTTATCTTTACAGGACGAAACAATTTTTATGTACAAATGTGGAAATTACTATCATAAAGAAAGTGAAGGTAGTATTAACTATCTCGACCCAGTAATAAGACATGTACAAAACAAAAAAGACACTATATTAGACATTATACAAACCTATCTACCTTATGAAACAGAAAACGACATCCTCATATCAAAAAAAGACCAACAATCACCTAAATTTTTACACCGAAGACATGTATGAAATTAATTTATTTAATAAAGCATATAAAGTTGTAGAATCAATTAATAATTTTAAACAATACGATACCGCACTACGTTATATTCATCAATTTTACCTTATGACTAAAAACTATGATTTATATATGGTTTTATTGAATAATCTTAAAAATAAAAAACCCCTCTTGGATTAGAGGGGTTTTTCTTTTAATTGAATTTATTAAATCGGTCGAACATTTCCGAAATTCTTTGTTTTTCTTTAAAGAACGACTCTCTCAAATCACTATCAATTTCTTCATACATCGTGCCACATTCCATACATTCACCTTCTCTCATTTCACCACCACATTCGTTACACACTTCTTTTTCTTCATACATCTCACCTCCACAACCTTCACATTGTTCTTCCTCGTATAAATCAGTATCCATCGCACCTTCTGAGTCAAACTCATAAGCTGGAACTTCTCCCTCGTATTCTTCATGACCATCAAATTCGCCATCCAAATCAGCAGTTATACTACCGTCAAACATACTCATAATAGAATTAATATCCATACCATAAGAACCTTCAGAATATGAGTAATCTTCTTCTTCGTCGCCGAATTCAGGAGGAAAGTTAATACCTTCAGTATCGTTATCCATTAAAGACTCATAATCTTCTTTTTCGTCACCGAATTCAGGAGGAAAGTCAATACCTTCAGTATCATTATCAAATAGTGATGAATAATCTTCTATTTCATCACCAAATTTTGGTGGAAAATCTAATTTTTGTTCATTTACCATATGATTTTTATATGTACTTACCTCTCCTCTGTTGTTCACATTGATACCCATAGTATCTTTAGGTCCATTATCTTGTCTTAATGGTTGTATATTTGATGGTACATTACCTGTGGCATAACCATTATAAAATGTTGAATGTTGTTTAAGAATATTATTCTTATCTTCATCTGAAATTGTCATATATCCTCTCATGTTAATAACTTTTACTATAAATATGTATTAAACATAAAATATCTTTTGACTTTACTTTAACTATATTTTATATTTAAAACAAAAACATGAATGACAATAAGTATTTTGAATTAGCTGAAGGCGCTATAATGTTAGACGGATTTGACGATTGTATCGTTGGTGTTTCAGAATCTTTCGGAGAAGAGCCCAGAATTATATATTCTAAAAAACAAATTATAACAAAGTTAATGGTGGATATGAATGAAGAAGAAGCTTTTGAATACTATTATTACAACATAGTTGGAGGAATGTTTGGCACTCAAAATCCTATTTTTATACAAGATATTTTGAATTAACCTTTGTTTTTCTTATCTTTGTTTACACAAAACGAAAGATATGAAAACTCACACTTACGATTTTTGGAAACAGTCTCAAGAATTTATTGACATCTACAAAAATGAAAAAGATGTGGGTCGTCTAATTCGTGGTCAGGTTTTTACTGTTAAGTCAGGTGGTAATGACCTTAAGTGTAAAATTACATATTTAAAACCTAAAGGTTTTGATATTATGGTTAACATTAAGGTTTGTGGTGTTATGTCACACCGGTGGTCATATAGTAAACCTGCAGACGTAACTTCAGACCCCGATTACCACTTCCGTAATTCAAGACACCGTAACGACATGATTCGTATGAATTTTAGAGATGATATCAGAAGCTTCTTTAAATACTTCGGTATTCTTGCTTACAATGTAGAAATCGGTAAGGTTAAGGTCTGTAAAGAACTTTAAAACTTCATCATATAGTACTTCAAAGCACGGAGACCCAAAAACCTTAGTGCTTTGTTTACATTATCTATCGTCGGTTCGTCTCCTCTTTCTTCTAAAAATGCCATAGCGGCTTGTATCATATTTCTTTGACTGTCTCTCGCTAAACCAATCAATTCTTCTTCTTGGTCTTCGTCTTCAATAACCTGATAACTACCCTTTAGTTCTTGTATTTGTAAATACCTTCTTAAGAAATCTTCACCTCTCCACGTAAAATCACCTGCTCCCATCATATTTACAATACCACTATCTCTTAATGCGACCAAGAAATTAAAAATACTTTTGTCTTTATCTGCCCTTATTATCGGCATGACAGGTTGAATTTCGTCTATGAAATTTTTTCTATTTTTATCAGATTCACTCAAAATTGTTTCTCTCTTAAATCTTCCCTTAGATGCGGGATACAATAACCAACATTCGCAATCGTTGTCTTGAAATTCATAAAACTTAGGCTCACCTTTTCTACCCGAAGAGACTTGTATAGGCCGTAATACTCCATCTTTTGTTGCTAACATATCAACACCAAAATAATCTACAAAACTATAGTCACCACCAAATTCGTGAACTTCATAACCGTTTTTTCTTAATATTTTAGCGGCTTTACTTTCAACATCATACCCTTTATCTCTAGTATATTGGAAGTAACCCATAAGGGTTTCTCTATCTTTTTCGTCATCCAAAATAGATTGTATTACAGTGTCAATAAAACCATAAAAAGAAGGGTCATAGTCGTTAGAAAGTTCATTAATAGTAAATATTATTTCTTGACTATCGTAATTATCAATATCTTCATCATAAATATCTAAAACGGCTTTAGTTAAGATATATGATTGATTGGAATAATGACTGTCTAAACGATTAAACAATGAATATTCATCATCATCATTAACTAACATTGTTATACCTTTAGTCTTAATCACCATTAAATCTTTAGTTATTGCTTCTTTCATTTTAGAGCAATTCGGGTACCTGTTTAATATCTGTTTAAACTTAAGTAAATCCTTGTATCGTTTTTTAAACTCCTCACTACCGGGTGATAAAACAATTTTTTTCTGTATTGTAACATATTCACCACTAATATAATCTCTCCAAAAATTAAAATTATTATTTTTTAATATTTTAGCACCCTTACCTCCCGTACCATTAGAAAGAATATTTCCTAGTTTTTTACAAAACTCTTTACCTTTAGTTAGTGTTTCACAAGGATTTTTAGAACTTTTTACAGACTCAGTTAGATTTTCTTTTTCATCCTCTTTATACCACATATCGGTATCACCGATGAGGTTCATAAATCTGTTGTTGTCCCAATCAACATAATATATAGGTTCAGTGCTCCATGGGTCACTACCGACACCTTTTACCGTTCCTTTAGTACCTACAGTAACAGGACTAATGGGGTCTTCCATACTAATTAGTACGATTCTATCACCTACTTTCAATGGGGGGTTAATCTCCTTACTCATAAAAAATACCTTTTATCATAAATATACATAACATTAGTATATTTATTTGTATATAGTTTAATTATGAAAGTAGTATTAACAGAAAGTCAATTTAAGAAAATTTTATTAGAAGGTTATAAAGAACAAATCAATAATAAATTGATGGGTATGCACGACTTTTCAAGGAAAGTTGTTAGTGATGCATCTACACAACTTAAGTTCGATTTTAGGTTTTTGGTTAGTTATGGTGCAGGTATCGGAGCAATACTACAATCAGTATTTGAATACTTAGATGGTAATTTTAATGGATTAGATGACGGACAAATTGCTGGATTAGCCGTTATGGCTGTTGGTGTTGTCTTTTTTGAAAACAAAGATTTAAGAGCGTTATTGGGTAAGGTTAAAGACGAGGGTTTATCTTCAGAATTAAATAATGCAATAGGTTTTACTGAAAGATTAAAGGATAAATTCGCTTACTTATTAAAACTATTAGGAATGTCTATACATAGAGTATCTAATATCGTATCGTATAGTTTTTTAATTCCTATTCTATCTATAGTAATAGATTTAGTCACCAAACACGGAGTTGACTCTACACAGTTTAGTACTTTTGTTGAGGCATTATTAACTTCAGGGTTAATTGCGGTAGAGGGGGTAGCCTTAAGGGATGTTTTACTTAAAGCGGGAGAAATGATAGAAAAAAGAAATCTTACTCAAAAGTAAAATCTTTATCAACCATATAATAAAATACGTCCATAGAATAATACATTCTACGAGCAGTATTTTTTTCAATTTCTTTACTAACTCTAATGGATTTTTCCGTATCACCCATTTTTATACCAACAATCTTTTTGTCTTTTGGTAGATTAAAACCTTTGTGGTCATTTACGATTACAGGTAATGGTTTTTCAAACTCAACAATTCGTTTGATTAATTCGTTTTTTGTACCTCCATACTGAAGGTTTTTTGATTTACAAATATTCTTAAGTTCTACTAATGAAAGTTTGTTATAATCCATAAGACAAATTTAGTGATTAGTTATTACAATTCCAAATCTTGTCTTAATTTTTCTATATCCATTCTTAATTGTTCATCCCTTTCCATTGAGTCTGAAGCCCTTTCGAAGTCTTTTATCCTTTTGTTTTTTGCCGAGTAGTTAGTTCCGGTTCCATAAGCTTTGTTATGTGAACCTGCGTGGTCAATACCTTTTTCTAAACGGATAAGTCTTTTATGTAATTCTTTTAATGACTTCTCAACATCTGACCAGTCATTAATATTTTGTAATATTATCGTATCAGATAAAAATTCAGGTAAATCATAATCTACCACATCCGATGTGTCACCATAAAGACCCTGTTCTTTAAGAACAGTCTTTAAAACTTTATTTAATTGGGTTTCTGTTAACTTAATCTTCATAAAAATAAATATTTAATCCAAAGTTAAAAGTCATTTCAAGAGAAGGTTCTCTTTCATGGTCATAAGTAACTTCTTTGACATAAAAAAAATTATCGTGGTTAAAAAACCCGTCTTCTTCTCTTTTTAATTTACCATCACCATCCAAATACATCTCTTTAAGTATTGGATATAAACTGTTTTGTATTCTAGCGATTGTGTTTCCTATTACAGGACCATCGGGGTCCGAAACATCACTGTAAAATTTAACAGTAACATAGTATTCATATCCATCTAAATCATGTGGTGTTGCAGTAAATACTAAATCAGTGTATTCTAAATTAGTAATTTTAGATTTAAACCCTGTTTGTGCTTCTATAAGATAAAATAACGCTTTAGTAGAAAGCTTTACATTATTTTTAACCTCGTCCAAATTTCTCATTGTATTGTTGTGATAAGTACTCCGTAAGTTCATCAATGTCTTCATCATTAAGTTGATGAACATTTCTATTTCTGTTAAACCAATCTCTAATAGTTTTTTCAATTGGTTCTTTTCTCAATTTATTTATTCTTCTGAATCCAGCTAACTCAGCAGGTACTTCATGTGGTTGTTTATAATATTCTTTACCTGTTGGTCTATCATCAGGATTGTCTTCAAATGGGTCCATTTCACTTACTGGTCTTTCCCACGCATTTTGGTATATATGTTCTATTTCGTGTGCCAATAAGTCATTTAAATCAGCAATTAAATCATATAATACATTCGGTAAAAAGTTAGGGTTAATAGTTAAATCTATACTAATGATATCACCATCATCAACAATCTTTCCATCTATTTTGTATTCATCTTCAAGATTATGGTCTAACTGATAATTAAATTCTAAACTAAACAAGGGTATTTTTTTGAAATCATATTCAAAAGTTTCACCGTCTTCAGATATATCTTCAGGTAAATAATGTGTTCCTGTTTCTCTTGATTTAATAATATTAACAAGTGTCCTTGTAATTTCTCTAATAGGTGCATCAGTAACACTACTTTCAACAATAACTCCCTCTAAGATTAATGAACCTCTTTCTGCTAAATGCTCCTTTATCTGAAATACCAATTCCTCAACAATGGTGTCAGGGTTTTCATCTTCATAAAATCCTGTCTTAATTCTAAAATAATTTTTGTCAATTAAGTTTTTAGCGTATGGAATGTTATTGGTTTTAACGACTACCATTTCCATTATACCATTATAGTAGTCTTTAAATTCTTCGCTCATCATATTCAAAAAATATATCATTTATTCTTAAAGAATAGTCTCCCATACCAATTAACCTAGCAGTTTTATTAAACTCTCGTTCCCATTTATCGACATCCCATAATTGTTTTTTAATTACCGATGCGGTTTTATCTTCCTCACCACTTAAAAAAAATCTTTTCCAAGCATCTATGTCATCATTACCCATTAATGTCATATCTTTAATAATTATATCACAGGTCAAAGATTTATGTAGTTTACCATTATAACTAACGACAGAGAATTTTTTAGGTACGAATTTAAGTTCACCTTTAATAGGTTGATTACCACTAAGAAACCAAACCTCACCTTTAAGTGGTCTGTATTGAGTGAAGTACTTAAGCGCATCTTTAAATTGTATAGAGTCTTTTTTTAAACCCTCTACGGTCTCGTCTCTACTTTTTAAAAAATCGTCAGAATAAGACCCATAAGGGTTATTATAAATATATTTGGGTAAATCGATATCTAATTCCATACCAAATAAATATCACAAAGAGCGTAACATCTCAATCAATTTCGGATGCGGGTATACATCAGACTTATCTTTTCTAAAATTAGTATGTGACCATATCCCTTCACCACCCTCTAAGGCTAATGGTTGAAAATCAAAGGGATTCCATTTACCTCTTTTAGAGTCAGTATATAATCTTAATGCATAATTAGTATTCCTACCAATAACACCATCTTCAGATAAAGGTTTACCGTTCATACCTAAGTATCCTTTACTATTTAAAAAAAATTGTTGTTCCGCGACTGACATAGTATTTATATTTTCATCATAGGGTTCAAATAACTCGTTAATACCTTTACAGACATCAATCTTATATTTTTCTGATAATGATAATATTATATCTTTTACCGATTCTATTTGTTTATCGGTATAATTGTGATAATATCTATATCCTCTAAAGTTTTTACCTAAATCTATAACATCTTCTTCAGGTACCAAAGAATTAACATAAGTAAAGAACTGACCATTCTCAGATTTAGTCAAAGGTCCGTAATTACATATCTCAATTCCGACAGATTGTTTATTTAACTGTGAATTATTATTAGATTTACTCCCTATATGATGTGCCCAATATTTTAAATCAAAAGCTTCAATAATTTTACCATCCCATTCAGTATTACTATCTCTGGTTGATTTACCTCCGACAATATAATGAGTGGCAACTCTTAATGACTTACCACCTTTACTTTTATCTCTATCCCAAGATGAAACCACCCAGTCAGGTCTATGACTACCAGATGTGTGATGTAATACTATAGACTTTTTTTCGGTTTCTTGAGGGAAAAATTCATCCTCAGGAAGATGTTGTTTTATAATTTTCATTATTTATTATTACTTACTTTTATATATTATATAAATATGAAAAAATTAAGTTTAATTTTAATAACAATATTAATAAGTAACACATTATTGTCACAAATTGACAAAAACATTGTTACAAATATCTTCAGTGTTACATATTCTGAAAAACTACAACAACCACTTTTTTTATGTTATTATGTTGAATGTCCGAACGGGAATGCATCAAGGTCAGGTTTAGATTTTAGACTATATGATGATGTTATTACATCTGATGATGATGATTATAATGATAATGAATGGGATAAAGGTCATTTAGCACCTGCCGCCTCGTTTAATTGTACACGAGACATGGTAAGAGAGACATTTGTATATATAAATTGTGCTTTACAACACGAAAGTTTAAATAGAGGTCCATGGAAAGAATTAGAAGGGTTTGAAAGAGACTTAGCAAAAATATTTGATGAAGTTTATGTTGAAATAACTTGTCATTTTAGTAAAAATTCATTAGTATTACCTACAGGAGCGACAGTACCCGATGGTTTCACAAAAAATATAACATTTGACAATAGAGTAGAATGTTTCTATTTTCCAAATAAAGATGTGTCAGGAATTGATTGGTCTGAATTTAGAATAACTAATGATTGAAATGGATTTACTTAATACTCACCCTATTAAAAAGAGTGATTTAGGTTTTCACGGTAATTTGTTTGGAGGTAAACTTTTAGCGTGGTTGGATGCCAGTGCTGCCGCATATGCAATGCAAGTCTGTGACACTCCTCTTATGGTTACAATTAAAATTGATGAATGTGTTTTTAAAAAATCTGCAAAAGAAGGTCAGTTATTAAAACTCTATGGTAAAGTATATGAAATAGGTAGAACATCAATAACTTTATATATGGAGGCTAGGTCCCACAGCGTTTACTCAGGAAAACAAAACTTAATCTTGTCAACGTACATAAAATTTGTTAGAATTGATGAGCAGGGAGACCCAATACCTATTTCAAAAAAAGTAAGAGATAAATATAATAATAAAAATAATTTAAATTAATAAAAAAAATGGGAAAAGTTATTGGAATTGACTTAGGTACGACTAATTCATGTGTGTCTGTTGTTGAAGCGGGTACACCTATCGTTATTGTTAACGCAGAGGGTAAACGGACAACACCTTCTATTGTTTCATTTAAAGACGGGGAGAGAATTGTTGGTGATTCTGCTAAACGTCAATCGGTTACTAATCCACAAAATACTATCTATTCAGTAAAAAGATTTATAGGTAGCAATTATGGTGAGATTTCTAAAGAGGCTAAAAAAATGCCGTATAAAGTTTCTAAAGGACAAAATGATAAAGTTATTATCAACATTAATGATAAAGAATATGTTCCACAAGAAATATCTGCAATTGTATTACAAAATTTAAAAAAGACAGCGGAAGATTATTTGGGAGAAAAGGTAACACAAGCAGTTATTACTGTACCTGCATATTTTAATGATTCACAAAGGAACGCAACAAAAGAGGCGGGTGAAATCGCTGGATTAGAAGTATTAAGAATTATTAATGAACCAACCGCAGCAGCATTAGCTTATGGATTAGACAAAGAAGGTGACAAAAAAGTTGCGGTATATGACTTAGGTGGAGGTACTTTTGATATCTCTATCCTTGATATGGGCGATGGAGTTTTTGAGGTGTTATCAACTAATGGTGACACTCACTTAGGTGGTGATAATTTTGATGAAGTACTAATTGATTGGATGATAGGTAAATTCAAAGAAGAAACCGGTATTGACGTATCTTCAGATTCTATGGCAACTCAACGATTACGTGAATCCGCGGAAAGAGCTAAAATTGAATTATCATCGTCTAGTTCAACAGAGATAAATCTTCCTTATCTTTCTGCAGGTTCAGAGGGTCCAAAACACTTTGTGACAAAATTATCCCGCTCAGAGTTTGAGAGAATGGTTGAAGATTTAGTTAAAAAAACAATTTCACCTTGTCGTAAGGCAGTTAAAGATGCGTCTTTAAAAGTTGAAGATATTGATGAAATTATTTTAGTAGGAGGGTCAACAAGAATTCCATGTATACAAGAAGCTGTAGAAAAGTTCTTTAAGAAAAAACCATCTAAAGGAGTTAATCCTGATGAGGTAGTTGCAATGGGGGCGTCAATACAAGGAGGTGTACTGGCGGGAGATGTAAATGATGTATTGTTATTAGACGTAACACCATTATCTTTAGGTATTGAAACTATGGGAGGGGTATTTACAAAATTAATTGAATCTAATACTACAATTCCAACTTCAAAATCACAGGTTTTTTCTACTGCAGTAGACAATCAACCTTCCGTTGATATTCATGTACTTCAAGGTGAAAGACCTATGTCTTCAGATAATAGAACTTTAGGTAGATTTCAGTTAACTGACCTACCACCAGCACCAAGAGGAATTCCTCAAATTGAGGTTACTTTTGATATTGATTCAAATGGTATAATTAATGTTAGTGCGAAAGATAAGGCGACAGATAAAGTTCAAAATATTCGTATTGACTCAGGAAATGCGTTATCCGATGAAGAAATTGAAAGAATGAAAAAAGAAGCTTTAGAAAATGAGGAATCAGATAACAAAAGAAAAAGTGAAATAGAAAAATTAAATATGGTTGACTCGACAATATTTCAAACAGAAAAACAAATTAAAGATTTTGATGAAAAGTTAACCGATGAAGATAAAGAAAAATTAAATGAAAGTCTTATAGATTTAAAAAATTCATATGAAAATAAAAATATGGATGAAATTGATGCGAAATTAAATACCCTTAATGAAACGTGGGCAACAATTTCAACTAGATTATATCAAGAATCAGAGACTTCAGAAAGTGAAAAAAATAATTCATCGGATGAAGCGGTAGATATTGATGATATAGTATATGAAGAAGTAAAATAAAAAAAACAAAATATTATGAAAGTTAAAAACGGAGACAGTGTCAAAGTCCATTACATCGGCACTTTAAATGATGGAAATGAATTTGACAATTCATATAAAAGAGGTTCAACACTAGATTTTCAAGTTGGTGGGGGTCAAATGATTAAGGGTTTTGATAACGCACTTGTAGAAATGGAAGTTGGTCAAAAAAAGACAGTAAATTTAAAAGCCGAAGAAGCTTATGGTCCTCGTAGAGAAGAGGCTATTATGGCAGTAGCGAAAGAAAATTTCCCACCTGATTTTGAAGCAAAAGAAGGTGAAATGGTCCAAGGTAGAACTGAAAATGGTCAACCCATAAATGCTTTGATTATTGAAGTACAAGAAAATGATATTATTTTGGATATGAACCATCCTTTAGCTGGTGAAGAACTTAATTTTGAGATTGAGCTTGTAGAAATCTCATAATTTTTATATATTTACATTAAACAATAAAATTTATAGTACAGATGAGTAAGTACGATTATGATGACTATTTGGAGGACGACCCAATGTTTGCACCATGTATTCATTGTGGATGTCCTGACTTTTACATGGATTGGGAAGATAGTATTTATAAGTGTAGTGATTGCGATAAACCTATAGACTCTAAAAAACCAAATAGTGTTAAAAGACAAAAAGAAAAGTCAAAACTTAGAAAGTTTAAAGACCACGAAGAGTTTTAAAACTCAATGGACTATAAATTTATTAAATACATCGGATATTGGATATCCTGATGGTGAAAATTATTTACCTATTGAAAAAGAAGATTAAAAATTCGTTCCTTAAAAAACTGATTGTTTTAATCTTCTTTTTCCTTCCTGGTGGGTTTTTTCTATTATCTATAATGATGATAATAAATGAAATATTTTTAAATAATGAAAAAGAATAAAGTAATAACAATTAGGTCCGTTTTTTTAATTTTTTTTTCATTTATTGTAATGGATAAATTTTATCTCAATGACGTTAAAATATATACAAGTAAAAAAAAGTTACTATTACAAAAAATTAAACCAGTAGAAGTAAAAGAAATTGAAACTGATATAATATCCGCTTTAATTCATGTTGAGAGTAGCGGAAACGATAGTGCATATAATAAAACTGAGGAAGCTGTTGGGTGTCTTCAGATTAGACCAGTTATGGTTAGAGAGGTAAATAGAATTTTAAAAAAGACAGGAAAAGAAGAGAGATTTGATTTAGAAGATAGATGGGATAGAGAAAAGTCTTTAGAGATGTTTAATATTTGGAGAGAGTATCACCATCCGAATAGTACCGATGAGGTAATTGCAAGAAATTGGAACGGAGGACCAAACGGATTTAATAAAGAATCCACGTTAAAATATTGGAAAAAAGTTAGAGGTCGTTTGGAAATAGAGTCATGATACCTTATCTTTGTAAGACAAAGGAACAAGAATGGTACACGAAGAAGTCTCAACACGTATGTATGGTAAATTGGTTCGTCAGATTGTAGGTGACGTACAAATTGACACATCAGAAATTAAAGGTGTTGTGACGTTCAATCGTGTTAAGAAAAATGAACAAGGTTTTCGTGTCTACGGAGGTGAAGTGGATATCACATTCAAAGGTGAAATTTTGTCATCTACGGATAAATTCTATGACGTTAATCGTTTTCGTCCTGTAAAGATTAGAAAGTACCTCCGTAGAAATCTTGAAAAGACCCTATCAATGTATATTCGTCCATTCGGTATCTCTAGTGTAAAAATCAAAACCATCAAATTTGACTAATGAAATTAACATTTATCAGCGACACACATACAAAACATGATACATTAAACCTTTCAGGTGGTGATGTTCTTATTCACTCAGGTGATTTTATGAACTCAGGTTATCGTAGAGATGATATTATGGATTTCTTAGATTGGTTTATTGACCAACCTTACAAACAAAAAATCTTTATCTCTGGCAATCATGACCGTTGGTTTCAAGACAACCCTGAAGAAACAAAACAAATTCTTGATGTGGTATATGGTGGTTTGGTTACCTATCTTGAAGATAGTGGAACAAAGATTAATGATGTTAATGTTTGGGGTTCACCGTGGCAACCTGAATTTATGGATTGGGCGTTTAACCTTCCTCGGCAAGGTACGGAACTAAACGATAAGTGGAACCTTATTCCTGAGAATACGGATATCCTTATCACACACGGACCACCTTACGGGTACTTGGATAAACTCCCCAATATCCCCGAAAATCTTG
>Ga0208161_1000364_pt1 | contig 26161 bp, 31 predicted proteins | sample CB_VirMetaG_3_FD_184538 | JGI IMG/M metagenome (GOLD analysis project Ga0208161, IMG submission 184538) | Freshwater to marine saline gradient viral communities from Chesapeake Bay - CB_1508_1S Viral MetaG (SPAdes) (version 4) | ecosystem: Environmental > Aquatic > Marine > Coastal | place: USA...
AGAAGCAGCAATTGAACAAGCAAAACGTGAAGCAGACTCAAGTACTCTCGCACGATTTCTTAAAAACTTCGAAAGTAGAGTTTACAGTCAGTTATCACGAGATCTCGTCGATCAACTCTTTGGCTCTGATGGACAAGGACTCGAAGCCTACGGTACAGTTGTTATAGAGGGAAACACAATTGAGTATTCCAGTGATGGTACAACAATTACTCTAAGAATTACAGATGCAGATGGACAAGTTACAGAGATTACAATTCCGATTGGTTCCTTTGGCGACTTTATGCCTTAGTAGTTGTTTCGGAGGATATGATGTTAAATCTTTACTCGAAAATAACACAGGTTATCTCACACAAATGGAGATTGCTGAAGTCCGACAAATCACTCATGAAAATCTGTGGAATATTACTCGGACTTCTAATAGTATCCCAACTGTTGCTGTATATAGTTTCAGTGACCTTACAGGACAACGAAAAAGTAATAGCCAGTTCGCGTTGTTCAGCACTGCAGTCACCATGTCACCTGACGCTCTTCTTGTAAGAGCTCTTAAACATGCTGGAGGTGGGGAATTTTTTCGAGTTGTTGAACGAGTTGGACTCGACCACCTTACAAAAGAAAGACAGCTCATTCGCTCCACACGAGATTCGCTACGAGAATCCGAAGACATGCTTCCATTATTATTTGCAGGACTTATTATGGAGGGTGGCGTAATTGGTTATGATACCAATTTAAAGTCAGGAGGAACAGGAGCAAGATATTTAGGTATTGGAGCAAGTAAGCAATACCGAGAAGATACCGTGACGGTATCATTAAGAACAGTAAGTGTAAGCACTGGAGAGATTCTCATGGAAGTGCTTATAACAAAAACGATTCTCAGTGTCGCAGTAAATCAAGATGTTTTTCGGTTTATTGAGATGGGAACAGAACTTGTCGAAGTTGAGAATGGAGTGACAAAGAACGAAAGCGTTACTATTGCACTTCAGAAAGCAATAGAGACAGGAGTTTATGAAACTATTCTAGAAGGGAATAGACGGGGCTACTGGTCAGTAGTCAATGGGGATAATGATGAAACTAGTGGGGGTAAACCTTAGTTTAATAGGTTTAGTAGTATTTACTATGTTTTTAAATGCTGCGGATAACGAAATATACATAACACAATCTGGAACAAATGCACAGATAGAGATCGATCAGATAGGAAGCGGAAACCAAGTAAAAGGAAATGAAGCAGCAAGTGGAAATGATCCTATCAGTACATTTAATTTGACAGGAAACAGTCAAACGATTGATATAAATCAGATTGGAGATGGCAACGATTTTATTGGTGATATAGTAGCTGATACAGTTGCAGGAAACTTTACATTTACAGGAGATAGCAATATCTTTGATATTGATGTAGATGCAACTGGAACTTATGGTGGCGATAATCTTAACATAGATGTAGATATTACTGGAAGTGGAAATGACATGACAGTAAGAATAGCAACAGCTGCAGCAGCAAGTGGTGTTGACTACGATGCTGTTATAAGTGGTGATTATAATACAATCACTTCAAATATAGATGTAGATAATGCAATCTTTGATATTGACATAACTGGAGACTATAATACTCTGGACTACGATGCAGATAACTATGCAGGACATGAGTTTTATTTAGATCATACAGGTGACTATACAAACTTTATTATAGACCAGCAATCTACACTGGCAAAGGATTACTTGAATATTAATTCAACGACTAGCGGAACAAGTGGATCAAATGCGAATATTTGTATTTATCAAAACGATGCTGGTACTGTCACTTCATGCTGATGGTATTGGAAGCGTAACAGAATTAAATGGCATTCATGCTGAAATAAATAGAACGGGCGAGCAATTGCCCGTTTCTGTTAATGTAGGAGTAAATAGTTATGATGACGTTCGAACTGCTAATACTCGCCTCGGTATTACTTTTAGTGACGATTCTATTGTCCGTCTCACTGAGCATAGTAAGCTTATACTTGATGAAGTGGTCTTTGACCCAAATCCAAGCAAGTCAAAAATTGGCTTACAATTTGCTTCAGGAACTGCACGATTTATCACAGGGAAAATAGGTGCAATCAATAAAGAAAATATTAGTATATCCACTCCGACTGCTCAAATCGGTATTCGTGGAACTGACTTCACTGTTACTGTTGATGAGTTGGGGCGTAGTCTGGTTATTCTTCTTCCTGATCTCAATGGTATATCTAGCGGTGAAATCACGGTAGCAACGGCGGCAGGAACTACTGTACTCAATAAACCATTTGAAAGCACAGTCGCAAGCATGTGGGAGAAAGCTCCCAGTAGCAATGTAATATTAGACTTAACTTTAGATGCGATTGACAATATGTTAATTGTAAGTCCTCCAAAAGAGGAAGAACTTGTTGAAGAAGAAAAGACAGCCCGAGCAGATTTTTTAGACTTTAATGATTTAGAGGTAGATCTACTTGCAGAAGACTTCTTTGAAGAAGACTTAGAGTTTAGTGAGATAGATGTAGATTTATTAGATGTAAACTTTCTCGAAGACTTATTAGATATTATTGAAGCAGTAGACGAGCTAAAAGAAGGAGGAAAAGAACTTGACTCTGATGGCTCATTACAAATTACAGGAACAGAAATAGGACAAGATGCAGAGACTCAAATAATTACTTTAGTAGACTCTGGAAGACTAAAAATGACGAGAAGTATAAGTGATACAATTTATGTAAACTTAGATGCCTCTCAAGGATATAATATCATATTATCACAAGATGGCAAAGACATTAATATTGTGGTTAATAGCGGCGGTTCCTCTATTATCTTACGGCAGTCTGAATGATTGGACACAAACAGAACGAAACTTATACTATGCTTACAATATAGGAAGCTGGATAGACTTTGAACAATCAAAAGATGCTTTCAAAAATGGAAAATATATGGAAAGTAATCCATTATTTTCAAATCGTCCACATCCAGACCGAATACTCGCACAAAAAATATTAGGGTCATATGTACTCTACAAATTTAATGATAGTAGAGAGGAGAGAAAATACGGACTGATTGCAGCAAATATAGTTCAGTGGGGCGTGGTAATAAATCACGAAAGCATGGGGGTACATTTTAATATATCATGGTAAGAATAATAATTGCAGCACTTTGTTTTGGACTCTTTCTTTGGAATCCATACCCCTTTAAAGTTGCAGAACTCAAAGGATATGATTATCTTATCATGTCTACACCAACCGTACAAAATGACAATATTCTTATTGTAGATATTGATGAAGAAATTGTAGAGAAGTACGAAGGCTATCCGCTTCCACGGACATTCTACGCGAAACTACTAGAAAAATCAAACGTTGCAGGTATCTCAGTTTTAATGCCTGACTCAGATATTCGAAATTCAAGAAATGACAATGACTTAGCATTTGCGATGACACTTACACCAACTGTAATTGCTTCCGCAGCTTCAACACAGTCAGAGCAGCTTTCTCTACATGTAGGAACAGCTGAGATAGGAGAAGATCCAAGACCATGGCTATATCAATACCCAGGAATTTTACGTACAAAGTCTACGCTGGCGTCAACCGCAAAGGGGTTAGGACTAGTAACCGCTACACCGGAAATAGACGGGGTTACTCGACGCATTCCCCTAGTGCTAAACGTGCAGTCAAAACTCTACCCAGCTTTCGCCTTGGAACTCTTAAGAGTCGGGTTAGACCATCCTTCGTACCAGCTAAAAACAACAAACGAAGGAGTTTCTTGGGTTAGAGTACCAGGCTACCCACTTATGAACACAGATGCGAATGGTCGCATCTTTTTAGATTGGAATACTAAATTTTACAAGCAAACTGCTACTGAATTTTTAGAAAATCCAATCCCAGCACCTTTTGTAATTTTTGGAGTCACTGCAGAAGGTGTTAATAATCCAGTACCCACTCCAGCAGGAGCAAAATATCCCCATGAAATACAAGCAAACATTCTACATAATCTTATTAATGGTAGCGCTCCTTCTACCCCTACTTGGGCTGGCGGAGCCGAGCTTGCGGGAGCATTATTTATACTATTACTCCTTATCCTCGTCGCAGGGAATGTCTATTTATCCCTACCTACCTTAATACTCGTAATATCAGGTTCTTTATATGGAGCCTGGTATGCGTTTCAATCTTCCTATTTGATAGACGTAACTGGCACAATTTTTATCGGGTTTTTATTCTGGAGTATTGAAAGTTTCCGTAATTTCATGACTACATATTTCGAGAAACTTAGAATTAAACAACAATTTGGGACGTATGTATCTCCAGAGTTAGTGAAAAAATTACAGGAGGACCCAACATTGCTGAGATTGGGTGGGGAGACAAAACGACTCACTTTTCTTTTTTCTGACATTCGAGGATTCACACCAATTTCAGAAAAATATCAAAAAGACCCGCAAGGTCTTACAAAATTAATAAACAGATTTTTAGACAACCAAACACAAATAATATTAAAACACGGTGGAACCATTGATAAATATATGGGAGACTGTATAATGGCATTTTGGGGTGCACCACTTGATGATGACGACCAAGTTAAACATGCCACAGATGCTGTTATCGAAATGAAACAGTCATTAGAGGACTTAAATGAAAGACTCCGAGAAGAAGGCTTGGATCAAATTAATACAGGAGGTGGAATCAACACAGGAACTTGCGTGGTGGGAAACTTCGGTAGCTCCAATCGTTTTGACTATAGTGTGCTTGGGGACGCCGTTAATTTGGCTGCTCGTTTAGAGAGTCTTTGTAAAGAATATGATGTTGGGATAATAATCTCAGAGTATAGTTTAGTTGATGGGTACGATTACGAATATTTAGACGAGGTAATCGTTAAAGGTAAGACAGAGCCCATCAAAATCTATACCATTCGAAAATAACACTTGACATTCCTCCTCCCTTTTGTTATAATTATGATAGAAATGTATATTTCAATGTATTTAGGAAATTAATCATGAACTCAGAGCAAGTCGCCGCAGACCTAGCAAAACACGAAGCCGTTTGTGCAGAACGTTGGAAAACTGCGTTCAATAAATTCGATGATATGGAAGAAAATATCAAGAGAATCGAAATGATTTTAATCACTTGCGCTGGCGGTATAATCGTCGGAGGAGCAACAGTAATTATGACAATATTGTCATTACATGGGTAAAATAAATATGAAAAAAGATTATGAAACTAAAGACATAAAAGCTACTAAAACTAAAAAAGTTGAAGAAGGTGTTATCTTTGAAGATAACGAACTGTTTAAGTTTGTATGGAAAGGCGAAACTCATGGTTTCGAGAAAAAAGAAAACGCTGAAATAGCACTTAATAGATTTAAAGGTTAATATGTCAAACAGTATTGAAGACGCTTTGAAAAAAGCAGTTGAAAAAGCAGAAGTCGGTCAAGTGACCGAAGGGCAAGGTGCAGAAGAGAATCAAGAGCTCTCCGCTAGAATTAAAAAACTAATGGCGAGAAAGACAAATCTTCAACGCAAGAAAAGACAGAAGCTACCTTCATCGATTAGATGAAGAAAAAACTCTCTCACGAGGAACGATACGAAATTTGTAAAAACTGTCCAAACTTAGACAAGAAGTGGAAGTTTTGCAAAATATGTAATTGTTTTATGCCTCTCAAGACTAAGTTAAGATGGGCTGAGTGTCCTGAGGAGCCTCCTCGATGGACATAGGAGAAAATTATGCCAATGCATCATTCTGGAAAGAAAAAGAAAAAAGGTGGAAAGAAAAAACGAGGATACTGATGACAGTTTTCCGTTTATGATTTGGTTAGACCATTTCAGGCGTGACAAATATGTCAATCCTTCTTTCTACAACTCTTTTTTAGAAGGCACGACAAAGATTGTTCCTTATGATTACGAAATGTTAACACTTTTTGAAATGAATTGGGAACAAGAACCTTGGGAGGTGATCTTTTACGAGGTGGGCAATGACCTAACTCCTAGTGAGATTAAGGAAATAGTGGATACAAGAAATAATATCCAGAACAAATGCGCATATATGTGGTCTTGCCCACCCACTTTGCCAAGCCCAGTAATTATACAAAAGGGGAAATAAATGCCAGCAAGAAAAGTAAAAGGCGGATGGAAATGGGGTAAATCTGGAAAAGTCTATAAGACTAAGAAAGAGGCCGAAGCCCAAGGCAGAGCAATATATGCTTCTGGATATAAGAAAAAGAAACGTGTCAAGAAATAGTTTTTTAAATGAGTCTTATTTTAATATTGCAAGAGGCAAAATAAATAAAGCTTCGTCTATACATAAGTTTGGTAGAAATCCAAATGTAGGTGGTGCTCCAGAAACAATATGGGAACAAGGTGGCATTTATACTTACTTGACAGTTGCCTCAACAGTTTATGTGTATGGAGCTGATGCAGAAGATGGTGCATCTGGAACAGGTGCTCGTACCGTTACAGTCCAAGGATTAGATGCCAACTATAATGAAATTGAAGAAACACTTACAGTAGATGGTGCAGTTTCAACTAAATCATTTTTAAGAGTTTATAGAGCCTTTGTTGCTTCAGCAGGTTCATTACAAACTAATAAAGGTGATGTGTTGATATCAACAGGTGCAAGTGGTGGTGGTACAGTATTGGCAAAAATTGCAACAATTGGTATAGGTACAGTATATGGTCAAGGACAAACAAATTTAGCACTCTATACAATACCTGCTGGCAAAACAGGTTATTTAACAAATTGGAATATAGGAGTAGGTGCTTATAATGACGCCGTAACTGCTAACTTATATACAAGAGAAATAGGCAATGGTTTAATTTTTAGAACAAGAGACGTTATGGATGTTCCAGGCGGACTTCATCAAAGAATATATCAAGTACCATTTAACTTACCTGAAAAAACAGATATTGAAGTTAGAGCAATTGCTTCAGCAGGTACAAATATATCATCAACATTTGATATTATACTGATTAATAATAACTAAAATGGCGCGTAAAAGAGTAGCAAAGAAAAGACCAGTGCCAACAAACCCAGCACTTTATGCTAGGGTAAAAGCAGAAGCAAAAAGAAAGTTTAAGGTATATCCGAGTGCATATGCAAATGGATGGTTAGTAAAAACATATAAAGCCCGTGGAGGCAAATATAGAATGGGAAAACCTAAGAAGTAGTGCACTTAAAAGCAAATAAAATACCAGAAGATTATAAAGTAACAGAAATAAAACTAGAAGATATTTGGGAAACAGAGCAAGAAAAATTAAAGTTTCCAGATCTAGTATCAGAAAGATACTTAGTACTTGAAAAAAGTATTCCAGAAAAAGGTATGGCAAATCCCGTACCAATTTATGAGCATAACGAAAAGTATTACTTTTCAAGTGGAATGTTAAGACTTACATATGCTTATAAAAATAACTATACTTCTATAGATTGTATAGTATCACGAGATTTAAGAGATCTCAAAGAATTACAAATAATGTTTAGTAAAACAGAACCTGAATATTTCCCAGAGCATTTAGTAGATAAATGGTGGGATACTAAGCAGAGCTATAATCAAAGGCGACGGAGACAAAGATGAAAGCAATTTTAACAAAAGAAGGAAAATTTCAAGTAGTTGAAAAAGACGGACATACTGATGCAGCTTCCGCAATGACAAGTTGTAAAGTTATTATGTCACATTGTCAAATGATACTTGATAATTTAACAGACCCAGAAGCAAGTCTTCCAACTTGGTGGACAAATAAGTTAGCCGTATCAGAATACGAAGTAGTGTCTGCAGCAAATTATCTTGCTTCAAAAGAAGGAGACATGAGTCACGCAGAGCCAGAGTAATGGCTAAACCAAAAGGTGGATTAACTAAATGGTTTAAAGAAAGATGGGTAGATATTAGTCGTCCTAAAAAGAAAGGACGCTATCAACCTTGTGGTAGACCTAAAGCAAGAACTGCTAGAGGTGGTTATCCAAAATGTGTCCCTGCTCGTGTGGCAGCGAAAATGTCAGCAGCAGAGAAAAGGTCGGCAGTTCGCCGCAAACGAAGTAAAGCGCAAGGAGTTGGTGGTAAACCAACCTTTGTAAGAACTTTTAAAAAACGGGGAAGCCGAAAGAAAAAGTAGGCATATGAACAAATACGAAATTGTAAGTGAAATCTTACATGTGTTAGACTTATCTAACAAATTTAAACACGCAATAGAACACAGGTTACATATATCTCGACAAATACGAGATAGATTAAAAAATGGGCAGCAATGCCAAGAGCTTTTAGAAAGCATAGGACAATAAAATGGCAAGACAAGGCGGATTTTTAGTTGGACCAAGTATTCATGGAACATCTAAACTAAGAAAACACGTATTAAAAAGAGGACTCACTAGAGACCTTAACGCTGCAGCAGGAACTTACGTAAATACTAAGTCTCCAATGACCACACCAGGTGGTTTTTATGGCGCAGCTCCAAAAGCTATCGGTCCTAGATTCGGCAAGACAGTAACTCCTAAATCAGCGACATTTAGTAAGAAGGGTGCAGGTCGAATTTTACCGAGACGCGGAAGATAAAAATATTACATAGTGACTTTCATAAATTTATGAAAGCAGGACGACTTAATAGAGTCGTGAATATTATTTTAAATGGCACTAACAGCAAGCGAAAAAGCAAGACTAAAAAAAGCGGGTCTAACGAGGCTAAATAAGCCTAAGATGACTCCAAAGCACCCTACTAAAAAAGCTGTGGTTGCTACAAAAGTGAATGGCAAAATTAAAGTTATTCGCTTCGGTGCCCAAGGTATGGGGCACAATTACAGCCCAGAGGCTAGAAAATCCTTTAAAGCAAGACATCGTAAGAATATTGCAAGGGGTAAAAAGTCGCCAGCATACTGGGCTGATAAATTTTTATGGGCTGGGAAAGGTAAGCGTAAGAAAATGCCACCTAAATCCCAGAAATATGTTCGTGGAATCAAAAGAAGGAAAAGATGATACCAAAAGTTATAGACAAAAGATTAGCTTGGCTAGAAGGCATATGCCTACAAGCAGAAGATGTTCTTACTCGGCTTAAGCAAAGAGAAGTAGCAGGTATAACTTTAACAACTCGTGAAGAGAATATGGCAGAACTTTGTAGTGCGTATTTATATATGCTACAACTTACTAAAGAATACGGACTTTTTGATTCCGACGACCCTTTTAACTTATTTAACAAAGAGACTTTACATTGATCGAGATAAGCCGTACAGACATTGTACACGACTATCTCATGGACTTAAATCCTGAGAATCGTTTCATTAAACTACCCATTGAAGGGTATCTAGAATTATTAGGAATAAATCCTAATTCCTCCCAAACGGCGATCATTAATGCAATTAATAACCCTAAGTATCGTTTTGTCTGTGCGGCGGTCTCTCGTCGCCAAGGCAAGACATATATTTCAAATATCATAGGACAATTGGTTTGTTTAGTACCAAACTCACACGTGCTACTGATGTCCCCAAACTATTCTTTATCTCAAATCTCATTTGACTTACAGAGAAATCTTATTAAACATTTTGATTTAGAAGTTACAAGAGATAATGCAAAAGATAAAGTTATCGAACTTTCAAATCAATCAACAATTAGAATGGGTTCTATCAATCAGGTAGACTCTGTTGTTGGTCGTTCTTACGATTTAATCATCTTCGACGAGGCTGCACTTACAGATGGCAAAGACGCTTTTAATGTGGCACTTCGGCCAACGCTCGATAAAGAAAATTCTAAAGCAATTTTTATTTCTACACCTCGTGGAAGAAATAATTACTTTGCAGAGTTTTATTACAGAGGTTGGTCAGATGAATTTCCAGAATGGTGTAGTATAAAAGCCACTTATCATGAAAATCCTCGTGTATCAGAAGATGATATTAAAGAAGCAAAGAAAACAATGTCACAAAATGAGTTTGCACAAGAATATCTTGCAGACTTTAATGTATTTGAAGGACAAATCTGGGCATTTAATCATGAAGAATGTACTGCAGATTTAACACAATTTGATACTTCAAAAATGGATGTCTTTGCAGGACTTGACGTTGGTTATAAAGATCCAACAGCTTTCTGTGTTATTGCCTATGACTGGGATGAAGAAAAATACTACTTGCTTGATGAATATCTCGATGCAGAAAGAACAACCGAACAACACGCTGCAGTAATCAGAGGAATGATTGATAAATGGAATATTGATTGGATATACATTGACTCTGCAGCTCAGCAAACTCGTTTTGATTTTGCACAAAACTATGACATTACTACTATTAACGCAAAGAAATCTGTACTTGACGGTATCGGTCATGTTGCAGGAATAGTAGAAAATAATAAACTTATTGTAGACCAAAAATGCAAACATGTGATGATATCATTAGATCAGTATCAATGGGATCCAAACCCTAACCTATTAAAAGAAAAGCCAAAACATGACATGTCATCTCACATGGCAGATGCTTTACGATACGCTCTTTATACATTCGAAACTTCAGCGACTACGTTTTGACAATACCTAATAAAAAACAGTTCTTGACATCAGATGTGACTTTTTGGTATAATTCTAATTAAGAGTATAAATATGAACTTCAAAAGAGATTTAGTTAAATACGTAAGAGACAAGGCTAAATCAAAATATAGAAAAGCAAATAATTGCTATATATGCGGCAGTACTGAGAACTTAGATTTTCATCATTATTACGGACTAACCGAACTACTAGAAACTTGGCTAAGAAAGAAAAATATTATTATTAAGAATGAACAAGACATACTAGAGATTCGTGAAGTCTTTATTGATGAAAACTACGATAAAGTCTATAACGCTGCAGCAACTCTCTGCCATGCTCATCATTTACGACTACACTCAATTTATGGAAAACGACCCAAATTGACTACAGCAGAGAAACAAAGAAATTGGGTCGAGAAACAGAGAGACAAATATGGCATGGTATGACAGGTTTTTAGGAAGACGAGAGGAAAAACTTAATCCTGCTCAATATGTTATTTCCCGTGAAGAGGGAATGACTATTGATTCTCGTGAAATTCCTACTAATTATAGAAATGCATATGAACAACTAGAAATAGTTAATCGTGCTGTAAACATGATTGTTGACGATGTTTCTGAAATTCCTTTCACAGTAGGTGAACAAATAGTAGGAGTTAATAACATCATAAAAAACATGCGTAGATCTAGGTTAGATTTACTTTTGAATAAGGAGCCAAATCCTTTTCAAGATGTAAGTACTTTTAAAAGAAACCTAATAATTGATCTACTCATAGATGGTAATATATTTATTTATTACGATGGAGCACATCTTTACCATCTACCTGCTGATAAAGTCACAATCTATTCAGACGATGAAACTTACGTAGAGAAATACTCATTTGACAATAGTATCGATTATAGCGTAAACGAAATTATACATATAAAAGAAAACAGTTTCAACTCCATTTATAGAGGTGTACCAAGATTAAAACCAGCATATAGAACTATGCAACTTTTAACCTCTATGAGAAACTTTCAAGATAACTTCTTTAAAAATGGAGCTGTACCAGGTTTAGTATTAAAATCACCAAACACTCTTTCTGAGAAAATAAAAGAAAGAATGTTACAAGCATGGAGTATTCGATATAATCCGAATACAGGAGGTAGAAGACCTCTTATTCTTGATGGGGGTTTAGAAGTTGATAATTTAACAAATATCAATTTCAAAGAATTAGATTTTCAGGATTCTATCAAGGCAAGTGAAAGAGTAATTCTAGAAGCTATGGGTATTCCACCTATTCTTTTTGACGGTGGAAATAATGCGAATATTCGCCCAAACCATAGACTTTATTACTTAGAAACAGTATTGCCCGTAGTTAGAAAACTTAAATTTGCACTGGAAAGATTTTTTGGTTTTAATCTATCAGAAGATGTAACAGGAGTACCTGCTTTACAACCAGAACTAAGAGATCAAGCAGCCTACTATGCAACACTTGTTAATACTGGAATACTTTCAGCAAATGAAGCAAGAAAGGCACTAGGCAAAGATCCTATAAAAGGGTTTGATGAACCAAGAGTACCTGCAAATATAGCAGGTTCTGCAGCAAACCCACAAGAAGGTGGAAGACCAGTTGAGACTCCGCCAAGCGAGGAAAATTAATATGACAAAAGATATGATGGCAAAAGCATTATCAGAGTTTTTAGTAAAACGTAAAGTTGATACTATTTCTCTTTCAGACTATAAAGGTCTTGGTAATGATGTACCAGTAAAAGACTATCTTTTAAGAAGAGCATTTGGTAGTTGGACTAGAGTTTTATCTGCTATGCAGAAAAGATACCCAATTGATTTGGAAACTCTAGTAGCACCAGCACCTGCTCCAAAGCCAGCACCTAAAGTTACTCCTAAAAAAGTAACTCCAAAGGTAACAAAAGTGGAGAAAGAAGATGTCAAATAAAATTTATCACTGGACAAGCACTTTTAAATCATTGGGTGAAACCGATGATGGAGGTGTAGAAATCAAAGGCTCTGCAAGTACTACAGCATTAGACAGAGCAGGCGATATTATAGAGTCAGAAGCTTGGACTAAAGGCGGATTAGAAAATTTTAAAAACAATCCAATCATTTTGTTTAATCACAATTATGATAAACCCATTGGTAGAGCAAAAGATATTCAAGTTACAGACAAAGGTTTAGAAATTTCAGCGAAAATTTCAAAAGCTGCTGGTGATGTAACACAACTAATTAAAGACGGAGTCCTTGGAGCATTTTCTGTTGGTTTCAGGTGCAAGGATTCTGAATACATGACTGAAACTGACGGATATAAAATTAAGGACGCAGAACTGTTCGAAGTGTCTGTAGTATCAGTGCCTTGTAACCAAGGGGCAACCTTTGGGTTATCAAAGTCATTTAATTCTATGGATGAATACAATAAGTTTAAGCACACTTTTTATAAGGCTAACTCAAAAGATTCAGCAGACGCTGTTGAAATTGAGCAGCCAAACGGGGCATCAGCCCAAGTAATGGAGACTACTATGTCAAATGAAAAACAAGCTCCTGTAAGCAAACCTGAGTTCGATCTTGAAGCATTTGCTAGAAAAGTGGCAGAAGATACTGCTGCTTCTATCGCAATGAAACAAGCTGAGCAAAAGGCTGCTGAGCTAAAAGCTGCTGAAGAGGCTGCTGAAAAAGCTGCTCAAGAAGCTAAAGCTGAGGAAGCAAAACAGGAAGAGCAAAAAACTATCGTTCAAGCTGGATTATCTGGCGCCGAAAAACTTATGAATGAAGTTGAGAAAAGAGTGAAAGATGACTACTCTAATTTAGAGCAAGTTGTTAAGTCTCTCGAAGCTCAATTAGCTGAGAAATCAGAAGAAATCATGTCTATCAGAGAGTCAAAAAGACATTTTTCAGATAGAAAAGGTCAAGGCGATTGGAAAAAAGCTTTCGAACAAGATATTTTAGATGCTAAATTTGCAGGTCTTGCAACTGGTAAAGGTTGGGACAACAAATACGGTAGATCAGTAATGGAAAAAGTTAACGCCCATTCAGGTGTTGGTGTTTCCTCTGCTGACTTCGAGCAAATCGTATCTACAAACATTGAAAGAGATATTCAAAATGAATTAGTCTTGGCACCTCTCTTTAGAGAAATCCCAATGACTTCTGCTAACATGATTATCCCAATTCTACCAGATAGCGGTTATGCTGAATTCCAGTCTAACCAAACAGCTTCTGGAAGTTCACCACACGGTAACTTAGCACAGAGAGGAGACACTTATGGTTCACCTTTCGGCGGGGTTGATCTAACAGAAAGAACTCTTTCAACCAAAAAACTTATTTCACAATCTTACTTAGGTAACGAAACTGAAGAAGATGCAATTCTACCAATTCTTCCTTTAATTAGAGAGTCTATGGTTAGATCACACGCAAGAGCAATCGAGAATGCTATTTTAGCAGGTGACGATGCTGACGGTGCTTTCGGTACTGGCGGTGCATCTTTCGAAGGTCTTTTACACCTTGCAAGAAACGATTCAGACTACACACAACCATCAGGAACTTTCGCAGCTTCTGATTCTGTGACTGCAGCTGACCTTCTTGCTTTAAGAAAGAACATGGGTAAATATGGCGTTAACCCACAAGACGTTGTATATGTCGTATCACAAGACGTGTACTACAACTTGCTAGAAGACGCTGAGTTCCAAGATGCTAACCTAGTTGGCGATATGGCAACTAAACTATCTGGTGAAATTGGACAAGTCTTCGGATCAAGAGTCTTACTCTGTGACGAATTCGCAACCAAAGCAGCTGCTAAATTTAATGCTGTAGCTGTTTACACAAGAAACTACGTAATGCCTAGACTTAGAGGTGTAACCATTGAGTCAGATTACGAAGTTGCTAACCAGAGAAGAGTACTTGTAGCTTCACAAAGACTTGGCTTCATCGATCTAATCGACGGCGCTACTTCAAAGTGGGCACAGATGTACAAAGCATCTTAATTAATCCCTTAACGGATAAATGGCTTGGGGCGAGCCTATCGCCCCACTTTTTATGAATTATGGCGAATTTAGTAACATTACAACAGTACAAAGACTTTGCAGGACTCACAGGTGTAAGTGAGGACTCAAAGATTAATGTTATAATTCCCGCAGTCAGCCAAGCAGTGAAGACATACTGCGGCACGACTATCATAGATTATTATACTACTGCAAAAACAGAGTACTTTGATATCTATGATAATTACACAAATGCAATTTTAGTAGACGAAAGTCCACTTGTAAGTGTAACTTCTGTAAAAGAAAGAACAGGACAAGCAGACAGTTATACAACTTTAATAACTGGTAACTCAGATGGCAGTGGTAAGTATGAGTATACAATAGACATTGATCGAGATACTATTTATAGAACAACAGCAACTGGAGACGCTTTCTTTCCAAAAGGAAGAAAAGCAGTAGAAGTAGTTTATAACGCAGGTTATTCATCTACTCCAGAAGATTTAAAACTAGCATGTTTTGATTTAGTAAAATACTATTTAAAAGACGAAAGAAAAGACAGATTAACTATCGCAGGTGCTTCGATACAGAATCAAGTTTCCACAAGTCTGAGAGAGAATATTGGATTCCCAGACCATATTAAACGAATACTTGATTTTTATAAAGTACACAAGTAATGGCTATTGCTAATTTAAAGCAAGAATTAGAAGAATTAACTAAATTATTTTTCTTAAAGAAAAGAAAAGAAGCAGGAGGAACAGGCTCGGGTTCAGAAGATGAATTTAGAGCTTTAATGAATGAAGAAACTCAAGAATTTAAATTATCAACAGAAGATTTAAAAAAAGAAGTTAAACTAAGAGCTCCTAAAGCTTCCGAAAAAGATTTAAATAGTTTTGCCACAGAAGTATTAAATAAAGGAATAGAATACTTTAATAGTAGACCAAAAACAAAAAATGTAAAATTTGAAGTAACAAAAATTTCAAATGGAATATTAGTTTTAGTAAAAGCAGTAGATCCTTCTTTTAGAGGTACAACAGGCAAAAGAACAGATTTATTTAAAGCATTACAAAAATTTAAATCAGACGAAGTAAATAAAATTGCAGAAAAATACCCAAATATATTTGGTAAAAAAGAAGAAGGAAATATTTTTACTAAAACAGCAACCAATAAATCTGGAGTAAAGAATACATATTGGAATATTTTAGATATTGGGCACGAAGACGCCGTAGCAGCAGGAAAAGCAGCAAGTGTTAGAGGAACTTTAGGCGCTGCTGACAATGAAATAGGTGATATAAAAAGAGAGTTAATACGAGAATTTCAACAAGTTGTAGAATCTCCTAATAGCTTAGAATTAGAACATTTTCAGGATATAATAGATTCTGGCGGAAAATTAAAATTAACCGATTCTTTTGTAGTAAAATCAAGTTTAGAAGATTCGGTAAAAAACCAAGTAGAAAAAGGTGGTAAATTAGAAGCAAAAATTGGAAGTGATTTAAGTTCTTTTTTATCAAATGCAATAAAAAAACTAGAAGAAAAATATAGCGACCCAAAAGAAACAGCTTCTAGAAAACGATCTGCTAGTATAAATGAATTAGGGTTGCAAATGATAATTAATAACCATACAATGAGAGGTTATTATAAAACAAAACTAGCAAAAAATTTAACAGGAATAAAACAAACTCCTAAATCAAAGAAAAAAATAAAGGTAGGAAATCAAGAAAAACTTAGAAAAAAGAAAACAGTACTAAGTGGTTTCGTATTAACAAATAAAATACCTTTACAAAATAGAAAACAAACAAGAGACGGAGGGGACAACGAATTATTAAGAAAAGCTGTAGAAACTAGAGCTTTTATAAATTCTAGATTAACTGGACAAATACAAAGAAACATGGGTAGACCTGCCCTAATAAATCAATCAGGTAGATTTGCCCAATCTGCTAGTGTAGTAAATGCAATAGGTAAACCAAACGGAATACATATGGACTATACCTATAACCCTCTTTATAGAGTTTTTGAAGAAGGTGAAGGAGGATATCCTGTTACTTATGACCCAAGAAGACTAATTGAAAAAAGTATAAGAGAATTAGCAATTCAAAAAGTAGAGGCTAAATTTACACTTAGGAGAATATAATGGCATCAACATATAGAACAGCAAGAAAAAAAGTAGTTGATGCTTTGGTAAATAAATTAAAAGGAATTAATGGAAATCATCCTTATAATTCAAATGTTTATAATAATGTAGATGGACATTTAAAATTTTTAGACGAAATAGAACAATATCCTAAAATCTGCGTAGTAGCAGGAGACGAATTCAGAGAGTATCAACCTGGCGAATTCAAATGGAGACTTTTAGATTTAACAATACGAGCATATATTCGAGATGAAAATGATGCTCAAGAAACTTTAGCATTATTGTTAGAAGATATCGAAAGAATTATAGATAATAATGATAATTTAGTGTATGATGATACTGTCACACCGAATAAAACTACTACTTCTTTAACAATAGGAAGTATTAGCACTGATGAAGGAGTAATTTCTCCTCTTGGTATCGGAGAACTGACAGTTCGAGTACGATATTAGGAAACAGGTAAGGCACATAAATATGTAGCCGCACCCTTTCCAAAGTAAAACGGAGAAAGCAAAATGGCTTTAAATTTATCGAGAAATACCAAGGTGTTTGTCAGCTCTGTAAACGGAGTGCATGCTTCTGGGGGATCTATCGTAACTTTGGATGGATTTACTGCAGGATCAGGTCACGCAGTTGGCGATGTAATTACTTTGGGAACAACATCAGGGTCTGGAACAGGAGCAAAATGTATAGTTGCTGCTGTATCTTCTGGTGGAGTTACTGAAGTTTACATTCCAAATAATTTCCGTGGAACTGGGTATGCTGATAATGATACAGTTACTCAGTCTGCTACTTCTGGATCAGGAACAAGTTTTGCAGCAGTTGTAAATGGTGTAACAAGCACTACAACAGCACAAGGAAGCAGAACTGCAACTGGACTATTCAAAGGAAACGGAACAGATGCAAATACTTTTAGAATCGGGGTATTAGATGGATACAGCTTCTCACAAGGAAGTGAAGCAACAGACGTTACTATTAACGAAGCTGGTGCAGCTCCAAACCGTGGTTCAAAAAGATTTAATGATGCTTTACCACCAGCAGAATGGTCATTTGGTACTTATGTAAGACCTTACAAACATGGCACAAACAGTTGGAGATCAAGCGGTACTCATGACATGTGTGAAAACATTCTATGGGCTGCTATCGCTGGTAAAGATATTACAGGAGGTGCTTTAACAAGTACTGAAGCTTCTGCAATTACTGTTGATTCATCAGATGCAGATGTAACTTTCGAGAGATCAGAACATCACGAGTTATTAAAACTCTCAATATTCTTTGCTCTTGAAAACACAACTTACAGATTAAATGAATGTCAAGTTAATCAGGCAGAGATTGACTTCTCAATCGATGGTATTGCTCAAATAACATGGTCAGGAAATGCAACAACTATTGACCAAGTTACAACAGCAATTGAAGATCCATCAAAAACTCTTCATGCTAAACCAGCTGGAACAGATACTTCTGTAACTACTGCAACTTATGTAGAAGGTTACAACTATGCTGATTCAACAGGTCCAGACGATGCAGACTATTTAAGAAATAAATTGTCTACTCTAACACTTGCTGTGGATTCTTCACAAGGTGGCGGAGCAAGTTCTGGAGGTTTAGATACAAGAACATATGATATTAATATTACTGGCGGTTCTATAACTATTGCTAATAATGTTACTTATGTAACACCAGAAACTCTTGGTGTTGTTGACAAACCAATTGGATCTTTCACAGGAGCTAGACAAATTTCTGGTTCTTTAACAATGTACTTAGATACTAAATCAAACGGTTCTAACCAGTTATTAACTGACTTAGCAGCTGCTACTGATTTGGTTACTAACTCATTTAATATGAGTTTGTTTATGGGTGGCGGATCAAGTGATACACCAGTTGTAGAGTTTGATATTCCTAGAGCTCACTTACAAGTACCAACCATCGAAGTTGCAGATCTTATTTCAACATCACTAGAATTTTCTGGTCATGGAACAGATCTACTAACAGGAGATGAAATGACTGTCAAGTATAAAGGATCAAGATCACATTCTGATTCTCAATACGCATCAGATTATACTGTCTAACAATGACAGCGTACAACTTTCTTAGAGAAAGTAGTGTACACCTAGTATATGGAGGGAGTCGCTACAATTTAAAAACGACTCCCGACGTATCGTTCTCACAAACATTTGCGGAAGATGCATACCAAGTAAAGACTTTGCATGATCAAACAAAGATGTTTCAAGGGACGAGTATTACAAAAGCCAATCCTGCGGACTTTAGTTTTGCAGTTCATCTTACAAAAGAAAAAGATGAATCTATCGTGCTAGATCTTTTAGTCGATTATGATAGTACTGGATCAAATATGAAAAGTTTTGATCTTTATATTGTAACTGGCGAAAGCACTTTTAAATTAACTGAATGTATTATAACTGATGGACAATTTAATTTAAATAAAGGTTCATCATTAATTTTAACAGTAAGTGGGCAAGCACAAAAGCTAGAAAGAGCAGGAGATGAAAATTATTCACTTCCAGGAACTTTGCAATCCGCAAGTTCCACAAGAACTCCCACCTTATCACTGATTGATGTTGAGGTAAGTGGCTCAGATGTATCAAACTTAGTATCTGCAACACTAAGTATACAAAATGAAATATCTTGGACACCTTATACAACATTGCAAAACAGTCTTTCAGTTACAAGTGCTTCAAACGCAATGTATCCATCTGGGTATACTCTTGAAAGAAGAGTAGTGTCTGGAAATATTGTTCAGTATCTTACTAGCAATAACTCAAGCACATTGCAGACTTTTAATACTGATACAAGAGTAAGAATTAAAACTCTTGTTGATGGTAGTAATTTCTTTGATGCAAATTTAACAAATTGCATGTTTACAAAGAGAACAACCGTTGCAGAAGCATTTACGCAGGCATTTGATTTTAGATTATTAACAAATCCTGCAGACTTATCAACTTTAATTTCATATTAGGAGAAATAAATGGATTTAAAATCATTACTGGTCGACAGCAAGACCACATGGGTAGAATTCCCAGGACTTAACGGGTTTGAAGTAGAACTTGCAAACCTGTCTAGAAAAGAATTAACAAATCTCAGAAAGAGATGTACAATAAATAAATTTAATCGTAAAACTCGTCAATTTGAAGATGAACTTAACGATGAAAAATTCGTATCTGAATTTACTAAAGCAACAGTTAAAAACTGGAAAGGGTTAAAATTAGAGTATCTACAAGACCTATTGTTAGTAGATCTTAAAAACGAAGACCCTTCAGCAGAAATGAATTTTACAGAAGAAAATGCTCAAACTTTAGTAGAAAATTCATCAGAATTTGACAACTGGCTCAACGAGGTAGTCTTTGATTTAGAAAACTTTCGTAGCGAAGAACAAGGAAAAACTATTCAAAAAACTCCGCCTGTTTCTGGACAATAAAGATGTAGGAATGTCCAAGGATCAGTACTTGGAAATGATGGAACAAATGGGTGAAGAGCCCGACTGGGAAAAATGTCCTCCAGATTGGGAAGATTTTCCAGAAATAGTAATAACTTGTATAAATATCTTTCATAGTATGGGGGATAGAATATTTCCAGAAATTGGATATATAGGAAAAGATTATACTAATTTTGAGTTTTTATTAAAAAATTACGGAATAGAAAATTATCAAAAAGAATTTGTATTTGAAACAATACTGTGGTTAGACAGTAGAGCAATCGAAATAGCTCAGAAAAAATTAAAAGCTGAGTACGATAGAATAAAGAGAAAGAGTGGCAGATAATAAAGTAGTATTTGAAGTTCGAGCAACCTCATCAGGTTTTGAGGTTGTACAAAAACAGCAAAAGCAATTAGCTGATGCTGTAGACAAAACAAATACAAAAACACAAGAACTTAACAAAACTCAAGAAAAGAACTATGGTCGCCAAAAACAAGGTCTTATTCAAACTGCAAATTCTACAAAGAATTTTGCTAAATTATCACAAACAATAGGTTCAGGCTCTAGCGGTCTTGTTGGAGCCTATGCAACACTTGCAGCCAATATATTTGCTGCATCCGCAGCATTTAATGCTTTAAGACAAGCAGCAGCTTTTGATCAACTTACAGCAGGTTTTACCTTTATGGCAAACGAAGCAGGAAGGACTACAGGAATTGTAGTAGAAAGATTAAAAGAAATATCAGGAAATGCACTTTCAACACGAGAAGCTTTACAAGGCGCTTCACTCGCATTATCAGCAGGATTTCAATCAGATGACCTAGAAAAACTTACAAAAGTAGCTAGAGGAGCTTCTCTTGCTCTTGGTCGAAATCTAAATGATGCATTTGATAGATTAACACGAGGTGCTATAAAACTCGAACCAGAAATTTTGGATGAATTGGGTATTATGGTGCGTCTTGATGATGCTGTTGAAACTTATGCTGCAAAATTAGGTAAATCTGCAAATTCACTTACTCAATTCCAGAGACAACAAGCTTTTGTAAATGCAATTAATGATCAAGGACTAAAAAAGTTTGGAGATATTGCTGATGCAGTTGAAACAAACCCTTATGATAGATTAGCAGCAGCCTTTGAAGATTTAACAAAGAATGGCTTAAATTTATTAAATAAAGTTTTAACTCCTTTTATATCAATATTAGGTGGTTCTTCAACAGCGTTAACAGGAGGTCTAATACTATTTGGTAGTACTATTGTAACTCAAATGATTCCAGCCCTTGGAAATATGTCTAAAAAAGCAGCAGAAAATGCAGACGCATTAAAACAAATAGCAATAGAAGCAAAAGAATCTTCAGATCAAGTAATTATTGGAACAAGAGACCAAGTTCTAGGACTAGATAAATCTTCTAAGTCTTTTAGAAAATTTGCGGGTCTATTAAAACAAGGAGAGGTTGACCAAACAGAAGTACAGAAGCAACTTCTTCTTGCACAGAAAAGATTAGACAGAGCAAAAGACGTTGCAAAAAATGAAGATAAAGAATATTCTGATGCAGTTGTAAAAAATGCAAAAGAAAGAATAAATAAAGTTAAAGAAGAAATACTTTTATTAAACCAATTAAAGAAAGCAAAAGGAGGCCAGGCACAGGCAATAGCTGACGTAGGAGCTGCAGAAACAGCTAGTGATATTGCAGGAAAAGAATCTGCAGGATTAATAGCAATTTCAGGAGCAGGACCTTTAGCTGGGTTTAAGGAAGCAAAAAAACAATTTAAAGAGTTTAGAGAAACAACAGATTTAACTAAAGAAAAATTTACTGGGCTTTTTAAAAGCTTTAGTAGCTTTGCTCCTGTAGCAAGAACAGCTGGAGTAGCAGTAAGATTTTTTGGTACTGCATTTTTAAATGCTATACCTTTTATTGGACAAGCTGTTTTTGCAATAGGTCTTTTAATCCAAGCATTTGGGGCTTTAAAAGAAAGAATAAGCCCTACCATAAAAGAACTCGAAAACTTTAAAACAATTATAGATACAGTACCTGAAAAGCTAGATCAATTAACAGAAAAAAATGCAAAAGCAGATAGCCAAGGAGCTAGAAGTATAAATAGAATTAAAGTCCAAGCAGGATTACTTTCTGATTTAGCAGCTAATGCTAAAGGAGCCGCTGTTTCAGTTGATGATTTAACAGCTGCTGAAGCAAAAAGACAAACAGAATATAATGAAAGAACAGGAAAGTTATCGGGAGTAGCTAGAGATCCTGTTGATGTAGAAGCAATTAGAAAAACATTTCAAGAAAAATCAGACAAAGCAATTCAACAAGGATTAAGAAATTTATTTAAGGAACAAGGAGATGAAGCAAAATTACTACAAGAAGAAATATTAAAAGCTGCAGATCAGTTTAGCAAAGAAAAAGGATTTATTGTTAGTATAGATGAAAGTGGAAAAACAGCAGCAACCGCATCTGTTATTGCAAATATACTTGGAATTGCTGCACAGAACACAGGCGATATTAATGGAAATTTAGATTCTTTAGAAAAACAATTAATTAGTAGTGAAAGAACTTTTGCTAAGTTTTTTCAAACTTCTAAAGGTAAAACTCCTTTTGACGATACTGCTGAAGAATTTGTAAATTTAGATTTAACATTAAAAGCTTTAAAAGATAGACCAGATGAAGTTAAAAAGAAATTAGAAGGACTTGGAAAGCAAGCAGAAAGATTTGGGATTACCTCAGCAAATGCAGGAACTAGAATAGAAGAATTAGCAACACTTTTTACAGATTTAAGAAATAAATCAAATACTTTACAAGATGAATTAAAAACTTTAACAAATACTCAAAAAGCATTATCTCAATTTGCTTCTATAGACGCCTCTGCAACCAGAGCATTATTAGAATCTCAAAATTTAAGTGCTCAAAAACAAAAAGAACTTTATGAATTAGAATTACAGACATTAGATGCAAATTCTAAAGATAAAGAGGTCATAGCAAAAATTGCAGATTTAAATGCAAAAATAACAACACAAACTAATTTAATTAAATCAAATGCAGAAATCACAGCGCAATCAAATTTAATTACTGCTCAAAATGCTCAAAAGATATTACAAGTAGAACAAGAAAAAACAAAATTAACTTCTGATAGATTAAAAGCAGAAGCAAGAATAGCAAAATTTCAAAGATCAGGAACTACAAAATTATCTGCTATTGAAGAATTTGAGTTTAAACAAAAGTTTTTAGACGACGAAAAAACAGCAGTAGCTGATAGAATTAAAAAAGAAGAAGCTATTATAGATGCTCAGTATGCTTTACTAGAAGCACAATTAACTGCATCTGTAGCAAAAGGAGAAATCGACAAAACAATTGCAGAGAATATTCTAACTTCTCAGAATAGCTTAAATACGGCTATAAAATCTAGAAACACAGAAACAATAAAGGCAGCAGAGACTGCAGCTAAAATAAATCCTTTAGAAAATTTTGAATCCGCTGTTCAAGGAGGAGATTTTTTAACTATTCTACAGGCATTTGAGAAATTAGATGAAAAAACACAAGGGTTACCACAAAAATTTTCAGTAGCTAATGCAGCATTGCAACCTTTTATAACAAGCTTAAAAGAATTAGGAGCTGCTGGAGAAGTAATTGGTTTATTATCTCAAACAATGTTAACTCTAGTAGACACTTTCTTAAAATTTGATGAAACTACAAAAGAAATAGGAAAAGGATTCGGAGCTGATGCTTTTGCAGAAGGTGGAATTTTTGCGGGAATAGGAAAAGAAAAACTTGCTAGTGTAATTGGAGGATTACAAGCAGTTGGAGCGGTTTTAGGAGGGTTTAGTCAAATACTAGCCGCAGATGCACGAAGAAGAACAGAAGAAATTAATAGACAAATCGAGCAAGAAAAAAGACTAGACGGAAAATCAGAGGCATCTTTAGCAAAAATTAAAGCAATGGAAGCTAAAAAAGAAGCTATTGCAAGAAAAGCTTTTGAAAGACAAAAGAAAATGCAAATTGCACAAACCATTATTGCTACTGCAACAGCAATTATGCAAACAGCTGCTAGTAACTTAGGAGCTCCTTGGGCGTATGCTTTAATGGGGGCAATTGGTGCAATGGGAGCTGCTCAAATAGCTATAATTAGAAAACAAACTTATCAAGGAGAGGGGGGAGGAGATTCATCTGCTATGGGTACTGCTCTTACAATTGGTGGAAGATCAAATAATGTAGATGTAGCAAGAGGTGCAACATCTGGAGAGTTAGCTTATCTTAGAGGGGGAAGAACAACAGGAGAAAATCTCGGAGGAGCTGGATCAAGTTTCCCAGGATCAGCTATGGGTCGCAGAGGATATGCAGATGGAGCAATGCTTGTTGGAGAAAGAGGACCTGAACTAGTAGCACCTTCTGGACAAGTAGATGTTATACCAAACTATGCACTTGGTGGCGGAAGCACAAATGTTAACTTTACAATTAATGCAGTAGATGGACAAAGCGTACAAAACATGTTATACACACAAAGAGGAAATATCATAGGAATGATAAGAGAAGCAGCAAATGCAAATGGAGAAGGGTTTTTAGAATCAGTCGATCCAGCAGTTTATGGGGGTAATGGATAATGGCATTTAGTAGTTTTGCGGATAGATTACCAGATCCCAATTATAAAATAACAGAAGCAGGAGAAAATTCAGGAAGTGGAACAGCTGGTCCAGGATTTGCTTCGGTTAAATTTTCTTCTGAGCAACCCGTTTCTATGTCAAGAACAAATTCTGGGCGTGTAATTACAAGAAGCATTATGGCTCAACACTGGATTATAGATATTACTTATAATCCTATGACTCGAGATGAATTCGAACCAGTTTATAATTTTTTAATGGAAAAAAGAGGGCGATTAAAACCATTTTATGTTGTCCTACCACAGTATTCGTCACCGAGAACGACAACGAGTGGAACAATTTATGTTTCGGGTAGTATAACAGCAGGGGATACAAATTTTTTAATAGATGGAATGGACAGTGTCACTGGTGGATTACGTCCAGGTGACATGTTTAATTTCTCAGATTCTGGAAATTCAAATCATAAAAAAATATATCAAGTAGTAAGAGTTGCTGACTCAACAAATAAATTATCTTCTGATTCTGCTTTAGATACAACAGATGAAAGAAGATTATATGTTGTTCCTCCAGTAGAAAAAGATGTTTCAGATAATTCAACAATTACTTATACAAACCCAACTTTTAGAGTTATTCAACGTAGTGATGTTCAAGAGTATTCTCTTGGAACAAATAATCTATATCAATTTAGTCTTCAATTAGAGGAGGCTCAACCCTAATGACAAAGCGTAGTATTGATACAAGTATAGAAGAACTATTAGTCAGTAATGGTGACTTTGAATACGCGCATCTAATAAAATTCGAAAGACCTTTCGATCAAGATCCAAGTGGTACAGGATTTCGTACAAATGCAAATCGTTATGTATATTTTACTGATGCAAGTCGTGACATAAATTTTAATGATGGTACTTCAGACCAAGATGGAAATGCAAACGGCTCACAAGTTTATAGAGCAAATCGTGTACTTTCTGTAGGACAATACTCAGAAACAACTTCTCCTCGTGCAATAAGTGTAGGACTTACTCTTGCTGGAGAACATTTAGGAACTTCTGTATCTGTTACAGGAGATTTTTCAAACGGTGCTTTTGCACTTGATACAACTTTTTATAATGGAAATGTTATAGACTTAGTAGAAGAAGGTTTTCGTGAAGGCGATAAAATAAAAATTACTAAAAATTCTGGTACTTTTTCTACTGGTGATTCTTCTGTAACTTATATTATTACTGGATTTTCAAATACTAATAGAACTCTTGCTTTAACTACAACTGGTAATGATTCAGATGATGACTCTACTTACCCAACAGATACAAATGTAGCAGTAACTATTTCACTAGAATCAGAAGAACTAAAAGCCGCATTACTTGATAGAAGTGGTGTAAGTTTAGCAAACCCATCTTTTCTTAATAGAGAAGTATTTATTCACAAAGTATTTATAGATCCAGAAACAGGAGATCTTATAGGAAATACAAGTATTCTTTTGTTTAAAGGTATTGTTTCTTCTTGTTCAATAGATGAAACTCTTACTGGCAGCAGAGTAAAATGGTCATTATCAAGTCATTGGGCAGACTGGTCAGCTCTTACTG
>Ga0208161_1000365_pt1 | contig 26134 bp, 19 predicted proteins | sample CB_VirMetaG_3_FD_184538 | JGI IMG/M metagenome (GOLD analysis project Ga0208161, IMG submission 184538) | Freshwater to marine saline gradient viral communities from Chesapeake Bay - CB_1508_1S Viral MetaG (SPAdes) (version 4) | ecosystem: Environmental > Aquatic > Marine > Coastal | place: USA...
GAAGTATCTAAACCGTCCGTGCCTGTCATATAATCTAGGATATCTGCTCCACCATCCAATACATACTTAGCGTCCCAATAGGCGTGATAGTCTCCAAGATCTTTCATCTTTATGGATGAGTTTCTATTAGCTACTAAACAAGCCCTACTTGCGTGAAGTTGGATTGTACTTTGATTGCCAGCGGTATTAAGAGTAAATGCGGATACTGCTATGTCTCCTGATTCCTCACGGTGAGGTCCCAAATCTATAGTTGAGTGATCTTCAGCTAAGAAATCAATTCCATACTGTACTACAGTTGTGGGACCATTGACCTGTATGTTAGATCCATTTCTTGCGACAAAGCCAAAAGTGAACTGTTGTTTGTCTGGGTTTGCTGGACCGCCCGCAAGAGTTTGATAACCGCTGTGGCCCATGAGTTTTAGGGTGCTTCCTCCGTCAACTAGTGCGGCAGCGCCGTATACTGGATTCTGCCCTATACCGTCAGAGCCTTGACCACCTGTGTAGAACGCACCTCCTGCTGCTGCTGTTGTGTAGCTTCTGTTTAGTAATCTCCCACTAATCAGATCAAACCTAGATCCTCCTGTAACCTCAACCATAGGAAGGCTAACCCTACCTTCAGTCTCTTTAGCAACATAGCCATGCGAGTTTACTATACTAAAGGTTGAATAGTATGTTGGCATATCCACACCGTACTTTGGTAGATATGAAGACCCTCTCATAACAATGTGTTGCTTATTTTCTGCGAACCTATTTGCGGGAGAGAATGGTCCGGTAGTGTAGGCTGATCCTGATTCGTAGTTGTAGTTATACTCAATAGAGGACCCTTTAGCTAGAAGACCTATGCCTAGGTTATGCTCAACATGAAGGTTAAGGCATTTAAGAGTTGAGTCTAAAAGATCTATACCTATTTCGTTTTGGAAAACTGAAAGTCTGTGGGCAATTTCAATTAGTGATCTATCGGAAACTATACCAGCCTCGGTGTTTAAGAAACTTTGAACGACTAGTGCGTGCTGGCCCGTTGTAGTAGTCACGCTATTACCATTCATATCTGTACGATACTTAACATTCTCTGGGGTTTTTAGGTTAGAGTTTACTAACTTAATGCCTACCTTGTTTCTTGTGAAGCAGAATGGAGAATCAACTGGAAGACCTTTTGCATCTTCTGTAGATGCACTCACAGTAACATCTGAGTTTATTGCAAGAAGGCCGTAAGATTCCTTATCAGTTCTTCCGTCCAAGTAACCTGCATCGTTAACAAGCTCGTAGTTTCTGTAAGAAATAAAACCTCGGTTGAGGACTACATTACTGTTCTCGATCTTTATACCAGACTTCTTGCATCGAGTTACTGCACAGTTCTCAAGAACAACATCAGAGTTCTTTACATGAATACCTACTTCAACATCTTGGCTTCCAGTAGATGTAAGGACTGCTTGAGATCCGCCATCTACACAGAAGTTTCTTAGATAAATTCTTCCTGAACAATTCGTAATATGGACATCCTTTAGATAGTTACCATACGCCATACCTACTACTCTAGCGTCCGCAGCAGGAGTAGGTGCTGATCTAAAGGATTGGTCTTTAGCAGAATCAGGAACAATATCTAAACCTGTGCTGTTATCATTTGTTGAGAATGTAGAACTAACTTCAAATTGGTTAGCTGTTGAAGTGAAAAATGTTTCAACCCCATCTTCAAACTTAACTGAAACCTGTACTGTCTGTTCTGTTCCTCCACTGTCCGCTTCTGTCCACTCTGGGTTAAGAGCAAACACTCGTTTTGCTTGTGACCACCAATCAGCATAACCGTCAGTAGCATATAGGCTAACCTCATGTGCGGTTTCTGCGTCTGCTATTGCGTTACTTAAATCTATAGAACTAAAAGTTTCTACGCCGCTATTACTAACAGTCGTTATTGTTGATGAGGGTGTGACCGAACTTCCGCAAAATATTTTACCAAAACCTATGTTACGGATCTCTAAGCCTGCCGTGCTTCCAACAAAAACTTTATTTTCAATGTGAAGAGATCCGAGGTCTGCGCTCGCTGCCACATCAATAATTACAGGGAATCTAACCGTAGATGGGAGTGCATTGACTGCATCCTGTACTGTAGCAAAGTATCTCTTATTGTCAATACCACAATCAGATACAGTTAGTGTCATGCCTACAACCGATGAAGTAGGGTATCCGTGCTGTTCCCACAGGAGATCATCACGATCCTCTAAATCATAAATTGGTAAGTTATCCTGTTCCCAGTTGTAGAATGAACTAGAATCAAACTTATATACAGGATCAACCCAGCTATTAACTAGCTGAGTTGTACCAGAGGTTAGATAAAGATCTGTGTTGGTGAAAGGCATCTTAGAAGTTTAAGGTCCATTTGAAAACTAGAGAGAAATCGCTAGTTTTTGTAATATCAGTAAACGGTCTATAGGCTACAAGAGTTGACCTAAGAGGATCAAGCCCTTGTGGGTTTTTCATAAACAACCCTACCTCATTCAAAGTATGATCATTACAGCTATGTTCGTCTACATAAAGTATATAGGTTACAGAATTTAGGTCTACTCTTTTGATTGCATTGTCTGATATGAATGCAAATTGCCAATCCGTATCGGCGTTACTCTCCTGAGCCTGTCCTCCATCCCAATCAGATAGCTCATGCTCAAAGATAGGAATTGTAGATCTCGCGTCACTTTGATAATCAGAAGCCCCATTTATTTGACCCAAAGCTGATACCAAAACAACCTGATCAGGGCCATAACTATTAATTACAGTGTCCCCTTCCACTCCAAGCTGGAAGTACCGTACTTGGAAGTTAGTGATGTCAGCCGCTCCAGAGCCCGCATATAGGAGGCCGAGCCCTGCCCCCATCCCAGAAGTGATGACATTGTGATCGTCAAATACTGTCTCCTCTGTCCCATCAGAGAAAACTTTGACAATCTGTAAATGTCCGGTGATGTCGATTTGGTCCTTCTGCTTCATGTCTTATTATAGATTATCCAAATTAGGGACTCGTCTTGTGTGGGCGAAGTCCTGCCCATTGTATTTAGTATCAATCGTATCACTTATGCCTACATACCCAATACTCCATCTGATAATTATGGAGAAATCAGATGTCTTTGGTATGCCTGTAAAGCTCTTGTAAGCCATGAGATACGGTGAGTCTTGTGAATATCCTTTAGGATTCTTAGCAAATAATCCCACCTCAGATATGGTCAGCCCGTTACCGCTATTCGTGTCTAGGGTTAGAATAGCCTCAAATGAATCGTAGTAGATTCTAGTAGAATACTCACCACCTATCTCAGCGAAATACTCGTCTACGCCTGAATAGCTTATAGCAGAGAACGAGGGGTCCTCAAACAGCAACTCAGAGCCGTTGTAGACTGGGAAGGCTCTATACCTCTTCTGTAGCTGCATGTCGCTGTCAGAGCCGTACTGAGCCCATGAGAGTGGGCTGGAGAGTCCGAAGAATATAGATGAGGTGCTGTCTCCGGGAAGCGTGTTCGTGTTTGTTCCAAACTGATAGTACCGAGGTCTATAGTTTTCGGCAAAGGGAGAACCAGCTTGGTGTAGGATATCTAAGAACGCATCATGAAGACCAGCAGTAATCATGTTGGACTCATCAACGACAACCTCCTCGGTGCCGTCTGTGTAAACTTTACAAACTGTTACATGGCCCTTCATCATGATCTAAAGTCTATCCTCCAAACTATTTTCAATCTTGAATAATTTAAATTTGATCGTATTGCTAAATTCTCTGTAAATGTTTTTTTAGCGAATAGTCTGTATCTGAGTCCTGTGTCTCCATTCGCGTCAGGAACTAAATCATACGGTGCTGTCGTATTATCTAAACATCTTTTATTATCGTAGGTCCATAAGCCAATGTGATGAATACCTCCATAGGCATTCATAGTAAAGATATCTTTACCGTGAATATAGGTTGTAACTTCTACGAATCCCTGAGTTATTTGGTTAGGTAAAGATGTTTCTGTACCTTTAAAAAAGGTTGCGGGTGCGGTTGTTCCCGTAACAGTGGAATCATCTTCGTGTTGTAGTGTTACAAACCCGTGCTTATCAACTAAAGACTGTCCGTTGTATGTGTTGGTACTGTATGTTGTTGCGGATGCTAAAAAATTAAGGTCCGCATCGGCAGAAAAATCTCCATCTAAAGAATCAACGATATAAATATGTGTAAAGTTTGAATTCGTATTTACAGAACCAAACGCCCCTATACACCAACTTGATGCGTCTGAATTAAAGTATGGCCTGTTTTCATGATGCCCGTAAAAGGTTTGACCATCAGCACTAGCAGAGACATACTCGTATTCCGCTTTAGGCTCTAAATCTGTATCTAAAGGATCGGGGTATGAAGGGAGCTTATCTGGAGGTAAGTGATAAAGTAACCCGTCAGGCTGAACTACTCTAATAATTTTTTGAGTTGGTCCTACATTTATCCAAGAGTTTGGGTCGTTGATCGCGGCTCTTGTTACATACGAGGCGTTGGCTCCTAAAAACTCAACACTTCCGTCAGCACAAGAAGTTTGTGCATATACAGGTTGACCAAAAGAATCTTTAGCGGGTGCAAAAGTTATCGCAGCAAAATTCCAGTTAGATGCGTCTAAGACTTCTGGTGCATGGGCCAAAGTTGATGAAGGTGTTGCCATCATCTCAGCTATGGTTTCACCACCAGCGTCAACAATTAGATTAGACTCTGAAAGAAGTAGTTCCTCAGAGTCATCCAATATTCCGTAAACTTCAACATTACCCTTCATAGAATTCTAGTGCTGTTACTTGTAGGCTGGCAGTGGCGGTTGTGTACGCCATATTTTTATTGCTTCTGTAGTTCAGTCTACTACCACCACTGACCTCAAATGTACCAGAAGTGTTTCTAGCGTCTCTACTAGCTAACCCGTTTCTTAAGCTGTTGAAGTATCTAAAGATTGCTCTCATGTCTTCAACATTAATCTCTACCTCACCGTACTGAGAAGATACTACAGCCCTTCTCTTGCGAGTTAGGTCTACAATCTCTATGCTCTCTATTACAATGAACTTTTCATCATCTCCTGTTGTTGTAAAGAATTCTAAGACATACTTCTGGTTGTTCCTATGTACCTTGCCGTAATCTCTCTGGTACTGTGCAGTAAGCTCACTAACAGGAGATTCTACAGTGCGGAACTTGTAGGTCAGAGTTTCTCTAGTATTCTCTGATATATTTATTATAGCGTCAGGGTTGGTGCCCTCGATGATTGTTGTTTCAGTAAGAGGTTCGTAACAGCGATAGTCCGTGGTTCTTATCGTACCGTCTGGAGTATTAGCAGAAGTGTTGAGGTTGTTAAGGTTGCCTTCCGTAAACTTTCTTACCTGAGCGTAGTTCTTAGCCTTGGAGATACCGTTACGGCCTGCGAAGGAGCTACAGTCTGATCTTTCCCAGTAATCTGTTCCCGTTACAAAAACCTCATCAGGGATACAGTTGTAAGGTCTTGGGACATAGGAGTAAGTTTTTCCTCCCTCAGCCTCAGTGTGAACCCACATAGCTAACCCTTGTCCACCGATTCCTCGCCCTCTAGTGGACAGGTTGTGCCCAGTAACCTTAACCTCATACTCATGACCGGGACTCAAAAAGTTTCTTGCGTCGTTGGTGGAGTCTGAGTTATCAATCTTAACTCTAATTCTTGGAAGCTTATCCCTAGAAGTTGACCTGTGATACTTAAGGATTGTGTTGTTGATTAAGTAGTTAGCGAATGAATATTTACTCTGCTCATTCCTACTTAAACGGAATACTGAGAAAATGGGGTGAGGAGAGGCATCATCAGAAGTTGAAGAGGTATCTACTAAATCTATACCGCTAATGATGTGTTCGTTTCTAAACTCAGGAGCGCCTACATAAATATCGTCTGTGGTCGAGGCTGCTACCGTCCCTAGTCCAGAACCCTCGCTACTCAGAAGACCACTTCCATCATAGAAAGAGATATCTACCTCTACTTCTGCGGAGCTTGCTTGGATGTATGCACTGGTGTCTATTGCAGATCCGTCTACATCAAAGTTGTGGTTATAGATGTATGGTCCGAAAGTGTGAGAGAAGATGTTTGGTCCACCTACGAGATCGTAAGAGGAGTTTGTGGGATGGTTTAGATAATTACCAGCAAGCTCAGTATAGTCTTTATACAAAGATTGTAGCTTCTTTCCAAACTCAAAATGCTCAAGATCCTTTATAGAGAAGGAGTCTATTGAGTTGTTTATAAGCTGGTTGCCTATGGAAAGTATTGGATCTGCTGAACGCTCCATCCAAGCACTAAGATCTTTAGGAGTAAGTAGCTCACTAGTGGTCGGCCAATCCTTGTCTCTACTGCCATCCTCGTCGTAATACCCTGAAACAATCGAACTTGCCTGTAGATAATACTTCTTCTCATTTAGGCGATGCATGGTCGCCATAATCTCATCTAGCTCATTCCTGCGTCCATAGCTTACACAATCTGAGCTTGTTAGATCTTGCTTCTCTCGGTAAGGGAATGTTTGGCTAGTATCCACACCATAGTAGGTGTTGGATGAGTTTAGGTTTTCGCAAATATCCCATACATCAGGAATGTTCTTGTGATCTAATAGTGTACCTATTCCGTTACCTATAGTGTTCTGTACGGTCGGTACATGAGCGAAATCTAAAGTTGAAGCTATGTATCCTAATGGGTTTACCGCAGATGTCGTTGACCAGAATGTAGACGACATCTCAAGCTTTCCGGGACTACCTGTACCGTTCCTAGTTACCATTCTAGACTCTGGTAGTAGGTTTCTAAAGTTTCTTCTTCTTATAGAATTTCTAGGTAAAGATAGGTAAGTGCTTCCACCCGATGCGAACAGCGCATCATTTATATTGTCTACCTCAATTCGCTTGAACCTATTGTCAGACATATCGACCGCGCAGACTGCATAGCCTGCTACATGAGAAGATCCCTCATACAGGCTAGTGAATCTAGCATTTACACCATAGCAAGGATTGTCTTGGATACCTGAAGCTGAGTCTGTGGTGTCGGATACTGTAAGTAGAATGTCTGGTATTGCGTGAGCGGGTGCTACTTCATTAACAACACTTCTTAGTTTTCTAACTCCGTAAGACCCGTCAGAGTTTAGTTTTCTTGATGAGAAATCAAAGGAACTTGCAGCAAGAGAAATTAGGAAGTGAGAAGATTTACCGTTCCAAAGAGTTAGCAAGCTAACCTGATCAATCTCTCTGTTGCCTGTTGCAGCCTTCACTACCTCCTCGTAGTTTGGAGCATACTTGCGTTCCTTTGTGAAAACTACAAAGTTATTAATGACAGATGCGACATCCGTATTGAAGTTTGTGTTTTCAGTTATGAAGGTTGTAACTTGTTCTGCAAACTCAGTAGGTACTCCGTAACACTTTAGGTAATACTCAATTCTCTCTAGCATTACAGGAGTAATCTGAGCTTGAGAGTAGAACTGTCTCTTTTCGTATGGAGGAATATAGTTCACACCTCCACGATAACGATACACATAATCAGGATGATACCAGAGTCTAAGATCTTTTGAGTCTTCCTCATGGCGAGATCCTGTCATGTACTTGTATGATCCGCTCCCGTCAGGGTGAAGGTGATAAGGTCCGAACCATACCTCGTAGTCTTCTGGGCGAACCTCTATTCTCCTACCATCCCTTCCAAATACCTCTCTGTTAGTTGGTAGGACCGTAAGCTTTGGAGTTGGGTAAGGCTTGTTTCCTAAGAAGAACGAATCAGGGAACTCTAGCATTAGATCAAATATAATCTTGTCTACTAGGAGTTTTATATTCTCTTCCAGACTTTCGTTTGAATACTTAGTTACGCCAAACTGTTTAGCAAGCTCTGGAGTGTATGTTTTAGAATCCTTTAATGCCTCGGACTTTGTGGCAAGCGTGTAGAAAATCATATCAGGAAGATACGACTCCCAAAGCTCAAATATCTTCTCTCCATCAACAACATTAAATACACCTTGAGAGAAGATTAAATCAAGAAGAGTTTGAATGGATGATTTTGTTCCCTTCTTCTTATAAACTTCTACTGCGTTACGAAGCTGTACTCTCCACTTATCGGGATCAGTTCCGATCAACCTCCAGCCAATTAAATCAGCTAATAACTCTAGATATTGGTCAGGGCATCTGCCAATATCATATAGAATGTTTATTTCATTATCTTCGGTAATACGGTCTGCCATGCTGAATGACATGGCTTGTAAAAACTTAATAAGAGGACCATCAGCCTCTTCGTCCTCAATCAATCCTCCTCCAGCTAAATAATCAATAAATGCGTCTCTAACTTTGTGGTCAGAGGAGTCCATATAATGTGGAGAATATACTATCTCGTTTAAAGTTTTTAGTCTATCTAGCAACTGCGTTCCACTAGTATATGTTCCGTTATCTGTTGTTGCACCAGAGACATAATCAACTGGAATAATTTGATCTGCTAACGCAAAGGTTGCGTTGTGTCTCCATAAATACTCTTGGAATATGTTGATGAAATCAACAAACTCGACAGGTCTTCCGCTCCAAAGATTTTTTGTAATTAGCTCTGCTACTGCGTTTGAGGGATCATATACTCCTGCTGCGGGACCCTCACGGTTTAAGAAGTAAATCCATCCTAAATTTTCAATCAGATACTTGTGGGTTCCACTACTATCTGCTGCAAATACTCCTGATGTTCTGGTATCATCTACAAGACTAGTGTGAGCGCCAGTTGTAGGTACTGGAAACTTGGCTAGGGTAGTTTTTATATGATCCAAGAATGTCGTACTTGAATCAAAGTCTCTATAAAAATTACCAAGAGGAGCTAAGATGTTTCTTTCAAAATCATCAGAAGTGATTATGTTTGGAACATTCTGCTTATAGAAGAACCTTGAAATACCTTCCTGAGTATTAATTGCAGACAGTTCCTCTACTCCAGCTAACGATGATACTGGTAGGATTGAGTTTATGTTCTTAGCAGCAAGTATGTGCGAGTTGATTAGCTGGTTAGTATAACTAATGCTTTGCCCAGATATCTCAATCTCATCATCAAAGTATACTTGAGGTATGATCTTCTTAAGCGCATCTAAGTAGTTTCGTTTGAAAAACTTTTGGTTGCTTTCATAGTTCTCAAAAGATCTACCAGTAGATACGACAGAGACTAGCTTGCTACTAGTTTCGCCTAAATCATTTATTCTACTGGATTTTACTACTCTTCTGGTCATTAGACTGTTACGGTTTTAATAACAAAGTTGTTTAGCTGTATAATTTCGTTGAAATCTACATCTATCACTGGGTCAGTGTTGTCCACTGTGGCGAACCTAACATTAGATAGGTTGAATATTTCTTTACTTAAATCTGCGGCGACAAATGATTTCCCAAAGTCGGTGTTATCTACATCAAAGTAAGTTAGAATTACATCAGAAACCTCTTGCTCAATTGCTCCTTTGATATCTTCTAACTCCTTATCAATACGAATTGTAATGATGAGATCTAAAGTTCTAATCAAACCATCAACAACTACTACCTCATCGGTAATCATCTTCTTCTCTTCTATCTCATCTAGAAGCTGCTTCTTAAAAGTTATCGAAGCCTTCTGGAGTTTTGTCTGTGATGCTCGTTCCAAAGTATATACATCAATAACATTAGCAGAACTGTAAGCATCGCGCACTACTGCTGTAGTCTTACCTAAAGTTCCTTGTTTTGATCTGAAGGTGTTTCCGAAAGCGATGTAATCCTCAAGGGTTACAATCCTATCCTGTCTTCTGAATGTTAGAGGAGCATACTTTTTAGCGTGTTCTGCTGTCTCTGCCTCAGCGCCACCAGTCATAGGTGTGCGGTTTTCTACAGTAAACTTAAGTGTGCCAGCAGTGTCGGTATCGGCAGTAAGAGAAACATTGATTGTATCAGATGGAAGATTACCTCTACTTCCTCCTCCGACTCGATAAGCTACGGTAAACTCAGCATTTGGTGGTGGGCCTATTCCTACGAAGTTGTCACCAAATAAGATTGTGGCTGCATAATCATCATCGTACACTACTTGAAAAACTCTATCATTTGCTCCTGATGCTGAATACAACCTCTCAACCTGCTCGTACTGCCCCGTTGCAGGGTTGCCGACACCAGCATCAACATAAACATCAACACTACCATCAATGATCGGTGAGTCTGTCAAAGTAATAGTTTTATTACCTTCAGTGGCATCAAAGGTTCCATTCTGAGTTACTAATGCACCTTCGATGAGCGCCAGATTTGTAAATAAAGAACTCGCGGCATTGTCTGCCTCACTACCCTCAAGCGTAATAGTAGCGTTTAAAGAATCTAAGCTTTGAATTAAATTGTTCTCTATCTTGTACAGCGTATAGTTGACTGGTGCTCCGTCCTCTTGTGATATAATTGAGAATACTCTAGAAGATGGTTGAAACACTAGGGGGAAGTCTGCGGCTATGGGGTCTGTATCCGCCTGTAGCCTTGCTCCACCTACAGAAGCCAGAGGACCGCGAAGATCTACTCCAATAAGCTCTAACAGCTTCTTCAAGTTGTTTCTAGTCTTTACAGTTCTTAGGAAGTTCTCATTGGCAAGCATGTCAGCCTTTAGTGAGGATACTGCGCCCATATATGAAACAAGCTCGATGAGCATCATTCCTAAATCCGACTCAGCAAAGTTTTGATAATCATTAGGGTACACGGCCTTTACATAATTAATCAAATCTTGTCTAATCGTGTAGAAATCATTTCCAGCATAGTTAATATACTGCTGCTTCTTCCTGTCTGGAATAACAGCAAGTTTCATAAAATCCGAATCTGTAGTTCCTGAAAATGACATTACTTGACCTCTATATCAGCCTCAAAAGTATCTAGGGATGAATCGCGTAATTGTAGTGTGAGCGATATTTTTAATAAGTGCTCGTTGCCTTCTTCGCCACCCATAACGGATACGGCAAGAATTTGAGCTTGTGGGAAATATTTTGTTATAGCTCCAAGCACCTCTTGTTTAATTAATATAAAAGTTACTTCGTCCATAGGCTCGAAGATATACTTTCTCAAGCTTACTCCAAAATCGGGCAGCATGACTCGCTCACCCCTCTCAGTTCTCAAAAGCTGTCTAAGATTATTCTTTATTAAGTTTATCCCATAAGCCTTGCTAAAATACGCTCCTGTTCTCTTTCCAAACAGAGTAGCGTCTCCAGTAACCTTGTTTAGGTTAGCGGATAGAGGGTATGCCATACCCGATTTTTTTCTGTATTGAGACTTGACGGCCTTTTGTACAGATATAGAAACCTCTCTTCCGTATTTATTAAATGTGGTTGTGGTAGCCATTATGTTCTAATATTCTCAAAGAAGCCTCGTTGTGCTTTGTAGTTTGCTGAAACCTCATCAGCAGTTAGTGGACGGTTGTAGAATTTTACACTTCCTATGAATCCGTGAAATCCGCTTTTCTTTCCTCCCCACTCTCCACCTAAGAAGTTCATACCTGTGTTAGATCCTTCTGTATACCAATCAGTCCCTTTAGAGTCCATACCGTCTGTATATCCTCCACCTATAATGAATGGCGTAATATTCACTCTGCTTCTATCAGCAGCGTTAGGGCCTTCCCAGTACCAAAAATCTTTTTGGCCTACGCGGTTTCTAGGGAATCTAGGTGCGACAAGTGGTAGATCATCATGAGTTATTCCGTAGCGGAAACTTGATGCATCTAGCTTACTTGGGATATTTGGAGGACCCTCAACGCCGAAAGTATCAAACGCACCGGAAGTAACCATAGTGTTACCGTTTAGATAAATTTTAACTTCATCGTTTGTATAATCGACCGTTATAGTAGCAAGCGCAAACGAACCTGATACATCATCAAACTTTACTCCATTAACGGTTGTGTCTGTAGGAACAGAGGTTCCGTGATATCCATCAATCTTATGCTCTATCCCATACTCACAGTCTTTTGGGTTTCTACCGATACCTACGAAACCGATTCCGCTAGTGCTGTAGCTTTGAGTTGGGAATATGCCGAAATTAATTCCGTTAGTAATATCATTATCAGCAGGATCATTTGAGGGCACAGATCCAGAAGTTAATCTCCTATCTCTAGTGAACCCAATTAACAACCCTTTGGTTGCAGCGGGAGTCGGATAGGTATTAATTCCATCTGTGTCGTCTGTGCCTCCTCTGTTTTCACAACCCAGAATAACTCGGGTTAGTGACGAGGTACTTTGATCAGCAGCCCATCCAGCGCCCGTTGCTTCATGAAGATCTGGGACATGGACCCATGCCTCGAATGACATACCTGTGCGCTTGTAGAATAGACTATCCATATCATCGTAGCCTGTCTTTACTTCTGCATACCCGTAAGGTCTATAAGGGCTAAACAGGTACTCATCATTTGCTGTGTATGTAGAAGCTTTTGGACTCCCATCACTTCCTGAGAAGAAATTACACACCCCTCTGAAGTAAGGTATACCAATACCTGAAGGGAACAGAGAGTCTACTGAAGAGGCTACGAGCTTTGCTGGCTTGTCCGATACTCCAGACACCGCGCAGTTAATGGCTAGATACTCATTAGAATCGGGGTTAACTAAGTCTGCATCTAAGAAGTTATAGATTGCTACAAGGCCACTAGTCGTAATCGCATCTTGAAGACCTAGCACAGTGCCCGATGTTCCAGTTACATCAGGATCAGATGTTATAATTTGACCAGTTCCTACATCTGGGACCATGATGTCTGTGTAGGAGAATTTTTCCTTCTCTAGCTCAACGGTTATGAATTTTGGACATACGGGCAGAACTATTCCAGAAACTTCACCGGGACTGAACATTATGTCCTCCTGCGCTCTCTTAGCGATACCTATCTTAGTATCATCAAGAGAGGTTAGGTCATTGATTGGAATCTCTCCGGGTTTTGGTATTCTACCGTCTGGAGATAGAGTAACTATGACCTCGATTTGCTTCTTTCTTCTTTTGATCTTTCCATCGTGAGCCGCAATCTTAGAGTACAAAGTCTCTCTAGCATTGACGACCTCAGCAGAATCTTCTGTGTATACGCCTGCTAATAGCTGACCGACATAAGAAGATAGGTCATATATTTCTCGGTTTCTTTGATCAATCAGAACTTGCAGGAAGTGATCTTCGTCATAATACTCCTGCATAGGAGCGGACTCATTAATGTATGCTGTATCAAATATTGTGTTAGCATACTCATTGAAAGTCTTAAGATCAATCATCTTACCCTTACCGCCTAGGTTAGGGTTGTAATCTAGCATCCACTTTACTGCTGCATCGGGAATTTCATCAGGAGAGTATGGGTTGCCATCTTCATCGAAATAGACAGCACTGACTATGGATTCGACGCAACCATCGGGTATGTCAAGCCCTCCGTAGTTGATGTCGTAGTAGATACCATTTTGAGAATAAAGGAAGACACCTTTACGAGCCACAGGAGGTTTTTGCCCTTCTGCATAAATAATTTCTGGGCGTCCCTCAAACTCATCAGCCTCGTCTAGATCAGTAAGTAGTGTGAATGTAGTTCTACCATCTAACGCTTCTTGAAGTGTTAATCCGAAGAATGGGCTGTTAGGATCGCGGTTTACTGCTCTAGCATCGAAGACTGGTTCAGGGTTGTTCTCGGGGTCCAGTTTACGAGCTTTTAGTATTTCACGAATATTCTTCTGTTGTTGAGCGCACTTTTCACTAAAAGCTATAGCATTCTCAAGGTCCTTTTTATTTTCTTCAAATACCAAACTCTTCGCCTCATCAGCAGGAGAAGGAGGGAAGAACTCTACTGGATCTCCAGTGGTGGGATCTATTGCCGTGAACCCTACAAGATCTTGTGCATTAGCTGAAATACCTTTCTGTAAGCCAGTGAAGGAGGCCAGTTTGTTCATGCAGTTACTTATATCTTCAAACTGTTCTGATATGTTTTGTGCTGTAAGGTAGATTTGGGAGCCGAACCCTAACGCAGTTCCTAGTCCCTTTAGGTTGTCAGCGGATTGCCCAGCAGCATTCTCTAAACCGAACTTGTTTGATTGAGATACGAAAACAAGCTTTCCTAAATTAGTATCATACTCTACAATACCTGTATCGAAGAATAGTTTCTGTGTAACATCCTTAACAAGAGAGTTCGCAGCACGCTTGCCTTCCCCTATACCACTGTTGAGTGATTCTAACACTGGAGATGGGAATGCAGACAACGCCTCTTTGGCAAAATTTATAGCACAGGTGGGCACACCAAACTGAACCTCTAGTGCGTCTAGAATAGGTGTAGGTGATGTCGTTATAACCGAAGCTGCTTTTGCGTAATCCCAAGATGCCATAATGTTCTCCTTAGTTTAGATCAATTCTGCTGCCGTCAATATCTACAATTGTACTCCCATTAATATCTACCTGATCTGCGGATAATTCTATAATATCAGATGTTAATGAAATCTTTTTTGAAGCTCTGAGGTCGATAGTGCCTCCACTGTCAACCAAAACTTTACCATTAGATCCGGGCGTCAGCACGCGGATACAAGAATCATCCTCAAGCCCTCGTATGATGATGTTGTTGTGCTTGGACTCGATGATCACGCAGCCGTAATCCTCTGGTCCTATTTGGCCGTATCTGCCACCATCGCCCTCATCTAGACCTCCAGCAGCACTTTGAGGCTGCTTGCCTCCAGATCCCGGTCTACGCGATCCTGTGGACTCATTGACGATCTCAATGTTCTGACCCTCCTGCACCCAATGACGAATAAAGGACTCAGAGGTCCACTGCTTGATAGGTCCGTGTGTTCTTAGGTGAACCTCGCCCTCTGCGTAGAAATCATTTTCGCTAGTCTGCCAGACAAACTTGTCCTTACCTTTGTGCTCGTTCTCAATAATGATTGCATCAATAGCAGGAGTATCAACACACTTGATCTTCTTTCCTGCTCCACTTCTCATCTCAATACGGTGGTCTACAAAATCATCAGCATCACCAACTCGGAATCTGTTGTTAATTGTGAAGGCATCTCCGTGAGTAGATGTGAATCCTATCTTTTCGGGAATAGCTCCCTTTGCTTCATATAGCTCCTCCGCAAACTCTTTTGGGAATACGCTCTTGTTTTCGAGCTTGGCAACCTCTCCTGCTGCTGGGCTAATTCCCGGAGGAGCAGAAGCAGTATCAATAGGGTCTTGCGATAATGAGCCATCAGTCTCTTTTACTAACTTCTCAAAAGCTGTTCCTCCTAAACCTCCATAAATAGAGCCTAAATAAAAGTAGCCTCCGGGGGCTCCGTTAGCGAGGTCTTCGCTGGCTGCCTCGCCTACCAACACATAACTTCCTTTTTGAGGGATAGATACCCAGCCAGCCGCATCACTGCCATAAGGGGAGACATAGCGAACGGTTTCGGGTTCAGCATTACCAGTCTCAGGATCCTTAAGATTAAAAGAAACCTTGAAGCTTCCTAATCTGCGGATGTCAAAATTTGATGTTACATATCCTACTTTTATATTCATATCTTTGATGGCCTGTGGATCCTAAACTCAGAGAACGCATTGTTCTTATTTATCGTATGCCTAAAGCCTGTTATATAATATAGTCCTGAATAAAAAGTGGAGCCGCTGTTTTGAAGCTCTACGCCCTGAAATCTAGGTTCTCTAGAATAAACATAGCAAGACTTATTAGCTACTCTCTTATAATTAGACAGTTGAAATAGTGGTAAGGTTTTTACAGAACCTACTATCGCCATTTCAGCTAGTCTTTTTTTTGTATGAGCTAGTTTACTAATTGTCATTTTTCCATTAGCTCCAATAGGCTCAATCTCTTCTGCTCTCGGAAAATCATTAACAAGACCTAGTAGTAGTGCATAAATCTTTTTGTAATAATCTTCTTGGTCGGTGTCTTCTGATGCAGCTTGTTTAAACTCTTCAGCAAACTTTTCATTAATAGCTTCAAACACTTCTAGAAGACCGTCAAAGGTTTCGTCATCATCTCGATCAGTTCCCCAGAACCACGCACCTTGATCTTTCATAGGATCAACAAGGGCCTTGAATTTTTCAAAATTTGGGCCTGAGCCTTTTTCGATTTCTTTGCCTAATTGACCTAAGTTCAAATCAGAAAAATCATTTACTAAATTTAATGCAGACTTTTCTTTGTCTTCGTCTGTAATGATTCCTTTTATCTTGGTTTGAACTGTCATGCGGTTTGGGACCTGTAGCAGCGCAGCTAGATACTGTTTATTGAAGTCTAGCTTTAGTTCCATCGTGTTAGCATTTCTTGTACCCATAGCAAAGATGGGCATAGTGAAATCATTAACTTGTATCTCGTCAATCTCCTCTTGAATGCTGTTCGATATCGCTGGGAACCCAAAAGGCGAGTTGCTCATATTAGGCTCTTGGTAAAACGCCATAGCCTTTATGTATTTTTGATCTAAACCTTTTAACCTATCAAGAGGGCTAACCCTACTATTTATCTCAGACTCTATGTGCGGGGGGATAGATTGATTATCGGTGTTCTTCTTTTTTATCTGTACAAAGCTACTAGACTTACCATCTTCTGTTTTGTAAGCTATCTTACCGAAGATAAAATCCTCTATAAACTTCTTTGATCCGAAAACATATAATGGCTCGTTTGCTGTATCAATCAAACCTTTTCTAGCAAGAGCAGACAACATTATATAATCATTAATTACATACTCAGCGACTTCGTAGTCTTCTATATTTTCAGACTCACCAAATGCCTGCTCTGCACCTTGCTTGATTTTTTTAAAAACCTTCTCTAACACTGTCATGTAGCTTTCGCTCTCTATAGTGGACGATAAAACTACATGAATTATTTTCTTCTTTAATACCTCTACCATTTGGCTTGGACTAGTACACTCATTCTCTAGCTCTGAAAAAATATCACTATTGACACTTTGTACTCCGTCAATAGATTCAGTAATTTTCATACCTAAAGATTCAAAGAAGGTTCTAGCAGCTTCAAGATAATTACCTAGTTCGAGTGCAGTGTTGTCAGTAAAAACTTGAAAGATGTCCCAGTCCTTAGCGTCCTCTACATTCTCGTCGTATAATCCTTTTAATACTTTGTCTAGATCTGGTAATGCTACTAGGACATTTTTTCTAGCAGTAGCCTTTTGAATGTACTGGGTTAATACTCCCGTTATAACATCATGAATACTATAAGATAAGTAATCTTTAAAATATGGGTGATCAATATTGCCTTCCGTATTTAGCTTGTCATAAAAATCTTTAGCAGCCTTCATTGATTCGTCATTGAATAATCTTCTAGATCTTCCAGTACAAATAACTCGTTTTCCTAAAGTTTTAAGTATCGAAGTAGGGATGGCAGATCCGGGCATGGCTTCCATACCAGAATAGGTTAATCTAAGTATTCTAGGTTGGCCTGACCCTACATCATATTCGGCACCTACAGCTTGTCCGAATACCATAGGAGGACACCAGTTCTCTAATCTATCCCCTATCCCATATGTAATCCATACAGATTGTTTTAATAGAGATGCGTTGAAATCTTGGACTGCTTTTCTAGTTGCATCATCTTCGGCCCCAATATCATCATCATCTATCTCACCTCCGTCAAATAACCCATCATCTACGGCATCATCCAACTCCTCTTCAGCAGCCTCTAAAGCCTGTTCAATAGTATCAGCCTGATCTCTTAAATCTTTGGCTCTAGCAAAGTCTTCAGATGCTCCAGATTTCCTAGCCGCTCTCTGGGCGTCTACTGCTGCTTGCTCTTTCTGCTCTAAAGCTATCTCTGTGTCCCTTACTTTTTGCTGTAGCTTCTTTATTTGATATGATGTTAATTGTGACTCAACGGGCATTAAACCTTCAACGGTAAAACTGCTCATCTTCTTTTCAAAGACTTCTTGAGGATCCACGAATTCTATTTTCACTTTTGGACCATCATCTTTAGACATACCTATTTGGTGAGAAAATGATAAAAAGTTTGATGCAGGGCCATTATTAAATACTAAAGTGTCTTTAGTTCCTATTCCTTGAGCGTCTTGTACAAATAATGCCAATGTCTCACTTCCCAAAAAGGTTAATATATCCTTTGGGTTCGTAGACATTACAATATTTACTGTAGGAATATTCATCTCTTAGTAGGTATGACGATTCTTTCGCCAACATTCATTTGTTCAAATACATCAAAAAAATTATTCTTCTCACACAAAATCCACCACGACGCTGGTGTACCGAAGAATAGATTAGAAATTAAATCAGGTCTATTTTCATAACCCAGAGGGATCTTTCCAATTTTATTATAGCGACCAACATTAGCTCTAATCCCTGAGAAGCCTTTCTCATAAGCCTTAGAGCCTACACTAGTAAGTAAGGTCTTGCCTTTGTGAGTTACCTCTATCAGGCCAGCCTGCTCGCGTCCACCTTTTTTACCTCTCATAATAATCCTCCGGGATCTAATGATCCTCCGCCTGTGCTTATGACTGACTCCCATCCAGTTAAGTTGTCTCTAGATATAGGCATTGACCTCTGATACTCACCAAAGTTAGAAGCTCTAACCTCATCCAAAGTTAACCCAATCTTCAATCTGTTAGGAGTTAGTGTTTCTACATTGTATCCCGCTTCGTCCATGCCCCCAATATCATAACTCTTTACTATGCAAGGTATGTCTTGATACATTGTACCAAACTTAAGTCTGACCAGAGGAGGTCCGAAAAGGGGATTAGTTGCGTTGTTATATACTGACGATCTTAGTATGTTAACAAAGAAAAGCATAGTATCAATAACTTTAGTTTGCTGGTCCTTTGTGAATTTTTGCATCCCGTACTTGGCTAATAAGGTAGTGTCAGAATGAATTCTTTCAAACATTTCCATGTACTCATCTCTAAGCTCCTCAGCTTGACCTCTTCGGATTACTGAATTGTTATCGCTTATATCAAAGAATTTTTTTCTAGCGTCTTGCTCAGTCTCCAACAGCTTCATGAATCTTGATTGCGACACTGACATAGCTAATAAATTATGTAAGGTCAAGTACATATCAAGTTTTATTCTACGAGACTTTGCACCAGTGTATGCATACAGACTAGACGATCTACCTAAGACATCATACTCAGCATAGTTAGCAGATTTTGATTCAGTAATTATAGGGTTCTCAAAAAATGGAACAAATACAATTATCGGTCCTCCGTCTGAAGAGGCTCTTGGATAAATGAACTCAAGCCTAGCTCTCTGCTCTAGTAGCCTAAAGTCTACACTATGCTCCTCGTTATTGTTAGTTGTTGCTTTTATAAACATTATCTACTCGTAGGCTCTATACCTGCCATCTGTGAAGGTCTTGTTTTATCCTCTCTGGTTGCTACAAGCTGGGCTTGTCTCGCTTCCTCCGCATTTTCTGCAAGGCTTAATTGCTTTTCTTGTGCTTCCTTTGCTGCCATCATCGCATTATAAATATTATTCGCAGTATAGGCGCTCTCCCGGAAAGCCTCCGCTTGTTCAAAATCGCCTCTAGCCCTAGCGTTACTAGCGGATCTTAGTGAATCAACTATCTCTACTTTTAGGTCTTGTGCGATCTGTCTATTGTAGCGGGCCTTTGGTAGGTTAGGTTCCACTGCTGATTTCATAGGGCTTTTATCTCCCTCATCGCCGCCAAACCAATTAGCTGGGTTTAGCTTATTTCCTACCCATTTGAGTCCGTCCCAAATAGTCTTCGCTAACCAGCTTAGGGCACCCCAAACCTTAGACCATATCCACTTTATAGCGCCCCATATTTGGTCCTTGAATTTATATATAATCACGCCTAATGCGGCAATTCCTGCAACAATCAATGTGATTGGGGAAGTTATGACTGCGGCGGCTGCTGAAAGGGCTGCTCCTATTCCGGCTAAAAGAGTTGAACCTAAGCCTATCAACATTGGTCCAATGAATTTTATAGCACTAAAAAACTTAGAACCTAAACCTTTAACTAATCCGCCAGCCTTGCCTGCTCCGGGAAGTGATCCAACCTTACTCAAACCTTGCTTTGCTGTTTCGAGTGTAAACTGCTTACCTGTTATTGTCGTATAAAGTGTAATTGCTGTCTTTAGCGCACCAAAGGCGGTAATAAGCTGACCTATTCCGTCCGCGAAAGGTTGAACGGCGTCTTGCATACCTTTAGGTAACAGTTCTACTGCGGCTGGTAATACTGTTCCTACTAATAGCAACCCTCCTGCTACTTTTGCGCTTTTTTTATTCGACTCTGCTATTTGTTTAGCCTGATCTTTAGAAGCCTTCAATATGTCTTTATTCTTGTCTTCACTAACGAATCGACCTGTCAGATTTCGCAGGCGACCACCCTCGTCACGCATTAAGCCCTTGGCCCTCATTTGCGCTCTGATGGTATTTTCCTTAATTGCAAGCTTTAATTCTTTAATCGCTATTTGCAGTTCACTTTGTTTCCTTGTTGCTTGTTTTCTGCTATTAAGTAAATCTGTTGATGATTTTATTAGTGTTGTTAAGGCATTCTTTAGACCTCTAAACGCCATAACTAAACCTAAAGTTCCAGAAACTAGAAGCCCGACTATTACGCCGACCTTACCTAAATTTTCAATAAGCTTGCCGATCACAGGAAGCTCAAGCACTTTTATCAATATACGAGCTAAGAATGTTACTGCCTCTTGGATTGGGCTAAATATCTTCTCTCTAAGCGAGCCTAGAGTTTTAGTAAAGTTTTCATTTATCTCTGCTTGTTCTTTTAGAGATTTCACATACTCATTAACATTCTTAAATCCTGCCTCTGTGGCTTTATTCTCTAGCTGCTGTCTAGCCTTTGCAGCCTTAACAATCTCCTGCCCATAAACGGAACCTGCTAACTCCAAGGCAAATGCAGCATCAGTTGTTCCTGCTGTAAACTGTTCTATTATTTTTTGAGACTCTGTGCCTGCCTTTAAGACTAAATCAATACCTGCGTTAGCTGCCTGCTCACCTCCTGCGAGGAATGCTCGACGCTCGTTACCTAAGTTGAGGATTTCCGTCTGAATCAAGCTAGAGCCTTTAGTGAACGACCCTAGTAGTTCGGGACCTAGAGCAGCCATCTCGGGACCTAAAGCGGCAGCAAGTTTCTGAGAAGCCTCTAAAGCCTCCGCACCTAGATTCAAAGCCTTAAGGCTATCTAGCTGGTTCCCTAAAGCATCGACTGCCCCAACAATCTTCTCTGCACTAATACCAAATCTCTGGGATAGAGAAATTGTATTCATTCCTAGATTGTTTAACTCTTTGTCTGTAACCTGTCCTCCAGCTAGGTTTTTAGCTAACTGCTTTGCGAGTGCTGCGCTATTACCACCAGTCGCCTTGGTAAATTGAGCAAGCGTAACTAAGCCATCGTTATTTCTTCTAATACCCGCGTCGTATAGTTCAAAGGAGGTCTTTAGTGCTTGAGAGTACCCTGTTAATCCAGAGTTTAGCGTCTCAATATTTTTGCCCATCCTGTCTGTGAAATTACTTAAAGAGGTGCCGACAGCTAGGCCCTTTTTCTGTAGTTCGTTTGCCTCAGAGAAGGTCTTAGATATTTCTTTATCTATAGACTTTAAAACAGCCCCAACCCCCGCAAGCTTCTTTATTTCACGATCAATTTTCTCCAAGGGAGCCCTATTCTCCCTGAGAGCTATTTCGATGCGTTCTAAAAGTTCCTCTTGTCTACTTACCACGGATGTTTACCTTATGTAAATTGTTGCCCATTCCTTGAATGTTGTAGGTTCTGAATGAGTCTTTACCGATTAAAGCTTCTAACGACTTTACAATCTTGCCGTAATAGGAAGCTTTCCTCTTCTTATTATATAGGTTTTCTATTATAACTTCTCTAGAAGCCCTATTAGTATCTAGCTTAACGCCCATGACCAAGGTATTACCTCTGGTGCTTTTGAATATTCCCGGCCCTCTTCTTCCCTTCAAAACCAAGAATATTCGCTCCTCCCCACTGGTGACTCCTAAAGCCCCCGGCATTTTATAAGTAAACAGTAGAATATCTCCGGGAGCTATACTGCTGGGGTTATTAGTTATCGGGGTAATGATCTTCCTCATATCTGGTCCGATATTACTAAGAAAATCCACAGCTTCTTTTGAAAACTTCAATCTGTCACCTCTTATAGTATATATGAGGATATAAGCTTGAGTGAAGAATCCGACCTAATAGATTTTATAGACCTAATCAACCATACTTTACATGCTGATTTCGTAGAGAAATGGAGATACAAGTATTCTGAGAAGTTTATTAAGCACTTTCAAATAAAGATACTTGAATCATTGAGTAAACAGAAGACTGTAAAGAAGACTAGTCTATATAATTACCTTCATAAGAAGTGTAGGTACTCAGAAGATCAAATCATTAATTTCTTTGAAACCATAGAGATTGAACTCTATCATCCATTAATCACCAATGACAAACCACGACCGAAACGAAATACTTGATGTAGCCCACCTATCTGTACTAGTATCCTCTCTTGGAGGACTCGGAGCAGTTCTGGGCGGATTAGCGTACTGCCTATACTTTTCATTTATTCTTCTTGTCGGAGTTCTTTCTCTTTTCTTCTTTTAAACACTCGATCCTCTTGTTCACGACCATCTGATCGTTGAACTCAGGACAGAGCTTCTTATATCCGCACCAGTTGCAGAAGTTATTACGGATGGGTTTGAACTCGTCCGTTTTCTTTTTACGGATCTCCCAGACTTGCTTAACCTTCTCATTCAGGTATTGTTTGATTTGATTAGGGAAAAACTTAACATGTACGAAGTTACCAGTCAGGGGATAGAAATGTGCAGCCACGATCTTGTCGATAGGCACCTTCATCATCTTGTGGATAGCGTAGGCATAGCCCTGTAACTGTCGGTCCTGAAACAGGTCTACATTGGAAAGCTCCCTCTTGGAGGTCTTGTAGTCGATGATCAGGTAGGATCCATCCTTACCCTTGACGATACGGTCGATGATCCCATTCAGTTTGATGTCCTTCTCCTGATCGTACACTACCTCGTACACCATTTCAGTGGCGACCGTCTCAGACAGGTTCTTGTTGAACTCGAAGAAGTTGGTCAGACACTTATCGACCTTCTTGAGCATAGAATCAGGAAAAGAGTAGTTATTTCTCTCCTGATCGGCTATTATACGGAGAGCATCAACGCTACTAGCATCAACCCCCAACTCAAGAATCCTATGAATGTACGAACCAAAATGCAGAGCATCGGCGTTTCCAGCCTCCTCTTCAAAGCGGTTAATGTAGCGATACTTGTACTTCAAGTGGCATTCAGCGTAAGTTTTTGATTTCGATTCGGAGATAGTATTTATGAACACGGTTTCACCTCAGTTTATTAGAGATTACCTTCTTGAAAAGTTCAAGGGTAATCGGAGAATATCCTCTGACAACACTGAGCTTATCGTCCCTTCTGTATTTATAGCTAACGACTGGAAGAAGCACATGTCGATCAATCTTAATACAGGGATGTTCCAGTGCTTCAAGACAGGCAACCGTGGAAACTTCATTTCTCTGTACGCTTTCCTAGAGGGAAAGACTTACAAGCAGGCTGCAAACGACATCAGCTTCAAGCACATGATGGACGAGGACTCCTACACAGAGGATGTCATTGAGGAGCCTGTAGAGCGTGTTGACCTTACTCTCTCCGAGATTACTGAGCATGATGCGATCTCCCCAGAGAACCACCGCCAGCGTGCGTGGGCCTTCCTACAGTCCCGTAAGCTCTGGGACGGGAAGAAGAAGTATTACCTATCCGAGTCTGGTCGTACTGCTGGTCGTCTGATTATTCCATATGGAGAGGAGATTTTTTACTATCAAGCACGCACTTTGCGTGACGAGACACCTAAATACCTAAACCCAGCCTCTTCTGAAGGCTGGCCCAATTCATCCCATGTACTCTACGACTACGATGAATCCGCTGATCACCTTGTAATTTGCGAAGGTCCGCTTGACGCGATTGCCCTCCAGATTCAGGGCGTCAATGCAACCTGCACGCAAGGCTGTTCGGTTTCCGATCACCAGATCGAACAGCTATCTACCTTCAAAGGCAAGATCATTATCGGCTATGACAATGACGATGCTGGTAAGAAGGGTATTACTCGGTTCGATTATCTGCGCCGACTAAAAAGGATGGCAGACCTCTACATCTGCCATCCTACTTCGGAATTTAAAGACTGGAACGAAGCACATATCCAAGGGCACAACCTACAGGATTATGTTCGTAAACACACGAAGCCGTATGATTACGACTACCTCATTGATCACCTCCTTACGACACTGTGAAGTAGTACAGTGGACTTATTATCGTCTGGTTAAGTAAATTATACTTTACCTGCACGCTGTAAGTCCCGGTCAAGCTTCCGAAGTTTCCTAATTGGAACGCCTCTAACCCGCTCAGATTTGTAGTATCGAAAAGCATACTAATCGTATTGTCTGAGCTAATTCTAGTAAGATCTGTCGTAGCAGCGAATGAGCTTACGGTAAAAGGTCCATCAAAATTGTGATCTTGATTAACCTTTTTAATCTCTAGAGAGGCATTGTTGATTATAGAAGTTTTGAATATGTTTCTAATTTCTTCTGTAATATCTTCATTCATAACCCCAATCTCTGTTCCGATCCTAAGCTCGACCACCTCACCTAAGCGAATGTGTTTATTGAACAAGCGGTTTTGGGGCTTGAACATGAGAGGATCAGTCATAGCGAAGAATGTGTCTTCGTATAGACTGAAGTTATTAATTAGGACTTGATACTTGGAACCTGATGTAAGCTTCACGGTCCATACATCAATGTAGTCCGTAACAGCACTTAAACTGTTCGAGTGGCCTACGCTAGATGTAGTTGCATCGTAACCTGAACTATCTAATATTTGGTCTAAGACTACTACAAACTCTCCCGTACCTTTTTTGAATATACCGCTGGCATTAACTCCGGGAGTATAGTTTATTTCATCAAAGGCGTCGTCGCTAGTTAAAGTAGCCGCATTAGCGAAGGTCATTAGAGGTGTAGAGCTTACGAGGTTCTCTACATTGTCTAATATCGTTCCCGTGGTAATAGATGATTTTTTAAACAGCTTTACGCTACTAACTTCGTATGGATCAACATACTCACCGTCGTTAATGAAATATACATTCAGACCTACCCTCTGGTTTACTTGGGGACGGTTCTGCCTATCGACCAGACTTGTGTTGTTTAATTGCATCTTCTTCCCTCTGAAGTTCTTCTTTGTAAAATTTGAGGAATTGCGACCTCTCGTTTCGTGTCATACTCCTGACATCGGAATAAGAGAATCGGCACCGCCTCACCAATATATAGGCTTCTAGATGGAGATCAGCTTCACTAACTACCTGTTTTAGCTCGTTGTAAAAAAATCAGAGGTAATAGGCATCTCCATCCTTGTCTTAGTGTTGCAGGAAGGGCAAAGGAAGTGTACCTGAGTATCTACCCCGAACTGCTTGCCAGATAAGGCGTTGAGAACCGCGTGAGCATCCCTGAGTGGTAGCTTCTCTAAGAATTTAGAAATTAGAGGCTTTTGGTCGTACTCGTTCACATATTCCACAAATCTCCAAAGATTAGCTAGAGCTTTGTCGGTAGTCTCGAAATACTGCTCATCCTTTACTCTAGGTAATCTTATTCCTACTTTGTGCTTTAGTACAGGTAAAGTAACTTCAACAGGATCAGAGAAATCATCATCGGCATAGTTAATTTTTAGAGATGATAGTTTGAATTGGACCTTAGTATCCTTATTACATGCTGGGCAAGTAATCTCTACAGGGTAGTCGTCGCCATAGGATATCTCGCGGAGCTTTAGCATGATGTATAGTTTGTCTGGTTGGTATAGTTCTGAAACAGAAATATTTGACAAGCATCTGGCTAGTAGCTTATTCATAGCATCTCCTTGACCGTTGGGACTCAACATAGACTTCTCATCGTCAAAGCTCATAGGACGAAGGGTAGGCGCTTTACCGTTAAGGCTTTTATATCCAACGCATCTGGAAGGTAATTCTAGCTCAAGTTCATCCGATTTAGGTGCGTCCTTGAGTAGAAGCTCTAGTATCTGATCTTCAGATAATTTTGTCAAATTTTGTTCTGTATTTTTTTCGGCCATGATAAATCCTTGAAATAAAGAATCTCATCTATAATAGGTTGATGCAGATAGAGGTAGGCACACAAAAATCAAAAATCTTTACTGATAATCCAAAGCTGCTATCAGCCTTGGTAA
>Ga0208161_1000366_pt1 | contig 26107 bp, 48 predicted proteins | sample CB_VirMetaG_3_FD_184538 | JGI IMG/M metagenome (GOLD analysis project Ga0208161, IMG submission 184538) | Freshwater to marine saline gradient viral communities from Chesapeake Bay - CB_1508_1S Viral MetaG (SPAdes) (version 4) | ecosystem: Environmental > Aquatic > Marine > Coastal | place: USA...
GGATATTATTCAGTTTGTTGTAGGCAATATCAAACGACAAGGTGTAGTTGATGGTCTTGTCATTGACTTCTTTCTGATATGTTACGCCTCCGCGTTGTGGGTTGGCTGCAATCTTTGTTCCGTTGTCATAGATAATCACGCGCTCGGACAATAGCAACTGGCGAATCACCTCATCGTATGCTTCCTCTACCCATCCCGTGTTCAAGGTTAGGTTCTCGGTAGAGTTCACCAAGAACTGCTTGTATTGTGGTTTGGTTAGGTCAATATCCGTAACCGCGTCGGGAGAGATTTGAGGCATATACGCCTCGTTTGTGAATGCTCCGCTACGATTGCTCCGCTTGAAGAAAGTAATTGAGTCCATCACACCCTCCTTGTTGATGAAGGAAACTTGTACGGGAGTGTACTTGGGTTCGCAGATGATGTCCACATTGTAGGTATCGTAGATAACGCCTCCAAGAGCGAGAATAGCATCAGCAAGGCAAAGTTCTGATTCTATCACTCCCCCACCCGCAGCGACACGCTCAACAAACTCCTCAAACTCGTTTGCACCTACAATCTTAACCACATAGGAATCCGTTGGAGTAACACCTACAAAAGAAGTGACATTAGGCACTCCAAAGGGAATGTATACAATCTTACGGACTGATTCAAGACTTGTATATCCTCCCGTGATAAAGTCCTTGATTTCGTAGTAATAAGATACTCCGTTGATTTCATATTCTACTCCTACGACATTCGCAAGGTCATCGTAATAGATGGGAAGGGATTGATTGAAACTCTCATACACTTGGAAGGTTCTATCAGCCAACAATCGGCTCACTACGGAAGTGTTTGTTCTTACGGGCGTGGACGGGCCGCTTGTATACTCGTAGGTTGCTACATTGCTTGTCGCTTGTTCCGTGTAGTCATCATAACCATCCGTTACCAAGAAGTTGTGTGCATACACAAGAGTACCAGCCCCATAAACCGTTCCCCCCTCAAGCCAAGTTGCACCTACTTCGGCAACCTTACACCATACCGCCTCACCCGATGTTGATTGTGAGATAGTCGTAACGCTATCCTTTGAGAATGATGGCTCAAGTATCTCACGGATAAGGTCGGAGATTTCTATCACCACTTGGTTGTTGATTGCATTCTTGGTGATGGTGTAGTTTGAAGTTACTGGAGTAGCAGCCGAACTACCCGTATAGATATATAGGGTAACAGAAACTAGGGTGAGGATATCTGCGGGGTCTTCCATCCCAAAGGATAAAAAGATAGGGCTTCTTGCAGAGCGTAAACCCGTTGGTAGGTAGGAGATAGGATTTGCTGCCATTTTAATTTCTTCGTGTAAATTCTTGTAGGTCTTCTTGGGTTAAGGCGAATGCTTGTACGATGTCGGGGGGCAGTTGCTTAAAGGCCAACCCAAAGGGACGGCTGAAGAACTGCGTTGTTGGTATACCCGTTTGGTAGATGGAACGGGTGATGAGGAATGCCGTTGATTCGTAACTCATAAACTGCCCCGTCTTTTTATCTCGGAATTGGAATCTTCTTGCCCTTACCCATTTGGGGATTGATTCGCTCAAGCCACCTTTGCCTCCTTTGCCCGAACCGAAGCGATACGGGCTTGTTGGGGCTTTGGTTGACGAGGACTTACCCTTGACACCCTTGTCTTGGAACTCCCCATATTCCGCCATCTTGAAAACCAAAGAGAACGAAGCACCCGTTTCGGAAACATTAAGGTCATAGGAAATAGAGTTGTACAATTCGCCCGTTACATTCTTGTTCTTTTTGGAAAGGTTGGAACGTGCTTGTTGTACGACATATTTGCCGAACTTATTGAGGACTGCTTCTATGTTCTCTTTGCGAGGCATCAGCAAGTATAGATTTCCGTATTAGGGAGAATGACATCAAACGTTGCAGTCCAACCCGCCAATAGGTTCTCAAAGCGTTCGGAGAACGGAAGGCAAGTGGGTGTACCCGATAGTTGGTACAAGTCCGTGTAGAGCGTTCCCGTACTCAATTTCATAATCAAATAGTTGAGGACGGCAAGTTGGGTATTCAGAATGTCTTGTTCGTTGCTCGTTCCGTAGAAGGGTTCTTGTTGGTTGCGAGGGTCCTCCTTCGTTTCGTCAACAATATCCATACACATAACTGAAATGTTGATGGTCATCGTTTGCCCTTCAATGGTTGCTTGGTTTACCATTATGTGGGAAAGCGGGAAGATGGTCTGCTTGTTCAAGTCCACATCAAAGATGTTACCGAAGGTTACGGCGTTGACTTGGCTATGGGCCTCAAGCGTATCCTTGATGGTCTTGGTAAGATTATAGAACTGCCTCATTTCAGTTTGCTTTTGAGTATTCGGTTTTCAGTTTCGGCTTTTTGTTTTTCATAGGTAAGGAAGGTAAGGCATTGGTGAACGGGTAACCCTCCAACTTCATCAAATCGTCTAACATCTCCTTGAGCAAGGGAATAGAAGGTATTGTACCAACCCCATCGTTTTCCGAATTGAGATTGTGCGGAGTACTCGTCTTCGGAATTGCCTCCTCCAAAGAGGTCAGTATACTGCTCAATAATTCGTTTCCTAAAGTCCAAAAAAAAAGAACTGACCCCATTACCACATTCATCGGGGCTTGTTTCATCTCCTCGCAGTATTTGTTGGCCGATTCATATTTCTCAATGTTGTAACGCTTCCCTGCCTTTTGCGTAACGGGCCGATATAGCACCGCCATTGTTTTGTGCAGTTCTTGGATGTCGCTCATATAGGAATCAAGGTCTACGAACTCGCCGTAGGTGATTTCTTCCAAGTTTGGGATGAATCCGTATTCTTGGCCGTCAAGGACGAAACGCGGTGTGAGTGAAGGCTTCTCCTTCATCATTGCGTTGAGGTGTTTAGAAACGCCCGAAATGTCCTTAAAACGAATGTTGGGCAGTTGCTCCATTGGAACATTGCAGAATATCTCCAATGCTTTCTTGGTTAAGAACTCATCGTCCCCTTGCAAACGAGCAAAGCGTTGATACTGCTCAAGCGTAATTTCCGAGAGCGAAGTTGGTACAATGACTTTTAGTTCCATCGCTTAAATAACCTTTAAATTCTACCTTATTGCATACCTTCCGTAATTGGGTCGGCTCAATCGGTTAAAGGTAGCATATCTCGTTGCATCAATGGCGTGATTGAAGGCATCAATAGGTTGATTCAGCAAGTTGCCGTTCTTATCTTCCTTCCACTTGTAGTTTTGAAACTCCTTGATGATGTTCTTGCTTTCTTTGGTTACAAACAACCGATGACGCTTCAAGATGTCAATACCCGCCATTACGGAATCCGAACCTTTGGCCGTTGGCTTCACATTCCAACCCATCCGATGCAGTTCCTCAATGCTCTTGGGTTCGGCACTATCTGCCCATATCTCATCGTAGCGGGTGAGGCCAAGTTGGGATAGTTTGTCGCTGATGTCGGCATTGGTGAGGTTGGTATGGTAGAGTAGTTCTTGGATATACAAATCATCGCCATCCTTGAACACTTTGACAATAGCCGTAGGGTCGTTGGTGAAACCAAAGTCCATCCCAACGGAAACAAGTTGACCCTTTGGTTCTTCGGCAATACCAAACTGAAAGATGGTCGCTCGGCTTGAGCCGCGTTCCCCCAAACCATAGATGCGCCAATAGTCCTCGTCCGTATCCTTGAGCATCTCAATCTCTCGTTTGATGCTATCGTCAAGGAACGGGTTATCCAAGTAGGTCGTTTGGTAGAACTCGCAGTCCTCACGAGGAATGACCCTATCGTATATCCAATGGAAAGTATCGGAGGGGTTGTAGTCCAAGATTATCTTACCATCTGTTCGGAAGATAAGTTGTTGCCAATCTTCAAAGAATAGTTCGTTGGCCTCGTTAATGTAAAGGAGGTTGCGTTTACGACCACGAATCTTCTGCGGTTGGTCAAGCGAGATGAACTCCACCAAATTCCCATTGAGGTAATACTCGTTACTTGATTTGTTGTGGAACTCCTCGCGGTATTGTTGGTGTGTTCGGAGGATGTCAAAGAAGTCCCTCATCACCGAAGCCCGAAGCGAAGGGAACGACTTACGGCAAATGGTGATGACCTTGCCTTTGTTCTTTATGCTATAACTGAAAATAAGCCATAGGAGGATGTTATAGGTCTTGCCCGAACGTGTCCCTCCCTGCTCAACCGTTATGCGCTTAGAGGAGTTTAAAAGGTGATGGTAGACCTTATTCGTGTAAACCTTCGGCACCGAGAATCTCTACTTGGAACAAATTGTCCCCCGTGTTGTGGACTTCTTGTCGTTCAACATAACCGCGACCCTTACCCTTTGTCTTGAGATAGAAGATAGTAGCCGCCGTGCTTCCCTTTTTGATTTGTGAGTGCAGTTGTGTTTCGGCAAAGTCAATAGCAATATCGGAGATGGAGTCCACGCTATTGCGGTAGTCCTCATCCTCCTTGTACCATTCATAGTGTGTTTGTCGTGCAATACCAACGGCCTTGCAAGCCGAAGTAACAACGCCCAATGATTTCTCAAGGGCTTCAAGCATTGCCGCTTTATGTATGTCAGTTTTTGTCATTCTTCTTCAAAGTTGTAAAGAACTCTTTGTCGGACGATGCCTTCAATTCTTCCTTTCGTTTTTTGAGCGTTTCCAAGTGTTCGGGGTCAAGGCGTTTCTTCTCCCGTTCGGTTTTCACTTTGCGGATTCGGCTAATCTCCTCGCCCAATGGTTCGCACTTCCACATTTGCTCCAACGAGTAATACACCACCGAATAGCGGTAGGCGTGTTCGTTCTCATACTCAATGGTGCTTACTCCGTGAAGGATGTCTTGGCCATTGAAGATGGTGAGGGTATTGTCTTCCACTTCAAGTACAATATCCAATTCGGGAATGACGAGGTGTCCTCCCTCTACATCTCTTTTGAATACCACCATATTGGATAGCACTCCTTTGAAGTTTCCTGCATCGTAGTGGTACTTCAGTTGGTTGTTCTTGTTGACGATACCGCTTGTGAACGGTGAACCGCCAATAGTCCAATCTTGCATCACCCTTTCTTCTACAAGTTTTGAGTGGTACTCGTACTGTTGGGGGAAGTATTCTTTGTAGTATCCCACTAACTCTTTAGCAAAGTCCGTGATGATGTGGTGTTGTTTCTTTTGGTTTACTGCCATTGCCGTAACCGTGCAATAGTCGTGGCGCATTGCGATGCGAGGGGAAAAGCCAAAGATAGCGGAGATGGACTTCAACCCCCGTGAGCGTTTCCCTTCGGCGTACTTGATGTTCTTTACCGCCCAACGCAAAGCGGAGGTGTCGGTTTCAAGTTTCTTGTAGAGGATTGTCGGTTGATTGTCTACATAGATAATGCAGTCCTCCTTAATCATTCGGCTTACATCCGAACGGAGGGCTGAACGCTTTTTGAATTTGTCCTTGTCAAAGGGGACCCTCTCAAGGTCAATGCGTATCATCGGAATCTTAAATGAGCATTTTTGGGCAATCCCTTTTTATCGGCAAAGTATAGAATGTCGGGATATTTGTTTACTAAATAGGCGCAATCTTTTAACTTTTGCTGCATCCTTTGATTCAGTGTCCCATATCCACCACTTGTATATCTTGCAAATTCGGGAACGACCCAATTATTTACCCATATTGGTTGCCCCGCTGCAAGGTGGGCTGCTGTAATGTCGTGGTCATCTATTGTTTGAACATTCTCGTCAAACCTTATATCCGTATTGCGCATTGCAAACCAACGACCATCAACAAGCCCTTTCTTCTTGTGTTTGTTTTTTAGATAAAAGGGATTTCCGTTTGAAGCGAACCCTGCAATGTTTGCGCCAATCTTTTCAGCATCCGCAATCAACTCTAATGTTTTGTCGTATAACTTTTTTGTTGATATTACATTCTTGGTAATCATTTGCTCAAAGGCGGGGACTTCTTCTGCTTTCGTTTTATCCGAATAGGCATCCGATACCGCAGTTGTGTATATATAGTCATCCGAGCAAAAGATAACCCATTCTCCTTTTGGTATGGAATCCAATACTTTGTTTCTTTGGCCCGACAACCCCTTTTGGTAGTCGGTTACAAAAGATTCACCACGAATTATTTCTTGATTAAATTTTTGTCTTTGTTCTTCGGAATGGAAAACAATCGTATGTTCTACATTTGAATGAAACAATGCAAGGCTTGTGGTTGCCTCGTTGTATCTATTATAGTAGAAGGTGTATATTTTAGGATTCATACTTCTCAAGTAAGGAGATTATTACGTCTGTATTGCTTTCCAATTCTTCGGCTTGGGCAATGGCCTCAAGTTTCCCCAATACATACTCGTATTGTTGGTTGTCAAAGTAGAGGGTGATTTGCTTGACCTTTGAATTGATGTAGGTATCAAGTTGTTGGTCAAGGATGTCCTTGTCAAACTCGGGTTCTTTGTCATCGTCAAAGTATGAAGCGGGAATGTCCAAGCCCCATTGGTCAAGGTCTTGAATGTCCCACTCGTTGGCCAACAAATCCCAATCCCATTCTCCGAAGGAGGAATTGTCCTTGATGACGAACTCTTTCTTTTGTTGTTCGGTGAGGTTTGCTGCTTTGATGATGGGAACTTCCACCAATCCCGCCTCACGGCAAGCACGAAGGCGCATATTCCCGCCAAGCACGACCATCTCCTCGTCTACGACAATGGGTCGCATATTGAGCATTTCGGGAAACTCCCGAATGGACTGAACAAGTTTGCGGAACTTGTGGTCTTTAATAACGCGGGGGTTCGTTGGTGAGAGGTGAACCTTTTGAATGGGGACTATTTCGGTTTTCATCTTTTAAGTAACTTTCTTTCGTGAATATCTTGTAGCCACTCCTTATGATGTTTGATGTCCCCGAATCGGGTGTGGCAATCCCGACACAAAGCCATTAGGTTTTCTATTCGGTCTGCTTCTTGGCTTCCGCCCATTCCACGTGCCTCTATATGGTGAATATCTACGGCCCGACTACTGCAAACTTCACAAGGGATGAAGTCTGTTTCATCGTAGCCCATCTCACGAAGGTAAATCTTTGTGTGTTTTCGCATCCTTTCTTCGTAGTTCGGAATAACAAAATACGCAAGTTCCACGAATCCAACTCGTCTTTCCTTTTGAATTGTTAATCCAATAATACTTTAAAGGTATGTCTTTGCGGCATCGTTTGCAAATCTTACTTGTCATAGGTGCATTCCGTTTTTGCTTACGATACTAATACCCCACCATAGCCATCCGATGCTAACACATCCGTTGCATATTGCCGAATCGTAGGCAATGGAGATATGTGGAAGCAAGTGTACGCTTCCTACGAACTTGAATGTTTCAATGCTCATTTCTTTGGGGGTCTTATTTGTTTTAGAATCTCGGTGTCAATGGTTATGTGCGTAAAGTATACCTCCGCGTTTTTTCCGTAGGCATATCGCTTTCTATCTTCACTCGTCATATTGGACAAGGCTATTGCTTCAGTTGCTCTTCCCATTATAATAATAAATCTTTAATTTGCATTATGTAACAATCCGAAGCAAATGTCCATACGCCGTTGCCGTAAGGGTCTACTTCTCCTTTCTTTCCGAAGATGCTTTGTTTGTAGAAATTGTCCTTCTCAATGAATCCATAGATATAGGAAACCGAGAAGTCATACGCCACCCCAACGAAGCAATAATAGTCGCACCCTTGACGAGTGTTGTAGTTTGAAACGGCGGCAGCCCAATTTGGTTGAGGCGTTTTGCCTTGTGTGAATCTTTTGGTTTTGACATCAACCATATAGGGATTTCCATCAGCACCAAGCATTACGATGTCATAGTCGTAGGTGTTCTTTTGCTCGGCATTGTAATAGTCGCAAACGATAACCTCCCCCAACGCTCCCGCAAGGTTTCCATCCCCTTCGGTAATGCTATTGTTCAACACCTTGAAGTCAAACAATTCTTGAGCCCGTTGGATTTGGTCTTGGGTTGGAATTATCTTAATCACAACTCAAATACTTTGACATTGGCGGTATGGGCCGAATGTTCGCAATCTCGTGCGAAGGTTATTGCTTCCTTCTTTTCCTTGAATGTCTTTCGGGCATTGAGTAGCCAAGTGCTATCCTCAAGGAACTTATCATAAATTACTACATATCCCATTTCTCTTTGGTGTTAAAGGTTTCTATTTTACACTTTGTGGTGGTTTTATCTTACACTTTAAAAAGGTTTGGGGGAGGCTAAAGAAACCAACCTAACTCACCAAGAGTGCCTCCCCCGCCCCTCTATTGTTGGCGGTCAAGCCATCTGCGGTACATATTTGCTGCAACCGCTATGCGTTGTGGATAGAATGGGTAGTCCTTACGAAGTCGGGCAAGGGCTATCCTCATAAATTGGTCTTTCATTCCAATGTTCCTTGAATGGTGTACGAGTCCAAATCATTATGTAAGACGAAGAAGTCCTTGTAATCTTTCAGAGCCTCTTTCACCTTCTTATATCCCTTGTTGATGAATGAGTCTGCAACATCAAAGACACCGATGTCCAATGACCCCTTGTCAATGGCTATGAATTTGAAGTTGTCCGTTGGTATGTTAAATAACTCTTTGTAGATGAAGGCTTGAATGTCGTAGCCGTATTTCTCGGCACTCCATTGAAAAGCGCGTACATCTTGCGTTGTTTTTAGGTCGGCTACGAACTTGTACTTGGCATCGTAAATATCTGCTTTGGCGCGAAAGGCGAAGCCCTCAAGCATTGCTATCTCGGGGACTTCAAACTCTGCTCCGCCACACATACTCAAAACATATTCGTTCCGAAGGGCGGCATCCACAATTCGCATATTCTCATCGTGTTCCTTTGCCGTCAGTACAATCTTGTTGCTTTTGGATTTGGCTTCCTTGAAGACCTTTGCCGTCTTGCCTTGCACATCAACAATCTCAAACCGCTCGTCAAACAAATGGGGTTCAAGAATCATCGTGTGGATGAACTGCCCGATTTGAAGGGCGGAGGAGTTTTGCTCTTGTCCATATTGCATTATGAACTTGTAGTGCTTGGGACTCTTGGTCAGCAACTTGATATTTGAACTGCTCATAGCGTTCTTTCCCAAGTAGCCATAGTAGAAGTCATCATCCTTCATTCGGTTAAGGAGGACTTGCTTGTCAAAGGTGTCCCCGTTCAATAGTGTAATCATTTTATCTTGTTTAAGATATATTCTTTGTATTGCTCGCAGTACGCTTTGGCGAAGTCATAGAAGTCCTCGTGTAGCGGAATTGTCAAGATAAGGTTGTCCGTTTCGGGGCATACGGCCTCAAACTCTGCAACCATCTCTCCTTTCATTGGACTGTGGCTCCACGATACGGGCTGAATCATTTCAATGTGGAAATAGGTATCAGTAGCCATTGCGGTCAAGTTCAAGGTTCAATTCATCAGCAGCGTAGTTGATGTGCTTTTGAGTGGTAACGCTCCACCATCCAAGTTGAACAAGTTTCCCGTTTTTTACTTCAGCAACCTTCGTAGTATAAGAGATTAAACTCGGATAGTTGAAGGTTAGGTTCTGTTGGTACTTTTTAAATTTCATAACAATAATTTTTAATCAAGTTCGTGGTAATCTTCATAGTTGCAGTCAAGGCAGATGCCGTTGTGGTCAAGAACCGTGTAGCAGTATTCACAACGCTCGGGTTCTCCATAGGGGTCGGGTGCGCCAAACTCACTACACATCGCTAAGAAGATTGTCTACGCTTACTTGCTCAAGCGACCACTCATAAAGGGCGTTGTAGGCAGCGTCTTGGATGTTGTTAATTGGGAAGGTAGCACCCGCAAAGGTGGTGTAGTTCAGTTCTTGTACTATCTCAAAGCAATCCGAGTTGTAAATAACTGCATCGCTAATCATATTGAAGACCAAGTCCCAACATTCTTCTTCGTTGGTCAAATGACCATCTTTCAGTTGACGGGCGATTTCTTCATCACACTCGCGAACCCAATTCCATTTATTGAAACTCATTGTAACAAGGAATTAAGAAGTGAAACGATGGCGAATGGCGTTAGGAACAACACCGTAATCATTGCGAAGCCAAAGGCATAAGCCTTATAGTCTTCAAGGGAGGTTGGTTTTTTCATCTTTGGATGAGTTAGTTGGTTAATTACAAGACAATGTTAAAAAAAATAATTGGTAACAAAAAAAAATGCGACCTTTTTTTTGGTCGCAAGTTCTTTGTTTTCAGTCAAGTAGTTTATTCTCCTCTCCATTGCGTATAGCAAACGGCGAGGCGTTGCTCTTGGTCGGGGAACTCGGAGGCAAGTTCACTCATACAACGGCTGATGAACTCTTGTTGGCTTTCGCCACTTGGAATAGGTAGGGGCATTACTTTATCTTTTTTCCGTTATTGATATTTAAGTAACCGACCTTCTTGGAAATCTTCTCGTTGTTGGAGAAGTCCGTTGTGCGGGGCATCTCCCTATCTTCCCATCGTATCTCTTGGTCATCCAAGTAGAATACCCATACGCCAATGGGTGTTGAATTTATATACACGGGGCGGGTTCCGAACTTGATGGCCCGTTGCATCAGTGCATCGTACTTGGCCCATTCAATCAAAAGGTCATCGTAATGGCTACGCCGACATTTAAGTTCAATATCCATCTTGTATGTTTCCGAATAGCAATCATACTTGGAGAACTTATACTCCGACATCTTGAGGTCGCGGAGCATTGTTTTTACAAACTCAAATAGTTGGCGTTCCGTCATAAGTATTGTACACCTTCCTCAACTCGTCTATCCTTCCCTTGAGGCACGAGCCGCAATTCGTAGGTTCTACGCGCGTATTAAAGATTCTATTATAGATTATATTTATTTCTTTTTGTTCGGCGGTTCTGATGACGTTCTTGGACAACAAGCCCCCAAGCGTTTCATACTCCGCCTTCGTCAAGCATTCGGGTTTGCGGTAACGGAAGATAGCGTTTAGTTTTTGTTTACGCGCATCGCACCCGCAGTCAATACCCGTTTGGTCGGAGAACCAATCTACCGCCGCCTTGATGCCCGTAGCGGTGGTTATCTGCTCAATAGTATCGCCTAACCCTTCAGCCTTTTTGCGCGGCCTTCCACGCTTCGTAGGCTTCTTTGCGATTGGTTTGGATTCTTTTTCTTCCATTGTCTAATGTATTCCAAATTGAACGTTCGCTGATTTTTGTTTCTTCGCTTATCTTCTTGATGGTCATATCCGTATTGTGGTACAACTTAAATAGTTTGGTATCGTACCAATGCCACGATTCTACCTCCTCCCACAATTCGTCCAATAGGTTGTTGTGGGTTGCTTCCATCTCATAGTTCGGCTCATCGTGTGAGTCATCTACATCAGCCATATCAATGGATTCAAACTTGACCCCCTTTTGGCTTGTGATAAACAAGTTTCGTAAAACAACAAAGACGAAGTAAGTATTCACCTCGTCCTCGTTATACATAATCCGTTCGGGATTATCCACATATTTGTACATCCGTATGTACATATCTTGAACCAAATCTTGAGCCGCGTCGCGGTCTGCTCCGAACGACATCGCCATCCGAATCCACTCATCATTGCGCTTGGCTAATAGTTCAAGTATCACCAAATAACTTGTACAATAAATACGCCAATGGCGATTTGAAATTCGTAGCGATGGCCAATGTCCTCATATCCATCTTCCCCCCAATCAAGATAGTTAACTCCAAACATAATTCCAACGAGGGGCGAGATGCGGAAGGTCATAGTAGTTCTTTTAGTTTGAAAAACTTGTCCTTGTAAATATATAACTCTTTTACCTTTTCTTGTTCAAGGCGTAATTCGTTTCTTAAATTTTTGATTATACGAACGAGGTCCGAATGGGTCATCGTGGGCAAGTCCTCCCGTTTGAAAAGGCTCTCCCGCAAATCAACGGCGGCATTGTATAGTTCTTTGTAGTCCTTGTAATTTATTAGCGTGGGGTGCGTTTTTCCGTAATGAACCACCGATGCGTGGTCGCGGCCAAGCACCTTGCCCATTATTGAAGGACCTGCTACGGAGCGAAAGGCCATAGCAAAAGCGGAACGGGCATACACCAATTCACGCTTCCTTGAGTTGTCATCTTTTATTTGGTTGTGGCGAAAGAATATCTCCTTTGCGGCAATAAGTTCACTTATTTCCATTGTCCTCGTATGTATGTTACTTCGTCAATTTGGTTGTTGATGTACTTGTCGTTCACTTCCTTGAGCGACATCTCCCATACCCCCCGTTGACTTTTTAGGGTGAGCATTGTTTTTTGCTTGAAGGATTCGCACGGATTCCTGCAAGTACAACCTTTGCAATAGTAGGTGAGGCGTTCCGTGACTTCAAATACCTCTCCTTTGGCGGAGCGTAAGTGGTCATTAGGTTGGAAGTTCTTAAAGGTTCTCGGCTGCATTGTCAAGGGCATTTTGTAGTTTGTCAATGGTTTGCTTCATCTCTTGGTTCTCAAGTTTTAGTTTAGAGTTCTCCAATCGGGCTTCACTCAAGAAGCGATTGACGCTGCGTTCGTAATCTATAAAGTAGTTCATCACCCTATCCACCTCCACAAGGTCAATAATCTTGTTGATTATATCGTTCTGCTCTTGGGTTGTTTCTGCGTAGTGAGCGCAATCATTCAACCAAATGAGGATAGCCCCAAGAAGCATCTGCTTTTCTCTGATGTGGAGTTCGTTGAATGTGGGGTCAGAAGGGAACATCCTCTTTCGGTTTTGGTTGTTCGGCTAAAATAAAGTTTTTATATCCCATTATGTACCCGATGTTATATTTCATTGATTCAATACGAATCGGGTGGTCAAGAGGCGTGGGCCTTCCGCCCGTTTCCAACTCCTTCACCTTGCGAATGTGAATATCGGTATAAATCCAATCAATCTCGTGTTGGGTGTAGCGGTGTATGACGATGAACTCATCAGCCCTATTGACAAACTTGCCGCCACCTTCCACATCACTCGCCATCGGGGGGATGGGGTGGCCCTCATAGCGGTGGCCCTTGTAGTGGACTTTGCGTAGGGCTTCCGTTGCGGGGTGGGTATTGACAATAACGGTTGCATCAAACTTCTTGCAGAAGACGCGAATGTTGCTTGTGGCTTCGTAGTGGTAGTCGTGGGTGGAAACCTTGCCCATCTTCTTTTGATTGATGGTCAATGAATTGTACGGGTCAATCAATACGCCGTCAAACTTGAACTCCTCGTATATCTCGCCCATCGTATCAAGCAAACCAAACACATCAAACAACTGCTCATTGTCAATGAATTGGAAGTGGGCTTGAACATAGTCATACTTACGGGCAAATTGAATATCATCAATGTATTGTATCTGCCGTCCGCAAAGGAACTCAATTAACTTGCGCTGAATGCTCCGCACATCATTCTCGGAGGAATATACTAACCACTTCGTTCCGTTGTTCAGCGTATGCAAAAGCATCATATAAAGCATCGTATGGGTCTTGCCTACATTGGCGTGGCCCGTAACGACTATGAAGTTCCCGCGCTTGAAGCGTAGGTAGTCATCAAACTCCGTATGACCAAACTTGGAGGCTTCGGGTATCTTACCCTTCCGTGCCTTTTGGAGATAGTCAAATATATCTCCGCTTTTGATAAGTGATGGATGTGTTAGCATTGAGCAATGTTAAAAAAAAAACCCCACCGAAGTGGGGATTATTTTTATTTATTTTCAGAAGGGGGATTCTTCAAAGTGTTGAGCGTAGGAGGTTGCTTGCTCGGTTGCTTCACCAAGTACGATTGGCGTGAACTCGGACACAAACTTTGCGATGTCCTTCAGTTCAATGACTCCCGCACCTACGAGGTCAACTGCACCTTTGAACACAACGCTACGGGCAATCTGCTCGTCCTTGCTGCCGTTGCTTTGCTTGGCGGCATAGGAGGGGGCAGAAGCCGTTGGTTGGAAGTCGCGTTGAATCTTAACGCCACCGCGTTCGTTCTTGGTGTATTGGACATCATCGCCCACTTTATAGGCGGGGCTTGTTGACTTGGCGAGGACGCTTCCGCCATCATTGTTGTCAAATTGTACTTCGAGGATGTGAAATTCCTTCCACATACGACCCGTGTCTTGGAGGCTTACGATTTTAGGCATTATTAAGGGATTGAGTTAAATTATTTAAAAAGGCGATGTTGTTGAGAATGTGTTGTTCGTGGTTCTTTTTGGCTTCTGCCAATTCGCATTCAAGGCGAACCACTCGTTCTTCAAGCCATTGGATGTATGAATTGTCGGTCATCGGAACAACTTGTTAAAGATGAAGTCTTGCGTGGCTAACTCCGCATTTAATACGGGATTACTTACTGCCTCAAGGGCATCAATGCGTTTTTGCATTGCTTCAATACGAGCCTCTTGCATCGCAATGATGGACTCGTAGGATTGGGGAGAGAGGTTGTAGTTCATTGTGTGTTGATATTTAAGAACACAACAATGTTAAAAAAAATTATTTACTCAACCAAAAGTCCCGTAAAATAAAGTTGTGAGGTGTTTTTGGGAAGTTGATTATTGTAAATAATTGTCAACTTCGGGAAGTACTTCTTGGTATCGTCTGCTATGCCGCCCCATTCTTTAAAGGCATCCATACCAAACTTAACGGCCATTATGCAGTTATCTATATCGTAACCAAGATTGGTTTCCAATCGGACGGTTACTTGTGCTAATTGAATCTTATCGTATTGGTTGAGTTGTTCAAGTATCTCGGCCTTGAACTTGTCTTTGGCCTTCTTGCGCATTATCCAATGTTTGGAAGCGTAAAAGGCGTTGAGTGAGGGAACCTTCCCTACTTCAACTTTGATGACCGCATCGTTCGGCAAAATGAGGGTCAAGTTCGTGGATTTTAGCGAGGATGACTTTTTCCTGCTGAAGGGCTTGTTGGCGGCTTTCATAGTTCGGTTCGCAGTTGGCGAACAACATCGCCGCTTCCTTCAACAAGTTGTCAATCTTGCGCCGTGTCGCTTTGTTTGTATAGTAATGCCATTCCATCGGATTTGGGGTTTGCTGATGCATTGTGAAATTCAAAGTATTCAAAGTGGTTAGCGGACTTGTGCGTTTGGTGTTCCAATTCCCTTTGCAGATGAGCGATGGCTTTCTTGATGTCTTGACCCATTGGGTTGTTGGGCTTCTTACCCGCCCGTAGGAGGTAGGTGATGGCCGTACCCAAGTTGTAGTTGTCCTCTTGGAAGTCCAACACAACATCAAAAGCCTCAATCTGCTTGTATTTACCTATGTAATACTTTGGAGTCTTCTTGCTCATTGTTTGCGAAGTTAGGGTTTTCATCCCAATAAATAAAGTGCCAACCTTGATGTTCATTCATAGCCGTGATAGCGTTTTAGTTTTTGTCGCGTTCGCTCTTGGTATTCATCCAAAGGATAATCCATAAAACCAAAATGAGATAAAAATGGATTTTGAAAGTCATCGGGTATTTCACCCTCCTCTATCTTCCTCCAATGTATTCTCTTTTCTGCTTTAGTCATAGTTACTAATTAAACAACTAAACTAATAACTATAACTATAACTATCCAATAACCTTATTAACTATTGTTCTTATAATAACTAATAGCATCAATATAGCAATAGTCCAACCAACAATGCCTTCCCAACTGAACTTTGACTTTGGGGCTTTTGACTGAACAATCTTCACTTGAGTGATGGTAACAGTATCGCTCGGACATTCGGCAGTAACGACCATTGTCTCTCCTTCCAAGTACCTAATTTCTACCTTTACGCGGTCTTGGTAGAGGATGGTGTCCTTTTGAATCGTTAGAGTGTCGTGAAGAATCCTCTCCTTTGTTACAACTACCGTGTCCTTGACAACTACACTCTCTTGGGTAGGCTTCGCAATACCGCATCCACTAACTACCGCAAGAGTCGCAATCGGGATTATCAATGCTACAAGCGGGGTTCGTAGGAATTTCTTCCAAATCATTAAGCCATTCATCAAAAGTTGAGGTATTTGGTTCTGCCATTTTGCTTTACTGCTTTTAGGATTTGTTTGCGGTGTCGCGGTGAATAGGAAATGTGAACCCAACTCGGAGCATCATCCGTGCCAAACTCCCAAATGAGTTGGTCAAAGTCGGTATTATCCTTGAGCCAATTAAAGAGAACATCGTTGCCTCCCTTGAACTTGAGGTCAGCCGCTTGAGCCAAACAATGTTGTGAGGTCTTTGAACCTCCAATCTTGACATTGACTTCGGGGCTGCGGTAGGCACTTGTTACTTGGATAGGCCCTAAAGCATCTCTCGCTGGTTGTAAGACATTATCTACCAACGCTTGGAGGTTGCTATACAAATGTTCGGGAAGTGCGTTTAAAAGGCCCGTATTGGTTTTGGTCAATTCAGCAAGGCTGAAGTTCTTGGAAACCATTATCATCTCCCTTGCCCCTTGTATTGCTTCTTGTAATTCTTACTTGCCTTGTTAGCACTCTCTTGTTTGGAGTGTTTGCCTCGCTTCTTGCTCTTTGAGATATACGAGGTAGCCGTTTGAAGTTTAGCCATTACTTTTTTGCGAACTTATCCAAAGAGGTAAAGCCGAAGCAACCAAGAGTCAAAACCAAAACGGCATTCACCAATCCATCAGAAGGGCCAATCGTTTGAGGGCTGAAGGAATTAACCACCAGCATCACCAAAAGAGTCAAAGCACCAATCAATCCAATAAAACGCTTTGAACTTACGGCATCGCCTTCGCTCAATAGATTCTTAATCCAATTCATTTGAGTTGGTTTTTGCGAATCTTAATCTCAAGGTAGGTCTTGTAGATGAGGAAGGCAGATAACACAATGGCGAACACCGAAGCAACACCCGACAACAAAGGGTTGATGTCAATGGTCACCCAACTAATAATTGTTGAGAGAAAGGTAGCCCCTACTGATTCAGTTCTTGTCATCACTCAATAGGAGGCGTGGGAGGTTGACAATAGGCTGCACTTGGGTTCGCCGCACAATAGTCCAAAGCATACTGCTCGGCCCATCCCGCGAAGATGTGAACGCCACAAGGTTCGGGCCATACAACATACGATGCGAATGATGTGGTGGCGGGTTGGTCAACCCATAGGATGTCAACGGCATACATCGGTGACTCTACCTCACAAACGCGGTTGCCTTCGGCATCCGTTCCCCATTGTGTGCAAAGGTGGCCTAACTCTACCACCGCGATAACTTTGGAGGCATCCCAAGTCGTAACGCTCTCCCCTTCGGGATTGGTCGTTGTGGTTTCAATCTTGGCCTTTGCCGTAGCCCATTGGCTGGGCGTGAATTCGTATTTTCTAAAGGTTGCCATCTTAAAGGGTGGTTAAGGTAATTGCATCGGTGGAAGATAGAGCCGTTTTAAAATGCAAAATTTGTTTTACATCAAATCCGATATAAGGAGTACCCGATTCGCTTCCAACATATATTGCACTCAAACTAATAGGAACAGAACCACTCGTGTCCGTACCTATTAAAACTCCATTTTGATAAAGTTTAAATTCATTGGCCTTATAGGTTACGGCTATTTTTCGGTTTTGCCCAAGTGTATATGTACTACCAGCAATTACTGCTTGAGTCGTTCCCCCGCTTGTTACAACACATAAGGGTGCCGTAGTACCTCCGATTTCAATTTGAACACGGTTTGCATTTGTTGTGTCCGATAATTGAAACGGGACACAAGTTTGTGGTAGATTTTGAGAACCTTCAAAAAACAAAGTCCCCTCCGTCTGCCCAATCAAAGAAGAAATGCCCGTCTTTGAAGCGGCATCTTGCACACGGGTCACCGCAGTTGATAGGGTGGGGATGTACGAGGTGGCGTAGGCTCCAAGTTCAAGTTGGGAACCCCACAACAGCACTCCATCCGTTCCGTTTTGGGTAAAAGATACGCTACCGCTTGCATCCGAAATACCAACATACGAATAGCCCGTAGTGCTTGTAGATGTAGTCGTTAACGAGCAGCGGTACCAGCCGTTTCCATAATCTACCATTGTAGCCGTTCCTTCAATAGGCGTTGAAAAAGTGCCGTTTGAAAGATTAAACCAAACTGAATTGGTGACGTTGTCAACGTCTGGAAAGTAAATGAAACTTTTTCCCGATGCTTTAGCAAATACACTTGAGGTGTAGGTGCTTCCGCTTGTAATGGTAACTGCATCAAAAATACGCCTACCCGTTCCAGTCGTTGAGTAGAACAAATCGGCATCCGTGTAACCCGAAGGGCTTACGCCTTGATTCGCTACAACAGTTCCGTTACTTGCCCAAGTCGCATTGTTGTACAATTCCGAGAATGGCACCAAATTTGTGCGCTGGGGTTCCAAGAGAGCCGAAGGACAAGAAGCCCCCCCCGAATAGTCAAGGCGAGGCAATCCACTCACGGGGCCTACGCTTACCGCTGAAGATGTGGTCGCGATGTAGTCCGTTGCAATGTCTCCCGTTTCCGCTTGGGCCGATTGGATTAGGATGTTGCCCGCAACATTTGCCGTTCCATTACTAACGTAAACACGGAAATTATTTGTTGCAGTTGCTGAAACAGTAATACTACAACGATACCATCCCGAACCGATTGATTCAATTTTAGAATCTAAAGGAGTGCCTACAAAAGTTCCACCTAAAGCACCAGTAGATAAATTAAAATATCGGCCTTGCGAGACGTGGGCGGAATATAGTGTTACACCTATTTGGCTTCCAGCCTTTGCATAAACTGAAAATGTAGTAAGGCCAGCAATAGTTGTATTTTGATAAATAAAACCACCAGCAGAAGTGGATGTTAATAGCCAAGCGTTGTTCGTTCCATCATATCCCGCTTGTCCGCTTGTTTCGGTGCTATTGTCATTAATCCAAGCAGCGTTGCTGAAGGTGTTTGACTGCAAAATAAGGTTTTCACGAACTTTCTCCACCAAACCCGAACTATTGACACGGGTCGCGCTTGAGGCTCGGCTGAATGTCAAATCTCCCGAACCATCTATCGGTTTAACACTATATACTTTTTGGTCTTTATAGCCGCTCGGAATCATTACGAGTGAGGCGTCATCAAAATAACTCATCAGTTCAAATTAAATAATTGTTCAACAAGGCAGTCTCGGCCTTCAAGCGTAGCCCCATCATCAGTCATCCGTTGGATATAGGTGTCAAATAGTTCGTAATAGTTATCCTCTCCCAAATCTTGCAGAGCAGCCACCAAACAAGCGTAACCCTCTAATACGCCTCCATCAGCCTCAACACGCTCTTGAAACGCAATAGCAATGTCATTGATAGGTGCGAAGCAAGTGGGTGCGCTATCATTCTGAATAGACAAGGTAGTGCGGTCAGTATCGCCCCACCAAGTCTCACAATAGACAGTTCCCCAAGAGATAAGATTACTCATTTTTTGCTTCTTCCTTTAGAAATAACTTTAGTTTACGGATATTTTGCATCTTCGGTTTGTAAGTCCTCTTAAAGCACCCATCCGCTTCTTTGGACGTCCTTATCGGGGTAGATGTCTTCATTCGTGTTTGAGTTGTATTCGGGGAAATCGTTTTGATGGAAACTCATATAGTCCACAAAGCGTTGTACATAGTATTCCGCTATTTTGCGTTCCTTCTCAACAAGGTAATCTACTTCGCCTTTTTCTACACCCGTAGAGTTCTCGGAGTTATGTTTGTAGACGCCTCCGTTGCCGATTGTATAGGCAGCGAAAGGCAAGTACTCCATCATAGCGAAGTGAATCAACATTGGCTGAACATAGGTGTTGACCAACGTGAGGTAACTGCCCGTGAGGGTCCCTGCAATAATATCTGCACTAATCTTGTTGTACAAATCCGTACCAAGATAGTTTTGGACGTGTATCTCTTGGGCTACCTTAATCCATTGAATGAACTTGTCGGTATCCACATTGCCCCCAAGAGCCGTAGACCGAACCAAGTCCTCGCGTTTAATAAATAGAGCCGTTGCCATCTTTTCTTATTTAGGTATTCCGTGTTTCTTGGCGTATTCGGGAGTAAAGCCGCTATAATCCATATCCGTAGGGCGTTTTGCTACTTTCGTTGGATTGGTTTCTAATTCGGCTCCCGCTCGTTTGGCCTTGTTTACGCCTACTTCCGCATTGGGAGATTTAGCATCTACATCAACTGCTCCCGCCTTCGCCATAAATACTTTACGCATCCAAAAGTGATGACAACGTGCGCCTCCCTTGTATAACCAAATATCGTAGCGTTTGGAACCACCCTTGCCGAATCCCGCATTTACTACCTTCTCTCCCATTGCTTGAATGTCCTCCTTGCGGTAGACCTTCTTTGCAGCAATCATTTTCTTGCAGAACTCTCTTGAATTGCTTCCCACTTTTTCGGGGGCGTAGCCATAGCGCACCTTATAGGGACGGCCATCGGGCGTTACGCCATCTTGTTTGCTCTTGGCGTTGGGGAAGGCCGTACCCGTAGAGGCGAACTTGGTCATACGCTCCATAGCATCTTCTGCTTCGTAATCTACGGGGGCTTCCTCTACCAATTCCCATTCATCTTCGTTGATGACTTCACCGACCTCGTCCAAAAGGTTGAACATATTGTCAAGGTGGTCATCGTTGGGTTCTTGGCTTGAGAGTTTGATTCCCGTTTCTTCTTCTTGTGTTTCTTCGTCTACCACTACATTCTCTTGGAACTCCAAAGGTTGAAGGGTCTTGAAGTATAGGTTTAGGGAGATGTCGTTGAAAGCAAGAATCCTATCACAAGCATCCAAAATCAATTCTTGGAAGGGACGAATGATGGTATTGTCAAAAAGTGTAGAGGCCGTTTGTAATTCTTCGGCATTGTTTCCCAATCCGCTTTGGTCCTTGATGCCCAATAGCATCGGAGAGGTTACGCGGTGAGCGACCATCAACTTACGCATTGACTCGTCAGCGAGGAATTGGTATTGGTCGGAAGCATCGGAAAGTTGTACGGGCGTAATGTCCGCAGCCATCTCCTTGTTGTCGTTGAAGGCAAGGATGAACTTACCCGCGTTGCTTGTTCCGCTAAACTTCTCCCCAATGCGGCTCTCAATCATATAACGCTCCTCCTCTGTTGGGACTCCGTTGTTGAAGTTGATGAGCATTGAAGGGCTCATTCCGTTCTTGATGTTGTTGATGTGGTAGTTGGCTACTTCTTCTTCCAACTCCGCATAGGGCAATCCGCCTTGATAATCTACGGGTGAGTAGTAGTAGAATCCTGCACGATAGGGACGAACATAAAGAATCTCAATGCCTTCGTTGGAAAAACCAAAAGCGGGAATACGCATCGGCGTTTCTTTCTTGTCCTTAACGGCACTCCAATCTTTGGCGTAGTAGTAGGCCTCAATATCACCCTCATCGTTGCACTTCTCGGCCCGAAGGCTCTCAACGGGCATATGGTAAACCTCCGTGATTTGTTGGTGGTCTTTGGAGTAGATGATTTGGAAGGCACATTGACCCATCATCTTCAAGTCAGCCGATACCTTACGCATACAATCCTTGCTGAACAAGGACTTCATTTGAGCGTATTGGTCGGGCTTTCGCACCGAGTCCGAAGCATCCAATCCTTTTCCGTAGATAAGTTCGCTGATGCCGTTAATAATGGCGTTGTTTGTTGCACTTCCGTTGTAGCGGTCAATGAGATATTGGAAGTAGTCGTTGCTTTCGCCGTAGGCAACCCAATCCTTGTCCCGATATTCTTTTACTTCGGGGGTCGTGTAGGTGGAAAGGTTTACAAATCGGATGTTGCTCATAATACGATAAATTCGTTGTTATAGGATTGCTCCTCCGTGTAGACATTTTGGTTCACCGTGAACTTGTCATATTCGGTTTGTGAAGTTACAAAAACTCTATCACGATAAATCAGATTAGAGCCCTTAAAAACTTTCATACTATAGAATGTGCCGCTTACGAGAGAAAACTCCGCAGAGAGGCTCATAAAGCCGTTAGATTCGGTGATGGATGGGTTGATGGTAGCGGTGGTGTTTGTATTCTCGTTTGTGAGGTACAAATTAACCCCATCAAGGTCGTTCAACGCTTGGCGTACACACGCTTCGGCTTCCAGCGTTCCACCATCAAGCAACACTCGTTCAAAGTACAAATCCAAATCCTCCGATGAGAACACATAATCTCTCGGAATGATGGTAATGGTTTGTGATGTTCCTACGGGTTGTAAAATGTGCATCGTACCTAAATAACCTCAAAGTGAAAGTTTATTCCAAAAAGAAAGCCACCCGAAGGTGGCCTCTTGTTTATTTACTTTTCTTTAATCCTTATTTCAAAGGCTTAATTTGTGAAAGTGCATCGGGGATGTTTTCAGTAGCATCTTTGATTTCTTGCCAAACAAGATTCTCTTTGAAATTTGGAATATCAATAGCATTGATTCCAAGTTCTTTTGCTTGAGCCAAAACTTGATTGTACGCCTTCTCAAATGATTTTGCAGCATTTTGAATTTTTGCCAAATCGTTACGGACATCAGAAGCCTTGCTTACTGCTTGGTTTGCTTGGTCTTTAAATTTGTTGTAATTGTCAAGCAATTTGTAGGCGTTGGTTTCTGCCTTTGGGCCTAAACTTTTAATGAGTTTAGCAGCAGCCTCCATATCTCCAATGGCTGAAAATTCAACCTTAATAACATTTGACAACTCTACCTTCTTCGCTTCTTCTTTAGCGGAGAACTTGTGGAGTTTATTGTATACGGATTGTTCGGGTTTCATTATTATATTTTCATATCAAGTGAACTTTGCCAAGCACCAAGAGCATCATCTAAAAACTTCAATACGGGCGTTTCAGAATCAGATATTCCGAGATTCTTGTTTGCGGAGCGTATATCACGCTTTAGGGCTTCGGCATATTTTTGGTACTGCTTTCCGTCTTGAACATAACCGTCAATGCGTCGCATATCGGCTTTCAAAGACTGCTTTGTTCCACCAAGTTCTTCAGCAATTTCTAATAATTGATTTGCAGCATCTACCGCTTCTTGAACCATTCCAAGTTCAACTTTGATAGGCTCTTGTGTCTTGCTAAACTTATGCAGTTTGTTATATACGGATTGTTCTTTGTTCATTTTGGTAAAAGGTTAGAAGGGGGCATAAGCCCCCTCCCGTTCAACACACCTTAAGGATTGATTTGCGTTGCACTTACGGCAACACCAGCAGCAGTCAAAGCAGCAGATGGCGTAGCAGCCGATGCAATGAAATTAGCGGGAACCTTCTCCTTGCCCGACAAAGTTAAGGTATATCCGCTCATATCACCCATTGCAGCACCCGTTACGATGGTTCCCGCAGTTACCTCTGCACCGTTGACCAAGCCCATAACGAACAAGTTTCCGTTTTGGTCTTCAACGATAACGTGAGGACGGCCATAGGCCATCAACTTCAATTCCTTGTTTGACTCCTTGTCAAGTTTGGTGAAAGACAAGTTCAAGGTTTGCTCCATATAGATGGTGCCGTTATCAACCGAGCCAACGAAAGATTGCTCAAAAGAAGATTGCTCACGCAAGTCGTACTTGTACGCAGCGGGCGAACCACCAAATGTGTCAATCACATCAGTGTAGACAGCATCATAGGTGATAGCACCCAAGTCTCCGTAGTCAATGAAGTAAGCAGCAACAAGACCACCTACCGATTTTTGACAAGCAACTGCTCGTCCAGTTGTTAGAATATCACAAGCCATAGTTATTTGAAATAAAAAAGGAGAGCGAGGGTGTTCCCCAAGCCCTCCTTTGGGTTAGTCAATTTCGGTTAATTAAGAATACAATACGATGTCAGAACCGATTCCGTATTGAACACCAGCCGTGTAGCGCATAATCACGCGTACATTTTGTGAGCCGTCCAAATCACCCATATCCAACAACTTAACCTCGTTGTGGTCGCTCAACAAACCAGTACCGAAGTACAAGTTAGAAGATTGAGCAGCAACCATCTTGTTGGAGGCAAGACCGCTTACCATAGCAACACGGATTCCGTCAAAGAACAAATCGCCTTGACCATACCACATAGTTCCTTTGTTGTCCATACCATTGGCACCAAGACCGCTTGTTCCGAATCCACCCAAAGCGCGAACATAAGCACGAGCAACATTCTGGGGAACATAGATAGTCAAATCCTCCTTGCCGTAAAGAGCGTTAGGAATAGCATCGGCTACCTTGCCCAACTCTGTGATAACATTAGAAGCGTCTACGGTTGTACCAACCACATCGTTCACATCACCGTCAGCAGTCATCAAAGTAACGAAGCCGTCAAACTCTCCAGCAGTAGCGTTAACACCACCCCAAATAGTCTGCTCGGTCTTTTGAGCAACTTTAGCAGCGATATGACCAATCAAGAAATCGCTAAAAGAAGCGGGGAGATTGTCATAAACAGAGTAGCCCATTTGTACGGCTTCCCAGTCGGAACGGAAGTCCTTCTTGCACAACTGCAAGTTCACTTGAAATTCTTCGGGCTGCAAGATGCGCTCCGTCAAAGTCAAAGACGAAGATGCAGCAAAGTCGCAAGAAGCGTTAGCAACCAAGTCGCCAGTAGCAACTTTCTTGATAACCTCCTTGAATTTGACATTAGGCTTGATTTCAACAAGTCCCTTGTCAAGGGTGTCTGCGCTCAAAAGAGCAGCAGCGATGTACTTACCCGCAAATTCGCCAGCGTAAGTAGTAGTGATTGAAGTGGTCGTGGCCATTTTCTATTGTGGTTTTTTATTTATTCATTTTTGCTAACACTCGGTCAAAAGAAGTTTGGGGACGGCGATTGGCCAACTTGACTTCTGATTTAGGAGCAGTTTCGGGATTGTGCTTGATAGGTTTAGCAGCAGATTGTGAGGACAACTCAGTTTTCAAGTTAGCGTTCTCCTCCTCTACGGCACTCATCTTCTCTTTGTAAGCACCCATTTCTTCACGAATAGCAGAAAGTTCAGCCTTGATTTCTTCAACCATAGGCATTACAATCTCCTTGATTTTGTCTTCCATTGGCATTTCTTCGGCCAATGCTTCTTCAACGACTTCGGGAGTTTCTTCGGAAGCCTCAACTTCCACCTCTACGGCTTCTTCTTCGGCTTCGGCTTCTGCGGTCTTGATTTCTGCAATGAGACCTTCTTCGGTAACATACAAAACACGACCATCAGCCATTGTGTACTCTCCAACGGGAACTGCAATGCGGTCTTCTTCATTAACGATGAATACCTCATTACCCGCTTCAAACGCCTCTGCTTCAAGAACAGTTCCGTTCTCCAAAGTCATCTGCTCAAACTTGACCTCAACTGTCTCCTCTTTAACGGAGGACAATTCTGTCATAATGCGCTTTAATACTTCAGTTGCTTTCATAACTATCTAAATAATTGATTTAAAAAAAGAATTTACATTTTTAGTTGTTTCCCGTTGTTGGTCCGATGCCTTGCGCCCATAGGGAGCCATCACAACATTTACGAGAATAGGTATTCTTGTCTTTGCACAAGCAACCACGCTTTGAGCCTTTGGGTGAGGTGCGTGAAGGTATTACTACATCGCCTTTCATAATTGTCCGAGTTCTTTGAGTTTGCTTTCTGCCCAACGCTTACCCGCAAGGCCACCCCACAAAAGGTAGGAGATAGTTCCACAAGCCTTTGAATCGCCCTCATCGTAGTATTCTTCTGCCCGTGAGAGATACGAGTGCATACGCTTGATTGTCTCTACGCTGATGGGTTTGCCTTGTGCGAGTTGTTGGGCGCGGACCTTACCTACGGCGGTGGCGCACTTGTTGTTCTCCTTCTTGTTGAGTTCAATACCTCGTTTGGCGTTGTTGCGAACAGCATCGGGGTAGTCCGAGTAGGATTCAAGTTCCGTGCGCTTACCCGTCTTTCTGCGCTTGTCGCTTTTGATGACGGCTTTAATTTGAGCAAGGATAAGGGCGGCCTCTTGTTCTTCAAGGATTTCTAATTCTTGCTTGGCGAAGTTCACCTTGTCAACGAAATAGCCCTCAATAGAGAATCCTTTTACCTTGCCCGTCTTGACATAGTTGGTCCAAATGTCATCGTTATTGACCTTCATAGAGACCATCCAAGTACCTACGGGCATCTGCAAACCATAGAGGCTTGATTTGTCCTTCTGCTCGTCCTCTACAATCCAAGATTCCACAACACTCAAACCTTGCAGTTCGGCTTGGTGTTCCAATGTGGATTTGTTTTGATTGCCGTTTTGGAAGAACAATTCACTCGCCTTGCGAATGGTGTCCTTTGAGAAGTATACATAAAACTCCTCCTCACCGTTGCGGCGATAGATG
>Ga0208161_1000368_pt1 | contig 26039 bp, 35 predicted proteins | sample CB_VirMetaG_3_FD_184538 | JGI IMG/M metagenome (GOLD analysis project Ga0208161, IMG submission 184538) | Freshwater to marine saline gradient viral communities from Chesapeake Bay - CB_1508_1S Viral MetaG (SPAdes) (version 4) | ecosystem: Environmental > Aquatic > Marine > Coastal | place: USA...
AAAGAAAAGCAAGCTAAAATAAAAGAGTTTAATAGAAAACAAGAAGCTTTGTTATCAAATCTCAAAAAAAGCTAATTTGATTTTCAATAAATTCTATTTCACTCGTATTTAATGCAAAATATTGATTTAACTCGTTATTTATTAATTCAATTCCATTATTTACAGAAATAGAATCATTGTATATACTTTCTGTAATATTAGAAATTTTTTCTTTCATTTGTATGTCTGTAATTATTGGCAATTTTATTAAATCTGATATTTTAATTTGAGGTTGCTTTCCAATAAAATGCCTTATAATTCCTGTTTTTTGAGCTATAAAAGTTGAGATATTTGAATTCAAATATCCACAAATAAACATTAATTCTTTAATAGATTGTTCAGCATTATCTCTAAATGAAAATACATATAAGCTATTATTTGATGTGCTTAAATTATCATCAAAAGAAGCTACTATATTTTTACAGGATTGCCTTATAAAAACCTTTGGATTTTTAAATACTAATTCATCTCCCATTCCAATTCGCTTTTTATTTTTTACACCTTCCTTTTCTAATTGAACTTTTAAATCATTATTAATTTTATCTTGTAATTTTTTATCATATTTTAAGATTTTGTCTGTTTGCATTTTGCAAAACCTATCTTTTAAACTTCTTGAACCAACGTAATATAGATATTCATTTTGATTTAATTGATAACTTTCTGATATTTTATTTACAAATTTATCTTCCATATTCAAAAGCATTGAACAGGTGCGAATTGATTTATTTGGATAAACATTTTGAATTATTGAAGTTTTATTTGTAATTTTTTCAATTATTTGATTTGTTAAATTGCACTCTTCTTTGAAATTAAATTTATATTCAGATTCTTCATTTTTCCAATCTAGAGAGTTTTTGTAGTATTCATTTTTGGTTTTATAATCTATGATTTTTGTGTTATTGTTATTTTTTATATTTGAAATTTTTAAAATAATCTGTCCACTTGCTACATTATCAAACTCAGATATATTGTGTATAATTTCACTTATAGCATAGTTATTAAGCAAATATTCTCTTGTATATTTATAGGCAGTCTCATTAAATGCAGCGTCTATTATAAAACTTAATTGTCCATTGGGTTTTAAAAAATCTAAAGCATGTTCTAAAAATAACATTACATAATTGATTTTTCCATTTTGAAGATTTTTTGGAAATTGATTATATGTTTTTAAAAAATAATTACGTTCTGCTTCGGTTTTACCTTTATCCCTTCTGCCATAAAGAGTAATATACGGAGGATTTCCAATAACATAGTCAATTTTATTTAAGTATTGATATATTTTTGATGTTGATGTTAAATCTTTTTTCTTTGTAAAGTCCACATTAAAAGCATTTAGATTGTAATCTATTTGTTGATTATACATTTTGCAATACAGTTCTTTTATATTGTGTATACATTCATTTAAAATATCTAAATCTATGTCATTAAAGATTAAATTATGTTTTAGAAAATTATCCACTATCAATTGTGAATTATAATGATTATGAATTTTTTTCATTAATTCTAAAATCAACATACCGTTTCCACAAGATGGCTCTAAAATGATTTTATTATTAACTTCTGCAATATCTATAACATTGATAATGTTATTTATAATTTCATTATTTGTTGTAAAAAATATACCATTCTTAGATTTATAATTATTGGATAAATTTTCAGAATATTGTACATTTAACATATTTCTATATAATTACTTACTATCGTTTTTTTTTGTTTAAATATTAAAATATTGTTGTTATCACTGCACCAACAACAAAAACTCCGAGATATATAAAAGCAAAGGTTGTCATTTTATTAAAAATTATTTTTTAAGTAGTCAACTAAATCTTTTTGAGTTTTAGCTTTATTTGATAGTGCAAAAAATAGTACTTTTTCATCTAAACAATTTTTAGTTATTAAATGAATATTTCTTACAATATTTTTTTGGCCTTGCCTATGGAGTCTTTTATTAAATTGTTGATAATATTCTAGATTCCAAGTGAGTCCATACCAAACTATTATATTTCCACCATATTGCAGATTTAACCCGTGGCCTGCTGATGCTGGATGAGCTAGTAATATTTTTATTTTTCCTTTATTCCAATCATCTTCTTGTTTAGCTGTTTCTAATTTTACAGCTTTAGGAAAAGCTTTTTGTAATTTTTCTAAATCATGCTTATAATTATATGCTACTAAAAAATTTTCTCCTGGATTATCTTCAATAATTTCTTTTAATCTTTCTATCTTTTCATTATGAATTTCATGGACATTTTTTTCTGAATCATAAATTGATCCATTACACATTTGAAGCAATTTATTTCCAAGAGCTGCTTTAGAAGGTGATTCAATATCAGTATCATCTAAAGAAATAATAAATTCTTTTTCTAATTCTTTATATTGTTGTTTTGCTTTATCAGGAAGTTCTATAAATTCATTTACATTTATGCATTCAGGAAGCTCTAAATAATCTTCTGCGGTCATAGTTACACAAACATCTTTAATTAATTCCATTATTTGTTCTTTTGCTCCTGGTTTTAATTTATAATTATATCCCATATAACCGTCAGGAACAAAGAATCTTTGCCTGTAATTTGTTATTGTTCTTCCTAAACGTTCACCTTGGTCAATTAAATACATTTGGCTCCATAAATCCATCATTCCATTAGGGCTAGGCGTTCCTGATAATAAAACAATAGATCTAATATATTTCATTACTTTTTTCAAAGCTCTAAATCTTTTTGCTCTTGCTGATTTAAAACTACTACTTTCGTCTATTACAACCATATCCCATTTCCACTTACATTTTTCTACAAGCCATGGCACATTTTCTTTATTTATTAAAGTTATAGTTTTATTTGAATTAATAGCTGATAATCTTTCATTTACTGATCCTGTAGCAATTGCGATATCAAGCTCTTGTAAATGTTCCCATTTTTGCGCTTCTTTATGCCATACATTATTTGCAACTTTTAAAGGCGCAATAATTAATATTCTTTCTACAGAAAAATTATAATATAGATCATGAATAGCAGTAAGCGTAGTTGTAGTTTTACCGAGCCCCATATCTAAGAATAAAGCACATTTCTTTTTATTCAATACTACATCTAAAGCAGAATTTTGGTAATGATGTAAATTTTCTCTTTTAAGCATTATTCTTCCATATTATTAAAAAGCACTATTCCTTCACCTACATCGTCAATTACATAAGTAGGAATACATTGATCTTGTAATTTATTTATAGTTTTTTGTTGTAGTTTAGTCGGTTTTTTACCTTCAGCTTTAAATTCAATAATAATAGTTTTACCATTTCTAAAGAAAATTCTATCAGGAACAGAACGGTTACCTGGACTAACCCACTTATAACATAACCATCCTAAATATTTAGCATGGTTACAAACTTTAGTTTCAATCTCTGATTCTCTCATAAATAATATCTACATTTAATTTTTTAAGCATATCTATTCCAGATGTGTCAGCATATTCATCAGAATAAATAACTGTTTTGCAAGATGTATTTGCGATTAATTTAGCACAAACAATGCAAGGAGATGTTGTAATATAAATTGTGTCAATATCCATTACATTATCACATTGGAGCAAAGCATTTTGTTCTGCGTGTGTTGCCATACATGAATTTAAGCCTTGAGATGATTTTTGTTTTTCACCTCCACAAGGTTTATCTATACAATGAGGAAAGTTTTTTGGAACACCGTTATATCCTGTTGCTTTTATATGCCCATGTTTATTTATAATAACACAGCCAACAGAACGTCTTGGACAAGTTGATCTAGTAGCAACTAATCTTGCTATTTTTAAGAAATATTGATTTTTCGATTCTCTTTGCATAATTTTATCATTTTAAGATTATATTTTTAAACATTTTAATTATAAAGCCTTATTTTTTAAAAGTAAAATAAATTTTAGTTATTGTAAATTAATTGCTTATATTCTTCTACAGTTAAATTATTTTCTTTTAAAACTTTATCATCTGAAGGATGTTCAGGTTTATTGAAAGTGTCAATCAAACCTAGCTCTAACATCTTTTTTTGTCTTCCAAAAGGATGGTCAATTATATTACTGCTATTCCATGTTGAATCTAAACAAAGATGGTCATAATCTGATCCTGGTTTAATATAGTTTTCAATCCATCTGATAAAATCACAAGCAATATCTTCAGAATTATATGGAACTGCTCCTGTGTCATTATAAATTTTATCTGTTAAAGCATCAAGAAAATCTAATTGCTTCATTCCTTTAGGTCTTTCTGCTAAATAATTTAAACATTCTATTGCATTTTTACCATAAAAGAAATGTGATTCTAAATTTATGAATCTAGGAAAAAAGTCTGCAATGTCAGCTAAAGTTGCCGCATATTGGAATCTAAATACTCTAAAACCTCTTGCTTTATTGAATCTTTCTAAAAATCCCATTAATGTTCTGAAGTTTTTAGCTGATCCTCTTTGCAAATAATTGGCAAACTCTTTACATAATCCAGGTAAATGTTCACACATAAAATAGTCTCCTCCTAATTTATAATCTCCTTCAGCTTTAGGAAAAGGTGCTATTTGATAGCCTACGCTTGTAAATTTAGGTCCTTTAAATTCTTTTATTACTTTAACCATATCTTTTACAGAATCGCAAGTATGAAAATGTAAAAGAATAGAATTATAATAACCAGATGGATTTTTAGCATAATTAATGCCTGATCCTGTAAGTCTATGAACAAAAAAGACAAATAGCCATTCTGGTAAATCCCATAATTCTGTATGAAATTTATCAACTATTTCTTTTCTCCATTCAGGCATTTTTGCTTTATATGGATGAGTTTCATAATCATGCCATATATCTAAGATTAATTGAGTAAATCCTGCATATTTTCTTGCACATACATCATAAAGATAAACATTCTTTATTAAATCATCATTCCATGGAGTTTCTTTATATGGAACTAATCCTAAATTGCAATTTTCATGCTGCCATTTAGAAATTTTAGCGTAATAAATAAATTCTTCGTAATATTTTGTTGTCTGTAAATTATGCATAGTCAAAAGCTGATTGATCTCCCCATTCTCTAACTCCATCAATATCTTTCCAATTAGATATTTCTGAAAGTCTATTTTCTATTTGTTTATCTGATCCTACGTTTATAAATATAGCACCAGGTTTTCCTTCATCAATAAATCTTTTATATGCTTTTGCATCATAAGTAGTTGTAGTATTAAACTCAGGCATATATTCTGATTTTTGATAAAAAGATTTATGATAAGACACAACATTAGCATTTCCTTTTTCACCTTCTTTAATATTTCTTGCTACAGCAACGCCTTTAGCATCAGCATTAGGCCAACCTATTTGTAAAGCTCTTATCATAGTTCCTGTTGAAACTGCGCAATAAAATTCTGTAGGTTCACCATAAATTAATCGATGGTTTTCACACATATTTATTAATCCTGCAGTAACTTCAGGAGTATTTGCTAACCCGAAAGGAAGAGCAATACCATTAAATTTTTCTGCCCAATCACGAATCCAAGAATTTAAACAAGGCATAGCTGGAATCTTAACGAATCTTAAATCACAATTCTTATAAGCTAAAACAACAGCTTGGTGAGGCGTAACTTGTTTTGATGCTGCTGCAAAGAATACAGCTTTTTTATTATATATTTCTGAAAGCATAGCTATAGCTTCAGGAGCATGACCTACTCTTGGAGAAGCATAGCCTAATAAATTTGAATTTGTTTCAGCAATAAACTTTTCTGCCCCATAAGCTTTTAGTCCACATGGACCTTTAGCAAAGTCTAAAATAAAAATATCATCTCTTTCAGGAGATGGGTAAAATTCAGGCATAGGAAGTTTTGATTTAAACTTTCCATATAAATTCAAATAATATTCTCTACATTCTCCAAATTGTATATTATGGAAAAGTTGATCTTTATTTTTATTTGATTCAGTTATCTCATACATTTTAATTCCAATTATAAATTGATCGATAATATTTAGGAGCTATATGCACAGATGAGTGTAATTCCATTATTTCTCTTGCATATTCATCTCCTGGCATTGTATACCATTGTTTAGGCGGTTCTATAAGATCAAAGTCAAAACAATAATCGCTAAGATATTTTATAAAGTCAAATGTAAATTTTAATCTTTCCCATCTTGCTCCATAAAAATTTTGTCCTTCAAATTGCCCTGTTTTAGGTAATTTTCTTAATTCATGTTCTATAGGAACAGGAGCACAAACTTTTATAGGAATCTTATAAAAGTTCTGCCATTTAATTATTTCTTTAGCATACAAATCAGCAAACTCTTTTGCAGTAAAAGTTTTTAATCTTAATAAATGGAATCTTATGTCAATTGATCCTAAACATAATGTTATTTCTTTAATATTTTTAGGTTGATTTTGATAATGTAAAAATGAATCTAATCCAGATTTACAAATTACACTATATAATGTTTTTCCATTCAATCTTGTAATTGCTTGATCTTTAGTTGAAAATGCTAATGTATGGCTATCACCTATAATCCATTTATTTAACTTAAGCGATTCCATTGGAAGATATTTTGCTTTATTCAATATATTTTCAAATTTTTCTAAGAAGTCAAAATCAACCATTTTTGAAGTTGTTTTTGCACCAATTCGTTTTTCTATTTGAGAAATATAATTACAATCTTTTATTTTCCAATCTAAAGAAAATAATTTAGCTTCATTATCTACTGCATCCATTAAGTTATAGCAATTTGAAACTATATCATCATTGAATCCTCCAAATAAGTTCAAAGATCCATGAAAATTAACCCCATGGTCAATATAAATATTTTCATAGTCTAATAAATCAGTTTCTTTTGTTGCTATGTCAGCATCTAGTCTTTGCGCCCACATCATAGCCCATCCTCTAATATGGCTTTTTTCTGATTTAGGAATTGGAGTAAAAGGATTATAAATTACAGATTTTTTCATTTTATTTTTATTAATTTTATCATTTTATTAGATCAAAATGTCTAGGGTAAATATGAAGAGTTGCAGCATTCCAAAATAAATGCCCAAAACGTAAATGTTTATAAGTCTTCTTTAATTGTTTATATGCTAAGTCATGAACAAAATGATGCCAATAAGAATCGTTTTTATAACCAAATATTGCGTCATTACTTCTCATATAAACATGATAATAAAGATGATCGTTTCTTATCATTAATTGAACACCATATGTGCATATAAAATCATTCATACCGTCTCTTACAGCATCTGCATGCATAGATGGGCGAATATAAATCATAGTTGCTTGTCTTGATAATTTACCATTTTCTAATTTAGCTATGGCATTTTCAAATTGTCTTCCATTTTCTTCTGAGAATATACACCAACCATAATTTGAGTTTATCCAACCATCTTTTGTTGCAACTTCTTTCCATATAGAAGGGATTTTGCCTTCTATATCATTTATATTTCTACTTTGACTTAAATACCATTTTACTTCTGATTTAGCATATTTTTCATTTAATTCTCCAAATATTACTAAATCATTAGAAATAAATGAAGCATTTAATATCTCATAAGTTCCATTATCAGAAAGCAATTTATTTTCTTTAAGTCTTATAAATTCTTTTCTTATATGTTCTACATTATATCGTTCCATTATTTTAAAGTACTTATATTAGACAAATTTATTCCGAATTCTTTATCTTTTAAAAAGTCTTCTAAAAGTTTTGCATAACCTACTATATCATGGATATTATCAATATAATTAGGATCACCACAAACACATCTTGCTATCTTATGAAATATCATATGGAAAGCTTCAATATGCTCTTCTTCTAATAAATCATAATTAGGTGCCTGTTTTAACACATTACAAAGTCGTTGTGTTATTTTAGCATTATGTTCAAAAGATCCATATCTAGATCCTCTTTCTTTTAACGTTTTATCTATTTTATTTGTCATTTTCAATTTTATTTAGTTTATTTTCAGAGGTTAATTTTTCTATTGGATCATTCATAAATTCAAATAATGTCATTTGTTTAGGCTTATCTTCAACTAAATCGCTTAGGTCAGGAGCAGTCCAACCTTTAGGCTTAACTAAATCTAATTGGAATGATCCTCGTTTTTGATTTTGCCCTATTTCTTTTTGACAATTAGCAATCATAACTCTTTCAAAAGCTTCTTCAAAAACTTCAAGCATACCTTGTCTTTCAGCAGTTCCGAAAGCAAATACAACAAGATCAACTAAAGCATCTAATTGATCTTCTTTAGTTTCAGCTTCTTTGTATTCATCCAATTCTTCTTGCATTGCGCAAATTCTAAACTTTTTTTCTTCATCAGAAAATTTTACTTTTTCTGAGGTTATACCAAATTTGGTATGCATTTCTTTAACTAATTTTAACATTGTATTCATTTTAAATTATTAATATTATACGTAACAAGTCCAACCTGCTTCAGGTTCATAAGACCAAATAGTAAATTCATCTTCATATTCTGCGCCTTCTTGAAACCATCCTAAATTTACTAATTCTTCTAAATCGCTATTTGGTATAGGATAATCTGTTACATGAAAATAAATTACGTCATGTTCAGCAGAAATATTATAACCTTCTTTGTCCTTCATATATTTTTGTAATATCTGCAGGCCTTTTACTATATTTTTTGTATTCATTTTAAATTATAATTCAATTAATAAGTCTTTGTAAAGTTCTCTCATATCTTCTTCGTTAACTACTTTTTGAAGATCTCTTTTACGAAGTTTAATAACTTCTTTCATAGCTTTAACATCGTAACCTGCATTTGCTGCAGCTTCAAACGCTTCTCTAATTTCTGTGTTTAAATTATCTTTTTCAAGTAAAAGAGATTCGATATGCTCGACCCTATTTTTAAGATCTTCCTTAGTTTCATTTGTAATTGTATTATTTATCATTTTGTTTTTAGATTAAAAGTTAATAATTTATATATTATAAAACATAGTTTTTTATTTGTAAACTATATTTTAGTAAAAATTTTAAATTATAAGTCAGTAATTCCAAGATCGTCTAAAATCGACATTGATTCTTCAATATATCGATCATAATCAATATCTTTTGGAAATTCACAATTCAAATCCATAATTGGCCTAGATCCTTCAGATTTTGCCACCTTAGGAAATGTTCCTGTTTTATTAGGCTTTTTGTATTTAATAATGTCTCCATTAGTTGAATAAATCCATCTTACAACACGGCCTAAATACATATCTTTATAAGTTGCTCCTCCTGTTACACTTCTTACATGCAAAAATTCTTTTAAATCTTTACAATTTCTAATAGTTTCAGAAATAGGAATATTATCAACTAAAAGTTTTATTACCGCATTTATAATAATTGTTGCTTGAGGATTCTTTTGAAGTGAATCAAGAGTAAATATACCTTTTCCTTTATAACCGTAATCAGTTATTGCTAAATAGTTATTAATATCTCTTGAGTAAAGTGCTTTATATCTAGTTTCCTCTAAAACAAAGCCTGTAGTTAGTTCCCAATCAAAACAAATAGAATCATATCTTTCATATTGTTCTTTAGTTAATAACGACACAAAGCCATCTGTGTTAGATGAAATTACTGAAACATCATTATTTTCTAATTCTTCAATAAGCATTAATAAAGAAAGTTGTCCTGTTAATGTTACGGCAATCATTAGATCAGGTGAATATAAAAACGAGTATTTACTTCCTAATTTACCAAATGATCCATTAATAACAATCTTTAGTGATTCATTTACTATCTTGTTACCTTCTTTTTTAGCCTTAAGCCTTTCTTCTACAATTTGTCTATACACATCTAAAAAAGGTGTTCCTAAATGTCTTGGATAAAGTTTTTGATTTAAAATAATAGATGGATAATAAGACGCAACGTCTTTATCTATTAAAAATTGATGTTCTGTTGGTATTACAACTTGTTTCTTTTCTGTTGAGTGAATACCTCCTATTCCTAATTGATAAATAGAGTTTCCTAATTCTATTTTAGCATTTTTTAAAACTGAAGGTAATTTAATTGATCCTTTACCATCTAATTCAAAATCATGTGTTTTAATTATCTCTAATATATCTTTTAATTGTTTTGACTTAAATGAAATAAAATCAGGAACTTCGTATTTAAAAGTTTTTCCATTAGGTATTTTAGGAGTTTTACAATATATTTTTTTCTTTGTTAATTCTGATTTAATAACAACTTCTGCTATTTGTGCATCTGATTTAGAAAGTAAATCTTGTCCGTATTTATTAGACATATCTACTCTTAGTTTTATTCTGTCTTCGATTTGACGATATAAGTCAATTGTTGTATCAAGATCATTAATACAATATAACTTAGTCTCTTCCATTTCATTTTCTGATAATATAGAATTAGGTTCTATTGGAAGATCTTGTAATTTATCAGAGTGCATTCTACCTCCATAAAGTTTTAAACTTACCCTAACTCCAGGTGAAGGTTCTTGAATATCAAAATGTTTTATTGAATTAGGCCAGGATAAACTAAAGTTTTGTAATGTTTTCCATCCAGGAGAGTTGTTTTCAATGATGTAATTAGATAGTTTACATATTTCTTTTGCTGTTTTTCCTTGTAAAGCAAAAAGAATAATTGGTATATCATAATTTATACTGTTAAAACCAAATGTCGTTCTAACAGTCATTATTTGTTGGAGTTTTTTTAATGAGTTTTCATCTAATGAAGAACTTTCACCTTTTATCTCAATGGTAAAAGTTTTTTGATTATCTATATTCTTAAATGCGAATAATGTATAATTTGGATAGACTTCACAGTCTAATACAACTAAATCTTTCATGTTACGTTCCTTGAATATACAGGAAAATCTTTTATAAGTATAAAAGATTTTCCTGTGTATTCAATATATACTTTTTCTCTACCTTTATTTGTATATTTGTATGCTTCTATTATTAAAGAATTATCAACATCAACATTTTTATTTTTTAAATATTTTATATTTTCTTTATTTATTTTTTCTAATTTCTTATTATATTTAATTTCATCCCTTTTTGCAGTTATATAAGCAATACCAACTGCAATGAAAAATATTAGTAAAATAAAAATTACTAAGTATAAAAATTCTATCATTTTATTTATATTTAATTTTAATAATTTATTTGCGCTTAAAAGTGACATTATGAAGCGCCAAGGAACGTTGAAACATCAACATAATGTATAATTTGGATAGACTTCACAGTCTAATACAACTAAATCTTTCATGTTACGTTCCTTGAATTAATAAGCTAAGCGTAAAATAAAGTAGGGTCTGATCCTACGTCTCTTAATAAAATATTAAGTATTTTAACTGTCACTAAATTATTTATTTTACGCTTAAAAGTGACATTATGAAGCGCCAAGGAACGTTGAAACATCAACATAATGCCACATTTAAACGCAAAAACGCCAGTCTTTCCTGGCAGTCAGATAGTTAATTACTCTATCAATCGCCTTTCGGCTATTTGGCTCGGCGCCCAGCGAATCCGCAGACCTAAACCGTCCAAAATTCTTTATAATTCGTCTAAATCTTCAAAGTCATCTGTAACATCAACAGGACCCATTCCGAATGGTTCACCGTCTTTTACAAATTGAACTCCGTAAAGATTTGCGTTAATTCTTTTTCCGTAAGCATTGTTTTGGACCCAGAAATCAATAACTGCATTTACATAACAACCGGCATATAATTTTTCATCATCTGCAGTTAATGGAGTTTTGTCTCTGTCAATAACAGTTGGTCTTTTAGAATTAGAAGCTTTTAAACTCCAATTTCCTTCGAAACCATCTAATTCAGATTCATCTCCGTCTTTTATACAATATTTTTCTGATGGAACTTTTATTTTAGATTCGGCAATTAATTTTGCTATTTGCTCGTCAATTTGTTTTTTCAAAGCTTCATCTTTTTTGTCAATCAAAAGTGTTGCTTCATATTTACCTTCTTTTCCTTCAAAAACAGATTTTTGAAATAAAGACGGAAAAGATAGTCTTGCATTTTTTATTACAATTTTAGTCATTTTATTTATAAATTAAATTAATAAAGGTTATATTGGCTAAACTCTTCAGATCAAGCTCGCCACGGCTTGATGACACAATTAAGTGTTTCGTTATTTATGGCTCCTTGCTCTTATTTTTATACTAATCGGCAAGGATTAATTAGTTTTTTATTATATTTCTATCTTAAGTTTAAAATATAATAAAAGAGAAATATTATTGTCTAGAATTTATAATATTTACCTTATACTCTATATTATAATATATTAAATTTTAAAAGTAAAATAAAATTTAGCATATATTAAACATTTTATAAATATTTATTCCAATCTATTTTTAAATATTCTTTTTCTTTTTTAAATTTCATTAAATTTGGTATATCAACTATTTTTTTTCCTTTTGTAGTTTTAAGTTCATAACTTCTTATTATTTTTCTAGTCTTTTTACCTACCTCCCATTCCATTTTTTCATTTATCTTAGTAATAGCTACAACCATATCGTCTATTACTATTTGATTCTGTCTATTTATTTTTATATTCATAATTTATTTTAATTTATCTTTTTATAATCCATTTAATTTTTCCGCCTTTACTATGATTTATGATAGATGTAGCATCGTCGCTTTCTTCCATTGTATATGAAAAATCTTTTATATTTTTTAGATTTAAATCATCAACACATCTTTTACAGATCATTTGTTTTTTATCATTCAAAACTAGTTTAATTATATCTCTTACAGTAATTTCAAATTTTGTTTTACAGTTTATACAGCAACCCTCTTGATTAATAAAAGCTTTTACAAAATTATCGTCACTACCTCTTAAATATATTTCTTCTGCTAAAAATTTATTCTTATATTTGTTAATATGTTCTGACCAAATCAAATCTTTTATTTCGAGTTTAACTTGCTCTTTCTCCATAATTATTTTATTAAATTTTATCAAAATGATCTATTGTCTTAGTAACTTCTTTTCTCTTGTCAGAAGCAGGCACTAATTGGAGTTTTCCTTCAGGCTTATAAGTAAGTTCTTCAACTTCATCTTTTTTAAGTTTCTTTCCTGCGGCAGTAATTCCAATTAATTTTTTCTCATAAGCATCTTCTCCTAACTTATTTTTTAATATTTCTTCTGCATCATCGACCCATTTTCTATTTGAACGACCTTCAACAAGTTTATATCCTTCAAATTTTTCACCATTTAAAACTCTATCGTAGATATATTGTTCAACTGATTTTAAGAAGTCTTCAATAAGGTTTTTATTGTCAAGAATAAGTTTTAGTTGTTCGTCATTAAGTTCATTAAACATAATATCTTTATTTAAATCATCAAAACTTTTTAATATAGTCTCTTCGGTATGTTTTTTAAGAGCAGGACAAGTAGCTTTAGCATTACACCATTTACATTGTTTTTCACCTGGAGTTCTTGGAGCATTAGGAGCCAAAGCTTCATTTGCTTTCTTTGAGGCATATTCTCCAAATTTAACTAAATCATCTAATGTTATTTCCCAAGATGAGTAGTTAAATATTCTAGGTTGAACTATATGAATTTTAAATGATTTAATAACATCTAAACATTTAAGTTCATTATAAAATCCAAGTGCATAAAGCTGAGCTTGTGTATTTTCGACAGCACTAACTTCTACACCTTGCCCATATTTTAAGTCAAATATGTGGCAAATTCCTGTATCATAATCAAGGATAGCCGCATCCATAGTACCAAATCCATCTGGAACAATGTTAGAAAAATCAACTCTATCTTCAGTATATAATTGGCTATTTTTTGTTTCATGAGCTAGGACGTAGTCAATATATTCTTGAACAAACTTAGCCATTTCATCAGTTATTATACCTGATTTTTCAGGAGCATAAAGAACATCATAACCTATATATTTTTTTGCTTCCAATTGTTTTTTCAAACATATATCTGCTAACTCATGAGCTAAAGTTCCTTCTTCAGCATATACTGATGATTTATTAGGAATTTTTGATTCAGCCTCAACTGATCCAGGACAATTTAACCATTTGCTGGACCCTGAAGCTGATAATTTCGCATGCTTTTTAGTCATTATTTTACCTATTTATTTTCAGGTTGTAGCTCACTTATTTTATTATAGCATTCTTCAATATTAGATTCATCTAAATCAGCAATTGAAGCATCTGGACCTGCTAAACTAGTAATTATTGATTTTATTTTAGATCTGTCTACGCCTGCTGCCATTTTTTCTTTTCCTAATTGTTTAACCATATCATTGGTTACTTTAACTTTTGCTTCATTTTTCTCATTATCAACTTCATATTCTAATGGCTTAGGAGGATTTTTTATTTCTACTTTTTTTATAGTTTTGCTTTGTTCTTCAACAGGAGCAATTTTTTCTGCTGGTTTATATCCGATTGATATTTCTTGAACTTCAGGATCGATTCTATTTTCTGTAATTACAGGTTTTTTAGATTCTATTATAGCATTAGTTAAACCTTCTATTGATTCTCTAAGCTTTTTAATTTCATTTTCTATTGACATTTTATTATAAATTTTAAGTTAATAAACATTTTAATGATAGTCTTTCCTATCAGTCATTTACTATTATTTCTTGGACCTAAGCTCTAAATAAATTCTGTGTAACCTTGTCCAGAATATCGTAAATTCAAACATTCTTTTCATCAATAAGTTTTTCAACTTCTGTTAATAATACGTAAGCAAGATCGCTTTCCTTAGAATGCTGATTATTAAAACTAGCGATTCTACGGTTAACAATATCAATTGCTTTTTCTCCGTGTTTTTCAAATAACTTTTTAGCTTCTAACATTATTGATTCTTTATTCATATTATTCTATTAATAAACTATTGATTCTAATTTACGAACTTTGTCCATTTCTAATTCATATAAACTAGTCTGAACTTCAGCAAAAAACTGATTATTAGAATGTCTTATTTTAGTGCTAATTTTTTCAGCATTTTCAGTAAAAGTTTTAATCATATCTAACATTTGATCAGTTGTAAATTTAGATTTAATTTCTTTTATAGTCATTAAGTTTATAGATTTTTTAATTTTCATAGTTTTTATCATTTTAAGTTTATATTTATCTAATTGATTTGTTCAATTGATATATTTATTATATAAGGCTAAATTTTAAATGTAAACAAAAAATTTACGTATTTTAAAATTTATTTTAGATATTGTTAAAAATGAACAATATTACCTAATTGACCTCGTTCAATATTATCATATACTCTCATAATTAAAGTGTCTTGATCTTTAGAATCATATTCTTTAAAAAATTCATCAACTTTGTCAAAAACATAGCTCAATAATTCAAAACCATATATTTTATCAAATGTAATTTTTTCTTCAATAACTTCAGTGCAACGTTTTATTCTTTTAAATATACATTCTTTTTTAAGAAATCCGTCAGGTAAATTATCAAATGCTTTATTTAATCCTTCTTGTATATTTTCTCCAGAATTAAAATCAGATTCAAATTTATTTAAAATTTGTTTTTCTGTTAATTTGCTTTCAGTCATAGTTAGTTTATTAAATTATCTTGTTGATTAGTTTTAATAAAAAATTTCCAATCTTCAAAGAAATAAGGAATTTCTCTATTAGTCCATTTAGGAGGCTTAATATCATTAAGCCATTTTTTAATTAATTGACGTTTATAAGCATAAGGGATTTTATATTGCTTATATTCAGTGCAATTAAAATCAAAATTTACATAAATTGAATTATACTTAACTTCTAAATATTTTGCACGAGAAAATTTATCTCTATTAATTTTGTTTAAAAATATATCGTTAAGCTTAGTATAAGATAAGTGAGGTTTTTTATTAGGAAAACGATGTGATCTTTCTTTATTTAACAATTCCCAATAAGCATGAAGATAAAAGAAATTATTTAAACATCTTCTTGCCCATATAGAACAAGGATGATTAACATGAGTATCTTTATATAATACTTCAGGATTATCATTATAAAATAATCTATAAGCCGTGCATAACATCTGAGCTGTTTCAAGTATCATTTTATTTAGACGTAAATCATCTAAATGTTGAGACGATATAAAAGGATCGTAATCTGTAATAAATATATTCATAGTTTTATCATTATAAGTTTATATTATCTAACTGAATTAATCAACTGACAAATCAATTATAAAGCGCTATTTTTTAAATGTAAACACAAAATTTATATATTTTAAAATTTATTTTAGTTATTGATAATTTGTGTTTACATTTAAAAAGTATATTTTATAATTACTAAATTGAATATTAACTTTTAATTATAATTATAAATAAAAATGTTACAAAAAGAATTATTATCTTTAAAAAAAATACAGTTATTATTGAAAGATAAGCGGCTTTATGTTGTATCAAAAGCAACAGGACTTAGTTTTCCTACTCTTAAGAAAATGGCTGATGGAAAAAAAGAAAATTACACATATAATACTATTAAAGCTATTTCTGATTATCTTAGAAAATAATTAATCAATATCAAGGAACGATGGTAAAAAACACAATTATAGATCAATATTTGTCTTCAGGTAAAAACTTAATGCCTTTGGATGGCAAAATACCTAGAACAGGTTGGAGAAATACAATTTATCCTAGAGACAAATTATTTAGTCATAATGACAATATTGGATGGCAAATATCTAATAAGGACCTTGTTATTGATATCGACCCTAGAAATGGTGGGGTAGAAAGTTTTAAGAAATTAGAAAAACAGTTAAAAATAAAGTTAGATTATACAGTTAAAACTCCAAGAAAAGGGTATCATATCTATCTTAAAATTCCTGAAAACTATATCGGACTATCTTTTAAAAAGACGTTAAAAGAGTTTCCAGGTATTGACTTCTTAACCGAAGGATCATATTGCCTCATTTGCGATTGTAAGACAAAAGACGGAAAATATATTTGGGTTGATGATTTATTCGGAGGTTTTGTTCAGTCAGACGCTCCTGAAGAGGTTTTAAAGCTAATAAATTTTGAAAGCAATGTTACTATAACAGGAGAAGACTTAGGAGACTTTAATGGAATTGTTGGCGGAACGTCATCAAATTGGCCTGAAGATAAAGTGTTGGTTATGCTCGACAAACTTGATCCATCTATGAAAAATGATGAATGGGTTAAGGTTGGAATGGCTCTACATGATTGGGACCCTATTAAAGGAAAAGAGTTATGGGAAGAATGGAGTCAAGCAGGAGATAACTATGAAGAAGGCCAAACAGATAAAAGATGGAAAAGTTTTAAAATAGGCCATGGCGTAACTTTAGGGACAATTAGTTATATGGTTAAAGAAGTTGCTTATGATGAAGCATCAGAAAAAGTAAACGAGATAATAAATAAGATTCAATATTCTAACGAAAAGCAAATAGAGTTCGAGTTATTTCCAAAGATAAGAAAATTAGGTTTTTCTAAAATAGCAATAGAAAAAATTGCTAAAGCAATTCAGGATCGATTTAAAGAATTAACTAAGGCAAGAATGCCTATATCTGAAATCAGAAATGAAATTAGTTATAATGGAGTCGTATCAGGAGAGTTTATTGAAGATAGTGAAGTACCTGAATGGACTAAAAGTTGGGTTTATGTAAATAGTCACACCTGCTTTGCTAACTTAGAAACTCTTAGATTATTAAAAACAGAAGCATTTAATTTAAAGAATGGAAAGTATGTGCCTGATTCTGCAAATGGTAGTAAGCAGTCTGCTGCTAAATTTGTAGCTGATAGAGGATTTATTGAAACCGTTGATATGATGGCATATTTACCTAATATAAACGAGTCTATTGTTACAATTGATGATTTTAAAGTATTAAATAGTTTTAATAGTAAAACGGTTCCAAAGGCAATTTCTGAATATACTGAAGACGGATTAAAAGCTATTGATATTGTCAAAAAGCATATTAGATTTATTTGTGGAAATGATAAAAATAGTCATATATTTACTCAGTGGATAGCTCACCAAGTACAATTTCCAGGAAAACAAATATTATGGTCTCCTATTATTCAATCTATTCAAGGAGTCGGTAAATCATTTTTTGGAGAACTTTTAAGATGTTGTTTAGGAGATCGTAACGTTGGGACAGTGTCGCCTACTCAAGTTGTTTCAGATTTTAACGGCTGGGCGACAGGAGTAAGTGTTAATGTGCTTGAAGAGTTAAGGGTGAAAGGGCATAATCGTCATGACGCTGTTAATTCATTAAAGCCTTTAATAACTGACAGGATGATTCAAATAAATGACAAAGGCGTAAAGCAATTTATGACGTATAATACCACTAATTATATTTGTTTTACTAATTATAAAGATTCTATTCCACTTGATAGCGATGATCGTAGATGGTGGGTGATATTTGTTGCTATTGATTCATTAGATGAAATGGCTGAAATTATAGGTGAGAATATAGTAACTTATTTTCCAAAGTTATTCCATGCGGTAAGAACTTACGGTTGTGAAATAAGAAAATGGTTATTAGAATATGAATTAACAAAAGAATTTTTAGCTATTAAGCAAGCTCCAATGACTGATGATAAGATGAGCATGATTGCTACAGAAGAGTCTTCTTTGGAAGGTTATGTTGAAGTTAAAGAGATGATTGAAAAAGGTAGTAAATATTATAATAAAGACGCTGTGTCATCTTCTGATTTATTTGGAGATTTATTATTTGAACATCCTGATTTAGAAATAAATACAAGTAAAAGAAATTATATTCTAAAAAAATTAGGTTTTACTGCAGTGGCTAAACCGGTAAAAATTGATGGTAAATCTAGGAGGATATGGACTAAAAAAGGATATGATAATGAAAAAATTAGAAACTTATTAAGTTAGATTTTTCTTGTTGATTTTTCTTGTTGATTTTTCTTGTTGATTTTTCTTGTTGATTTTTCTTGTTGATTTTTCTTGTTGATTTAAGCAATTTGTATTACAAATTGTAACTTTCAAATTTTAAATGTAAATAGTTTTTTGTAAAAGGTTACGAGTATAGAATGGCAAAAAGGTTACGAGTTTTGCAAGGTTACAAGTTGAGGTTACAAGTTTCGATAAACTTGTAACCTCTTTTATTTTTATCTGGAGGTATATATTTATTGCTTTTATTTATTATTTATATTATATAAGGTTACAAGTTACAAGATAATATTAAAATAATATATATGATAAATAAAATATATAAAATATAAAAAATAAATAATGATTAGAACGTATATAGGAAAAGCTTGTAACTTGTAACCTTTTCCGCAGTTGGAGTCAACTGCCGTATTGCTTGGCATAGGTTACAAGACTTGTAACCTTAACTTGTAACCTAGATATTTAATGCTTTTTGGATAGTGGTGGCTGACGTTGGTTAAATACGGTAGAAAATGTTGATTTTTATTGTTGATTTTTAGTAAGAAAATAAAAGGCTTTTCTATTGAAAAAGCCTTTTTTAGTGCATTTTAGTTTAATTATAAAAAGTTTAATTTGTTTCATTTTAAGAAATATATTGATTTTCGCTTTTATAAATTGTCTCACCATTTGAAAAAGTGGCAATTACTGACAAAGGGGTTGCAATTTGTTGGTAAATTGCCTCAAGTGCCTTTATGTTCTTTTCCAGCCAAGCAATGCTTTTTTTGTAAATAGTTAAAGCCTTCAACTTTCTAAAATCATCATCGCAATTAAAAGCCTCTTGATCTTGTAAGTCCATATCTTCCCAGCGATCGTTGTAATTCTCATAATTCAATTCAATACTATAATCAAGATTTACACCGCTATAATAGCCCGACCTAATAATAATATTAACTATCACCAAAATATTGCCGTTTTCATTTTCAAAATTTTCGTAAATTCTGCCGATTATATTGCCGGGAAAGCTATACAAGCCGTTTTCCTCGTATTTGTCGCAAGTCTCAAAATCATTCTTGAATTTGCCCATTGCTAACAGTGTTAAATCCTCGACAAGAAAATCATAATCAAGATCATCTTCTAATTGCATTGCGTAAATTTTAGATGCGTTTTCATTGTAAAAGTTTGAGGTTCCCATTTTGTTTTTAGTTTGAGTTAATAAAGCGGGCTTTTTGTGGTGTCGGTTAAATTAATTATAAAGTTCAATTGTGTTATAAATGTGATCATCGTGTATTGACTCATAAAATCCGCCAAATTTTATAGTTAGTTCCTGATTTTTCATTTTATTTATTATTTAAGTTAGTAAATCCAAGTCTTATTAACTTGTTAAAAATATTTTAGCAAGTTAATAATTAATTGTAAACAATTATTTTACTTATTTTAAAATATATTTTACTTATTTTAAAATAAGTTGATTTGTGTTGTTGATTTTTGTTGTTGATTTTTGTTGTTGATTTTTGTTGTTGATTTTTGTTGTTGATTTTTGTTGTTGATTTTTATATTTACTTTTAAAATAAATCAATTATTAAAATTTAACTTAACATTAATTTTAATTAATATTAAGTTAAATTATGGCAAGAAAAGATTTAATTTCGATGGATAAGAGAACTAAAGAGGAAGTTAAGGCTATTGCAAGAAACGGTGGAATAAAATCTGGAGAGGCTCGAAGGAAAAAAAGAGACTTAAAAGAGAGGTTTAAAATGGGCCTTGAGATATTTACACAATTAAAAGCTCGAGAATTAAAATTAAATGGAAATGAAGAGGCGGCAAAAATAGTAAAAGAAATTGGCCTTGAGACATTTACGTTTTTAGATATACTCCAAGACGAGAAAAATAGCGCTCAGGTTAAATTGCAAGCCGTTAATGATATACTAGATAGATTAGAAGGAAAAGCTACTCAGAAGAGCGTTATAGACGCGTCTGTAAATGCTGAGAGAGAATTGTCTCCTAAAGAAATTGAATTAATTAAGAGACAATTAGAAAAAGAGGCTAAAAAATTAAAATGATTTTATTAATTTAAGATTAAAATATTTAGCCGCGTAATTTATATGTTTTTGAGTTGTTACGCTATAATATTTTGGTTGAATTAATGCATTAGGATCAATTTTTTCATCATAATAAGCAACTAAAGTGTTATAGGAATATATTTCTAGACCTTTATCGCCATAAGTGTATTTTAAATTTTGTTTATATTTTTCAAATGTTTTCATGATTTTATCGTTATATTTATATTTATATTGTTGATTTTAATTTTTAAATTCTATATTTTCTAAATATATTTAATTCGCTAATATTTTCTTGGATATTATATAATTTTTCGCAATTATTTTCTAAATAATTTAATATTGATTTTGGTAATTTATAAGGATTATCTACGGCAAATTCTTTTTCATCATAAAAAATTGGCCAGTCTGCGTGCCAACCGTTTGTTATTCGTATTCTATTTTCAAAAATATCTATTTTCCAATTTCCAAATTTTCTAATTGTATTTTTAATCATTTTATCGTTATATTTAATTGTTGATTTTAGTTGTTGATTTAGGATTTTACAATCCTAAATCATTGGCCTTATCTGATATAAGCTCACATAATTCGTATAGCATCGAGGTAAAATGGTTGGTATTTTTGTTGATTTTATTATAAATTTCTATAGGATCACCACTGTAGCTAGGCATTTCAAGAATAATCTTATTATTTTCGATGCTGCTGCAATTGCATTTGTATTTAAATGTGAATTTAGGATCAGATAATACTATTGTATCAATATATCGATCGTAATATAAATTTTGTTGATTTTCTAATTTATATTCTAAGTTGTCTAATAAAAAATTTACGTTATTTCTGGATAGATCTTTTAATTTATTTATATGCATTTTATTTTTATATTTATATTGATTATATTATCGTTTTACCGATATATTTATTATAATATATTAAATTTTAACTGTAAACAGTTTATTTTATATATTTTAAAATAAATTTTAGTTGTTGATTTGCGTTAGCAAAAATTCTAAATCTTCATTGTCTGACGCGTATTCGTTTTCTAAATATAATTTTATATCGCCGTAAGATCCTGATAATTTAATGCTATTGCAATTAGGATTTTGCGTATTATCTTCGATGAACGTTGATTTTAAATTATATTTATTTAAATTATTAATAAATAATTTAAATTCTTCATCGCACATAGGTACAATATCTAATTCTATATTTTTAGTCATTATATTTATATTGTTGATTTTAGTTATTGATTTTAGTTATTGATTTTAAATCATTCGCAGATTCTTTTAAAATTTTAACTTTATCTTGGAGATCGTCTAATTTTTTATCTAGCTCGGCGAATTTATTATTTAATTCTTTTAAAAATTCTAACATTATATTTATATTTATATTTATATTTATATTTATATAATTATTATAATATATTAAATTATAAATGTAAACAGTTTATTTAATATATTTTAAAATAAATTTTATATAAATTAAAATAAAATTTAATTTATATAATTATTATAATATATTAAATTATAAATGTAAACACTTTATTTTAAAATAAATAAAATAAATTTTAAAATAAATTAAATTTATTTTAAAATAAACTGTTTACATTTATAATTTAATATATTATAATAATTATATCGGTTAAACGATAATATAATAATTTAAAATAAAATAATAAAATGAATATAAATATAATTAATTTTTATAATAAACCCGAAGCTCGCGACGAAGAATGGCTAGACGGCGATAATATATTTCAATTAGAATTAAATTATAAAAATAAAAATTATCGAGGATTAATTTATAATATGGACGAATGTGGATTTGATATGGAAAAAAAATTAGAGGCAATATGGAATAAAGATATAGAAAATTTAATTATTAATTTTATAAATAATAATATCGAAATTAATAAATTTTATAATAAATAATATTATCCTGGCCGCGTATAATTATATTGCGCGGCTAAATTTTAAAACGATCGCGGTAATAATGATTCTTATGAATCGCGCTCTCTTCTCTAAAAGTATTCAATAATAAAATTTTCCAGAAAAAAATCCCAGAAAAATTTTCCAGAAAAAAATCCCAAAAAAATTTTCCAGAAAAAAAATCCCAAAAAAATTTTCCAGAAAAAAATCCCAAAAAAATTTTCCAGAAACGGAATTCAAATAAAAATAGTCCCCGGGAAAATCCAGAAAAATTTTTCGATTTACTTTTTATATTATATAAATTATATTTTAAAAGGTTATAATTTATATAAATAATAGACGTATGGCGGAAATTTACAATCCTTCAACAATAGATTTTCTTGTAAGAGACAAATTAGAATGTTTTTACGAGCAATCGTTTGAAAAATTTGACGGAGGTGAAAAATACTTAGATAATTGGTATATAGGATTGCTTTGCGAATATTTACAAGCATTTGCAAATGGAGAAATAAGAAAATTAAATATTAATATTCCACCTAGATTTGGCAAATCAGCTTTATGTAATGTTGCTTTTTCAATGTGGTATTTAGGTCTAAATCCTGAAAAAAGGATAATTTCTATATCTCACTCAGCGTCATTATCGCAAAAACTTCACTCTTTTGCAAGAGCTATATCAAATTCCTCTTGGTATCATAGGGCTTTTCCTAAATTTCATATCGACACTAAATCGAGAACTTTGAAAATAGATCAATCTGAAACTAAAAATACCCAAAGTTCTTTCGTTACTTCTAAAGGCGGTTTTAGATTAGCAACTTCAGCAATGGGTTCAATTACAGGTGAAGGTGCAAATATACTTATTTTTGATGATTTAATGGATCCAAGGCAATCCATGTCAGTAGTAGAGAGCGAATCTATATTAGAATGGACTAAAACCACCGCGTTTTCAAGGTTTAATAACAGAAAAAAAGGTCAAATTTTAAATATTCAACAAAGATTAGGTGCAACTGACTTTACAGCAACATTTGTAGATAATTCATGGGAAAATGTAATAATTCCGATAAAAGCTAGAAGGTCTAAGATTTATTCTTTTAATAATTTTCTACACGTTAATAAAGCAGGCTCGTATTTAGAGCCAAGAAGATATGGAGATAAAGAATTAGAAGAAGATCGTTATTTAATGGGAACAAAAGCCTTAGAGGCTCAGTTTTTCCAAAATCCATATCCTGACGACGGTGAAATATTCCGTCGAGAATGGTTTAGATATTATCAATTTTTACCTAAAATGGATTATTTAGCAATTTATGCTGATACCGCATCAAAGGAAGGTAGGAATAACGACTACACAGTATTTATGTGCTGGGGGCTTTTAACTAAGAATCAAAGGAAATATGCATATCTTATAGATGTATTTAGAAATAAAATGACTACTCCTAAGCTTTTAAGAGCCGCTAAAGACTTTTGGTTAAAACATCAATCTAATGAGCATGATTCACCTTTAATAAAATTTGCTGTAGAGGATAAATCGTCAGGCATAGGCCTTATCCAATTGTTAGAGGATGAGACAAACATACCTGTGACTAAGCTTTATCCTGAAAAAGATAAAGTTGCAAGGGCAAATGATATTTTACCTAGAATGGAATCTCACCAAGTATTATTTCCAAAAGATGCTTCTTGGTTAGGAGCTTTAGAAAAAGAGCTATTAACTTTTTCTGCTAAGAAAGGAGCAAATAAGAAAGATCAGGTCGATACATTAACTTACGCAATAAAAGATTTACTTTTTGATCCAGCTGATCAAAGATTAAAACCTATGAATTATTCAGCGCTATTAAAAGAAACTTCAATTTTAAATAGATTATGGTAAATAAAAAATTAGTAAAAACTAATAACAAAACTTTGCAATCAATGAATAGCGACGGCTATATTGATATTGCTAAAAAATTAGGAACAAAAACTTCAGGAAATAACGGATTTTCTTTAACTTTAGCCGACGATAATTTATTTGCCGCTTTATATGTAGGAAACGGTCTTGTTAAGAAATACATTGACTTATTAGCCGATGATATGACAAGGCAATGGATAACTATACCAGAAGATACTGAAGGAAATATTATTAGGTATATGAAAAATCTCAAAGCTAAATTTGAGATTAAAAAAGCAATAAAAGCTACAAAGTTATTTGGAGGAGCCATTATATTTATGGTAATAGAAGATGGTTTAGAACCTAATCAACCTGTAGATATTAACAATATCAAATCTATTAAGAAATTAAAATTTTTTAGTAGAAAGAATGTAGTAATTGATCAAAGTAATTATTACGATGATCCATTATCAGAAAAATATGGAGAGCCTGAGTATTTTACTATTTACGCTGATGGAGCAAATTCAAAAGTTGTTCACGAGTCAAGATGTTTAGTTTTTACAGGAGAGTATTATCCTGCAGACGAATTAGGGTTACAACCTTATCATGAAAAATTCTGGGGTATATCAATTCTCCAGTCTTTACACGAAATATTTGAAAATTATGGTCTTTCGTTAGAAGCTCTTCTTAAAGTATTCCAAAAATTCAATATTGATACTTTAAAAATAAAAAATTTAATGCAATTATTAGCAAATCCTGATGGACAAAAACAATTAGAAGCAAGAGCCCAGATATTTGATTTAGCAAAATCTGTTTCAACAACTTTAGTTTTAGACTCTGAAGAAGACTTTGATGTTGTGTCTCAATCCCTAACAGGAGGCGTCTCAGAAGCATTTGGTAAAATACAAGAGACAGTTGCGGCTATGGCAGGAATTCCTACAAATATTTTAATGGGAACAACTACTAAAGGATTAAATACAAATAAAGATCAAGAAACAAGGCTTTATTATGATAGAATAAAATCAGATCAAGAAGAAGAAATGTTAACGCAGCTAGAATATTTAATAAAATTAATTTCTTATACTCAAGATTCTAAATTAGATCAAAATAAAGAATATTCAATAATATTTAATTCTTTATGGCAACAAACTGATGAAGAAAAAGTTGAAATGAGAAAAAAACAAGCAGAAATTGACCAGATTTATATTTCTAATGGAGTGTATGATCCAAATGAAGTTAGAAACTCTAGATTTGGTAATGGTAATTATTCTATTGAAACTGAAATAGAAGGAAAAGTTGACTTAGGAAGTTTCAATGATAATAATGGAAATAACAATCAAAATAACGAATAAATTATGAAAATATTTATATCTCAACCAATGA
>Ga0208161_1000369_pt1 | contig 25985 bp, 49 predicted proteins | sample CB_VirMetaG_3_FD_184538 | JGI IMG/M metagenome (GOLD analysis project Ga0208161, IMG submission 184538) | Freshwater to marine saline gradient viral communities from Chesapeake Bay - CB_1508_1S Viral MetaG (SPAdes) (version 4) | ecosystem: Environmental > Aquatic > Marine > Coastal | place: USA...
TGCAACCAATGCTTCGAACAGTGCTACTTCAGCAGCTAACTCAGCTGCCGCTGCTGCTGCTTCTTACGATACTTTTGATGACAGATACTTAGGAAGTAAAACTTCAGACCCCACACTAGACAATGATGGCAACGCTTTAGTATCTGGTGCATTATATTTTAATTCATCTGCTAACGAGATGCGTGTTTATGATGGTGCGAACTGGATTGCTGCTTCCAGTGCAGGTACAGCTTCTTTAATTATTTATGAATACACAGCAACCTCTGGTCAAACTACCTTTAGTGGTAGTGATGATAATGCTGCTAGTCTTTCTTACAGTGTTAATAATTTATTTGTAACTCTCAATGGTGTGGTTTTAGATCCTGATGATTACACAGCAACAGACGGATTAAGTATTGTCTTAGGTACAGGAGCTACCACAGGAGATTTATTAACTGTTCATGCGTTCAAATCATTTACAGTATCAGAACTTAATGCCAACAATCTAACAACTGGTACTATCCCTGATGCTAGATTTCCTTCAGTTCTTCCCGCAGTAGATGGTTCTAATCTTACTGGTATTACCTCTACCACAATTAATAACAATGCTGACAATAGAGTTATTACAGGAAGTGCTACTGCTAATACTTTAGGGGGTGAAGCTAATCTTACATTTGACGGAAACACTTTAAATGTTTCACCTAACAGTGGTTATTTAAGAATTAAAGCTGGTACTACTGACGCAACAAACAATGTTCGTTTAGAAGCTGGTGGTACTGTAAATACTTACTTAGAGTATAGAGGTTATCTTGGTCATATTTTTGATGTCGATACCACAGAAGCTATGCGTATAGACAGTTCTGGTAATGTAGGTATTGGTACAAGTAGTCCATCTAGTATGAACGCAGGTGCTAATCAATTAGTTGTAGGTAATGGCTCTACTGGACAAGGTTTAACTATTTACTCTAGTACCACTACAGCAGGTTCTATTCACTTTGCAGATGGAACCTCTGGTGATACAGCTTATCGTGGTCAGTTAGTATATAATCACAATGGCGACTATATGGCTATGTATACAGCCGCCGCAGCACGTATGCGTATAGATAGTTCTGGTAATGTAGGGGTTGGTACAACTAATCCTCAAAAACTTTTACATATTGCAGGTGATGCTAATGCAGACAGTGGTACAGTCACAAATCCAATTACTATTCGTATTCAAGATACTGAAAACGTAGGTTCTGGAGGAGATACTACTAATCCTTGGGGTGCTATAGAATTTTTTTCTAGTGATACTAGTGACACTGCAAGAGTACAAGCAAAAATAGGTTCAATTTATGGTTCTCAATATGGTGATGGTTCACATTTAGCATTTTATACTTCAGCAGGAGGTAGTGCTACTTTGTTTGAACGTATGCGTATAGATAAATCTGGTAATGTCTACGTGGGTAGAACAGACACAAATTTAAACAATGATGGATTTTTTGTTCTTTCTTCTGGTGGTCTTGGAATAGTTAGAGATAGTTCAGCACCTGTTGAAATTAATAGAAAAACAAATGATGGAGAATTAATTTCTTTTAGACAAAATTTTACACAAGAAGGAACTATATCAGTATCTGGTGCTACTGTTTCTTATAATGGTTTTACAGGCACACACTGGTCAAGACTTAGTAATAATTCAAAACCAACAATCTTAAAAGGTACTATCCTAGAATCACTTGATGAGATGATGGATTGGTATCAAGTTCAATTTGATATTACTAATGAAGAAGGAAACACAACAACACATAAAGAAAGTTATGAACTAGGTAATGGTGAAAGTGTTGGTGATGTGATTACTTACAATCACGAAGGTACAGATTATTCAGCAACTATTATTCAAGAAGCTGATGTCAAACACACCAAAGCAAAAATATCCGATACAGTAGATGCTAAAAATGTTTATGGTGTTTTTATGGCTTGGGATAATGATGATGACACAGTCAATGATATGTATGTGGCACAAACAGGTACATTTGTTGTGAGAATGAATAGTGCCGAAACAGTATCTAAAGGTGATTTAATTCAATCCAATGGTGATGGCACAGGTAAAGTTCAAGCAGATGATTTATTAAGAGCATCAACTGTAGCCAAAGTATTATCAACAATTAAAATAGAAACTTATGACGATGGCTCATATATTGTGCCTTGTTCATTACATTGTTAAACAAAGGAGAATAAAAGATGGCAATAACATACGAATGGTCTTTCCCCAACTTTGAAGTTAATTCTTTAAATGAAGTAAAGACAATCCACTGGCGATACACTGCAACAGATGGTGATTATTCAGCATCTATGTACGGAAGCTGTGCAGGTTCAGAAGGAATGGATTTTGATGAAATGACACAAGAACACGCAATTATGTGTGTGACTGAAAATCAACCTGTGGAAGATATGCAATCAAAATTATCAGCACAGATTGAAGCACAAAAAAATCCAGAAACAACATCAATGACAAAGGAGTGGTAATGTTCACATTTGAAGGTAAAGAATATGATGAAAATAAACTCAGTGATAAAGGCAAGGTAGCTTTTATACAGTTACAAAACATCATGAATAAAAACAATCAAATTGCTATGGAACAAGACCAGATAAATGTCTTGGCTCAACATTATAATGCCATATTGAAAGAAGAATTATCTAAAGAAGAAGAAAAAAAAGCAAAGAGTAAGTAATGAGTAAGACAAGAGATAAAGCTAATACACCACAAACCAATTTCTCATCTACTGGTATTGATGATAATGCGACTAGTACTGCAGTTACTATAGATAGTTCTGGTCAAGTAGGCATTGGCACAAGTAGTCCTAGTGCAGAACTTCATATTTCTAAAAGTGCTGATGCAGGAAATGCTGAATTTTTAATAGAAAATTCTTTTACTACAGCAGGAAGTACAGACGAAACTGTCAGAATGCAAGGAAGATTTGGTGGCTATGATGCTAGTTATATAGTAACTGGAAAAGAATTAGATTTTACTACTTCAGGTAATAGAAGTTCCTTTATGTCATTTTGGACAAGAGGTGCAGGAACTTTAGCAGAAGCAATGCGTATAGATAGTAATGGTAATGTGGGGATTGGAACTACAACACCTGACTTAGGGTTTGGTGGAACATATTTAGAAGTTGCCAATTTATCACAAACACCATCAATAACAATTCGTTCTGATAGAGCAGGTGGTGGTAGTCTACAATTTGGTGACCAAGATGATAGTAATGTTGGTTACATTTCATATCAACATAACAACGATAGAATGGTTTTCAGAGCAGGTGATAACCAACAAGTTTATATTGATGGTGCAGGTTGTATGATGTTAGGTACAACAACTACAGGAAGTGCAGGAAATGGTGATTTAGTAGTTAATGGCAACATCTATCTCGGTGGTACAGGTAGTGCCAATGCCTTAGATGATTATGAGGAAGGTACTTGGACACCAGTTTTCACATCAAGTGGTGGTGATTACACAATAACATATGCTGCCACTGGACAACAAGGTCGTTATACAAAAATAGGACAGACTGTCATTTGTCATTTTTTATGTGCAGCTTCAGCAACAGCACCAAGCGGTGGAAGTGGTACTTTTAGATTAGGTAATTTACCTTTTTTACCTGTAACAGGAGCAGTAATTCCAGCTGGTCATGGTTCAATAGGAATTTCTAATAATTTAAATGTAAATATTGATGCTACTCAACTTCTTTGGAACTTGGGAATAGACGCTACAGTTGCAGACCTAATGTTTTTAACAGATAGTTCTGGCATAACATCAACATCTAATGCACCCTATACAGTAGTTCATAATGCTAATGCAAGGATTGATGGAACAATAATATATAGAACAAATGCATAAAGGAGTAAAACAATGGCAATAACAAAAGAAACAACTATCGCTAAAATAGAAGTGGTAGGCGAATACAAAGCTGTGCAAATTGCTACTGATACAGTCATCAAAGAAGATGGCGTAGAGTTATCAAGAAGCAGACACAGAAAAGTAGTTCACCCAGACCAAGATATTACAGGCGAAGATGCAGAAGTACAGGCAGTATGTAATGCTGTTTGGACACAAGCAGTTAAAGATGCTTGGACTGCGTTTCTAGCTGAACAACAGAGTGTCTAATGAACTTAGACAGTAAAACCATAGGCATCATCATGGCGATAGCAGTGCAATCGGTATCGCTTGTATGGTTTATTAGTAAACTCGATAGTCGTGTTGCTAGTAATGAAAAGGATATGCAAAAGATAATGCAGATGCACCATAAGTATGATGAGATGGATAGACAACTCGATAGATTGATGTGGTTATTAGAGCAAGATTCTCTATCAAAATAATTGATTATGCACAATTCAAAATATAAATTGACAGAATGTTAGAAAATAATAGTTTCAACGCTCATCAACATTACTTACAGAGAGGAAAAAACATGACTGAATCAGAAGCCCATTCTTTGCAGAAAGAATACAACGAAATTAAACAAACTTATCATATGTTATTAGATAAATATGAAGAAAAATGTGCGTTGCTCTCTCAAAAAAATCAAGAGATTATTGAACTGAAATATAAAAAAAGACCTAGTGAAGCCGCATGACAAACGATACAGAAAAACTTGCTAAACTCGATAAAGAGGTTGCAGTTATTTCTGAGCGTTTAAACACTATCCAAAACAATCATTTATATCATATAGAGAAAGATATAAGCTCTATTAAAAAGGTTATTTATAGCTCTTTATTTCTCGTATTTTCTAATTTACTGGGCTGGATATTTGCTATAACTTTAAAGATGTTTTGAACATCTATGCAATTATCCTAGCCTGTATACAGGCAGTATCATTACCCTTAGATAAAACTTGCGAAGCAATACCAGTATATGAAGTATCATTCAAGTCTGTGCCTGAGTGTTTAGATTATATAGATTACTTTGCTAAAACATTTAAATCAGCAAATACAGACTTGTATGTAACAGGCTTTTGTACTACAAAAGATATAAATGAAACATGACAAGATTCTTTGCGTTTCAGATACACACTTTCCCTATCACCACCCAGATACATTTAGGTTCTTAGAGAAACTTAAGAAAACCTACAAGCCCGATACTGTTATTCATATAGGAGATGAAATGGATTGGCACAGTATTAATGTATCTCATGTTATAAACCCTGATCTACCTAGCCCAGCTGACGAACTATTGGCTGGTCAATCTCTCTGCAAACAATTAGAGAAGATCTTTCCTAAGATGACTTTATTAGAAAGTAATCATGGATCAATGGTTCTTCGTAGAGCTATGGCTAAAGGTATGTCTAAATGGTTTATTAAAGATTATAATGAGATACTAGATGTTGGTTCTGGTTGGAGATGGACTGAAAGACATATGCTGGAAACTAGCAAAGGAAGAATTGTTTTTGCTCATCAGTTTTGCAAAGACATAGCCAAAGCTTGTAGAGAAACATCTATGAGTTGCGTACAAGGTCATTTTCACACAGTATCTGAAGTCAAATATGTGGGTAATGACTTTCATTTAAATTGGGGTATGACACTAGGTTGTTTAATAGACAAGAAATCATTAGCTATGGCATATATGAAAGTGAATTTAGCCAAGCCAATATTATCTTGTGGTGTGATAACTCATGGTGTACCATACCTCGTTCCTATGGTCCTCAAGAATAATGGTTCATGGGATAACAACATATATCTATAGGAGAATGGATATGGATGAAATACTAGACGATATTATCAGAAGGCTAGAGCGTTGCGAAGCAGCTCTCGGCATTGATGATGAAGAAGAAGGAGATACAGATGAAGAATTTGATATTGAATTTGAAGAAGAAGTGGGACCTACTAAACAATAACGCTAAGTTATTTGTAGGTGCTGTAGCACTTCTCATTCTATACGGATTAATCTTTGGATGATTAATTTACTAGGTGCGATTGGACCTATTGCTAAGATTGCATTAGGCGTTGTTGATAAGGCAGTAGAGGATAAAGATCTGAAAGAAAGATTGAAGTCTGAAATTTCACAACAACTCTTAAACAATGATAACAAAGAACTCCAAGCCGCTGCCTCTATTATTAAAACAGAAGCTGGTAGTAAACACTGGCTTACTGCAACATGGCGACCAGCCTTAATGTGGATATGTATCATAGTAATTTTTAATAATTACATCTTGATGCCATTCGCCAACTTGCTATTCGGTAGTAGTCTGACTTTAGATATACCTGATCCTATGTGGAATTTGCTCACAATCGGTGTTGGAGGGTATATAGCTGGAAGATCAGGCGAAAAGATAGCTGAGAACTGGAAAAAATAGGCTTTTAAAGCCCGTACAGGGGGTACTTAGATACCCCCATGTATGATTGCCTTCGGTATATAATTTCTTTTTGTATGGATAAAAATTTCTGTGTAGGCGTGTAGCCACCAGCTAATGCTTTACGCTTACTACCTTATGTCTTTCCTACACAGTTCCATATGGAAACTTTTAGGGGTAGGAAAAAGCGGAGGGTATAGAAACCTACCCCTGTTGTATCGCAAACTAGAAGAAAGGTTATTCTAGTGCCGTTATGCAATACAAAAATCAATTCGCCAAGGGCGAGGGATTAGTGTTATTACCCTCATGCTTTCAGCTACAGATATACATTCATCATTTGCCTACTCACAACCACCTTCGAGTACCTCAGGCATTTGCCCATACTTCATCTACAGTGTACCTTACGCCTCTGTATAGACGTTATTCAGTCAGCCGATACAAGACCGTCATCCTGTATCACGAAACTTTTAAAACTTATTCTACAAACGACAGTTGTCTATCTATATGGGATAGCAACCTCATCTCAATATATGTTTTTGCTTTCTTCTTTGCAAGACCATAAGAACCAGCAGTTCCTATGACCTTTTTATCAGCATTAATGTAACTATCATCTACTATAATCTGCCAAGATTCATTTCCTGTATAGCTAGATGCTCTACTGTTCCTTACTAGATGAATCACAATATCATCATTAAATGTTCTAGGAACTGTTGCAGTATAGTGTCCTTTAGTTACTTTACGATATGGCATTATAGACTTTCCTTTCGTTTAAAATGGTATATCTGCTCCTTCATCATCATTACTACTTGATGTATTATTAGATGAACTTGCTGATCCTTTTGTTCCGACAATCTTAATATCACCAGAAAACTGTGGAACTACAACTTCTGTTGCATATCTGGTTTCACCATTATGTTCATATTTTCTAGTTTCTAATTGTCCTTCTACATAGATTTGCATTCCTTTTTTGTAATGCTTCTCTACTGTTTCAGCTAATCTTGGATCGAACACAACTACATTGTGCCATTGTGTTCTTTCTACTAGTTCACCTTTAGCATTGTTATACTTCTCATGTGTTGCCACTGATAGCTTAGCGAACTTCTTTTCTTTACTAGATATTTTAACCTCAGGATCGTTACCTAGATTACCTACTAGTATTACTTTATTTATTGTCATTTTTTATTACTCCTTTATGTAATAGTTCTTGTTTATAAAGATCTCTAATATCTCTAATTGCATATTGAATACTCTCTAGTTTATTAAAGATACCAGATAACTCATATTCTAAACGCTGGTCTAATACCTTGGCATCTGATCTTGTTTCAAGTTCAGGTAATTGGGACATTAATACGCTCCTTCCATTCTGCGTTCTACTTGATCTTGACATAACTCATCAGTTCTATCTCTGACTGCTAAATCAACTTCTTCGTCTAACCATTCTCTCCCTAATAGAAACATTAATGTGTATCGTTTCCATTTGGGAATACCATGAAATACACTATGGCATACTTCTAAATGGTCATAACCTTCATAATAATCTTCTAGAGATTCTGATACTATATCAGATCCCCAGCTTTCTATTTTCTGTTTAATCATGTATATAGTTTCCTTCCGATTAATTTATCTACTTGATCTCTATCTAATCTATAGTAACCCCATTGTTTTCTATCTAATTCAAAATTAGATTTCTTTAATGTTTTAACTATACCACCAACTAAATCCCAAGCATTAAATCTAACTTTAATTTCTTTATCACCTTCTTGATAATGTATTTGAAACATATTGTTATCAGGTGTCATAGAAATATTAGTTATGTTTTTCCCATAAAAATACTTATGGTTTCTTACTATTTTTCTAGGCATTACTTAGCTACCTTTAGTTCCTTTACTTTAGATTCATTTGCTGTTGCAAACTTCTGCTTCATTTGTTCAACATATTTATTGCTGTCAAATAAACCTAGAAATACATCAGCTGCCATACCTAGATGCGACATAGCTTTAGTCATAGCATCAGTCATAGCTTTCTTTGGTGCTTCGTCATCTAATGTACCTTTGGTATTATACAAAGGATTGACTGCTGATACTGGACCATACCAGTTAAAGTCTTTGTCAGTATCTTCACGCCAACCTATTTTAAGTTCGGCAAATACATTCTTATCTGTATAATTGTAAGATACTTCGTATGTCCAACCTTGACCGACTGGACCAAACTGATCGGTCATTTTCATAACCTGATACATTGGATCAGTTGTAGTTAAATCTCTACCAAACTTATTAAATGATTTGGTAAATTTAGGATCAGTATGTTTGAAACTGTCCCAGATACGTTTGTTATCACTCATTTAAAATATAACTCCTTCTTTTTAGTTAATTTATCCTTGTGAATCCAAGCTATAACATTTCTGTTATTCTTGTTTTTTCTTCGTTCACCAGAATCTTCTAATACACCTAATAGTGATAGCTCTGTTATTCTTGCTCTCACACTAATTAAGTTTTGTTTTATTTGGTCTGCTACTTCATCAGCTGTATATGTATTCATTGGACCAAATTTAAATACATCTTCAATAGCATATCGCTGTCTTGGATATTTCATATTGATTTTATCAGCTGCTTCTTTGCTAGTTGATCGAGCCTTGTAACCAGCTTGGTATGGATATTGTGATTTGTTCTGATAATCCATTGATTTTCTCCTTCTGTTTTGTAAATGCATCAAAGTCTACATAGTCTGGTGGCTGAACATCAGATTGAACATAAGCCCACAAATGTGTTTCAGCATATAAAAGTCTATGAATAAACTCTATATCAGCATCAACCTCGTATATTTTGTGTTGTAGATTACCTATCAACACAGATAGATATGCTTTCTTTAATCCTGTTACTAACATGTAATGTTGTAACTGTGGATAATATCTATCAATCACATCTTTTGCACTAAACGGACTAACATGTTTAGCTTCAAATATAGCTTGTTGTTTATGTATTATTCCGTCTACTGTTGCGTGTAAAAATTCTATATCTTCATTTTTATACACTTTGTTATTGTTTGTTACTTCAAAACCAGTTTGTTTTTCAAACCAATCAATGTTAAATGATTCGGTATGAATACCCATTTGAACTGGTAATACATTAGATAAATCATCAGGTTCTGCTCTACCTGTTTTTAATAACCAAATATCTTTCCATTCACCCTTGACTATTTTGATAGCATCTGTGCCACCAAAACTTACTTGGATCTTATCTGCTGGAATTTCGATCTGGTCTTTTCTTTTTTTAGTTGCCATTCATTAAGTTCCTTTCTGTATTTATTATATAGCATTTCTGCTACATGATAAACTTTTCTATTATCTAATACTCTTTGAGAATTATATAAATATTCAAATCCTCTGTACTGTTCATAAGTAAAATATTTCTTAGCAGCTTTAAGTATTATATTTCGTTTCATCTGCTTAGCAGTCATTGGGCTAACAGATTTATCTTCTTCTTTTAATACTGTTCGTTTATATTTTCCTAGTATATCATTTAGTGTTTTCATCTTCTTGTTTAGCTTCTTCCTTTTCAGAATCAGTTAGATCACACCAATTAATAGTCATTTCACGAATAGGTTTATTAAATGGATAGTGATCGTTGAAACCTTTAAGCTCATCAATATTACAGAAATCATCTGAAAACTCATACTTATCAACTAAATTTTTAATAGTTTTAATAGAGTTATTTATCTTAGAAATCTCTGCATATATTAAATAAGCAGCAGCAGCTTTTCTTAGTTTACCAATTAAAGCTGGATAGCTGCCTTTGTTGAAGATTGGCAGACTTTCTGCATGTTCAAATAAATTAATATTTTTACTTCTATCTTCATCACAATAATCATTATCGTACATATTAGTTCTCCTTCTTAATATAATTATTATCTGTACTATAGAAATGTATATCCTTTACATATTGATTAATAGAATCATTAATATCTTTGTGTAAAGGTAGTAAGTTTCCAATAGGTAATTCTATTGGTCTACCTTTAGCATGATATGCTTCATCTATTTCTGATTTAGTTAAACTAAGTAATAGTTTATCTTGATAGTATATTATCCTCATGGTCTTTCCTTTCGGTTAATGTTATCTGGCAGCCTAATGCATCTGCCCAGCAACAGAAAAGATAACCACTCGGTTTGCGTATGCCTACTTCCCATTTGGAAACAAGACCTCGAGCTACACCCAGTATTTCATCTACTGTTGCTTGAGTATACCCCAGCTTTTCACGAGCCGCAACAAACTGGGGTATAATTTCCTTATAGAATTTTTTGCCTAAGGCATAGTCCATAAGGAATTGATATAATAATTTAAGCAGCAAGTAAAGTGTTCCAATCTTGTGATTGCAACATAGATGCTACTTTGTCAGATCGTGATCTAAACTTATTCATAGGCTGTCCACGACCTTCTGGGTGTGTAGCCCAGTGTGTCGCAGTTTGATAAACAGCATACATGTTTACACCATATCTACGTTTGTAAGTTTCCCAATGAGTAGATAGTTCTGACATAGCATAATCCGACACTCTAGGGTGAATAGGATCATCTATTTGAGCTAGTGTATTCTCAAACAAATATCTTACATTTTCTTGTTTGATCTGCTTTCTAGCCATTGTTTCAAACCATTCTGGGAATTGATTGAAAGAGTCTAAAGCTCTGGATATATCAGAAGCACCGATAGAAGTCTTGGTATTCCAATTCTTTTTAGACATACCTTTGATCTTCCAGTCGGCTCTCATACAACCATTAAGACAATAGACAATGATTGGACCGAAAATAAATTGTTCAGCCCAACGTAAATTGTAGGCAGTCCATGCCCATAATCGGAGCTTCAATGTATCTTTGCCAAAGGTAGTAGTCGTACCATGAAATGTAATTAAACGACTGAATTTACCACCATTATCAATGATATCATCTTGTACTTCTACATTGTCTAGATCTAATGAATTAGATTCCATAAGACCTTGATTCAACATATTGACAAAGTCAGGATAAGTCCTGAGGTTTTCGGCTGATGCGTTGCTCATAGTAGCGATATATTTATCATCATTGAACAATGCTTTTTTGTCTGGTATTTGTTCCCAATCGCCATTCTGTAAATCGTGGTAATAAATTTCACGAATATTGGGGACAATGTTACAGTTTTCTGCTATGTGCAGTTTACTTTCTGTGGTTATCATATATATTCCTTTCTAATCACACATTAAGTCCTTCTGTTCTGGTGGGGGAGAATATCCCCCACTAGATAAATCTCTATAAATCTTCTATTCCAACAGTTTTAAGACGACTTAATTCTTCATCAATATGATCTTCGGTTTGTCGATCAGTATCTCGTAAAGATCTAAGCTGTTTTAATATACCATTAAGTATTAACAATTCGGTTTTGTTATACTTGTGTTCTGGCTTAATCAATATTTCTATATTGATGATTGCACTAGTTAAGTACATCATGCGTTCACCAATAGATAATGAACGCATTTCTAAATCATCTATAATGTCTTGATTAAGTTGTTTTACTTTTCCCATTTTCCTTTCCTTTCTCGTCAAGTGATTGTAGTTCTAATAAATGCATACGTTCTTGAGGAGATAATAAATCATTTTCTTTCAATGCTTTTATTAACTCTAGATTAACCATATACAATTTATGAACTTTATCTTGTAAATGAGATATCAACTTTAACAATTCTTCATTAAACTGCGACTGTTGCATCAATGTTTCCTTTCTGTTGTTGTTCATATTGATTACCTTTCGGATCATCAATATTGCCTATGATAGCACCTGTACGAGCATCATATACATGACCTTCTGGTGATATATGAAATACTCTTTTTTCGGTGCGATCAAAACGATCACGATTAAGTTCTCTTTCGACTCGATTATACTTGTATAAGTTCGTCATTGTATTTGAGAACTCTGGATTAAGAGCTAAATGGTAATACCATACAGCTCTGCCTTTAGCATATTTAAATGCTTCGGTTGTTGCTACAGACCTAATTACTTTGCCTGATAGCCTAGCGATAGATGAGATCATTTTCTTTTACTCCTTTCAGTATGAATTGATCCGTTTCGGAAGTGTTGTAATCTTCTGGACTTACTTCTTCCATAAATCCAGCCTCACATGTTAGACATGGCTCGTCATCAATATAACATTCGCCATTACATTCGGGACATATTACTTTTGTCATCACACATCATCTCCTGTTTTATTAAATCAAAATCTTCTTCTGTTAAGATCTTGAAATCTCCGTTTAAAAACGTCAATTTATAATAGTCTATTGTTTTACCATTGTAAATAACGCTATATTTATTGATTGCTTTAAATGTAATCATTTAGTTCTCCTTCCTCGTGAACCCAATGCATTTCATTTCTGATTTGCATATCTTCCATTAATTTAATAAACATATAATCTCTCTCTAGTATTGGATTGATTACGTTTAGTTCTAGGATTGCCACAGCTGTTCCAAACCATGCTCCTACTGATAGTTCAAATAAAATCTCCATTATTTACTCCTTTCATAAAATAGTTTAAATGGATTGTTTATTGGTCTACTTACAAATGGTTTTCTGTTTTTAATCCTCTCTTTTCTTTGTCTTTCTTGTTGTATTTCCATTCGTAATGCTTCACTTACTTTTTTGATTTCCTTCTTGTATTCTTCTACTGTTGAAGGATAAACACCACGAGGTCGCATACCATATAGATCTTTGTATAAATCACTATAAGTTCCACCAAGATCACATAGTTCCTCATGTTGTTGTTTAGTTAGTACAGTATATTCCATTTTACTTCCTTTCTTTGAAAGCTCATTCGGTTCTTTCTTTGGCGAACGGAGTGAGCCAGTTTTTTTTGGGAAACCCCACCATACTTAATTCAAGGGATATCTGGGCTGATTAAACCCAGATATCTAAGTAAACTTTGATAGCTAGAAACTATTTAATAACAGGATCTAACTTGTAGCCATTTTGTTGTAACCACTGAAGTGCCAACTGGCGTTGCTCAGCTGATTTTTCAGCTGGGCGTGCCTTGCTTGAGTAAGGCACATAGGCTTTGCCGATAGTTTTGGCAAAGAAATCAACAAGAGCTGAACGCTTGATAGTCAATAGTTCCAAAGAGTGAGTGTACTTAGCTTTTAAGTCGTCTAATCTTTGGAGTTGATTTCCCAAAACTTCGAGGCTTTGCATAAAAGCCTTTTCAGTGTTGATTCTAGAGCCATTAGCGTCAGCTAGTTTAGCTAATCGCTGACTGACTTCGTCAAGTTTGCTTTGCAAACTTTTGATACGATAGTCAGTTCTAGCGATAGCTGAACTAAGATCGACTTCAACATTGAATAAATCGTCAAATTCGATCTCTGGTTTGTACTCCACAGCTAATGCAGTCATTACTGCATCTCTCTTGCGTGCTTGTATGTTAGTTAGTTTATCGTTAGTTTTCATAGTTATATTACCTTTCTGAGGATCGAGTATTTGATCTCTCACAGCGATAGCGAATAGCGAAGCGAATCAGGAGCGTTAGCGACAAGCGAGCGGGTGCGAGATCAAACACGCAGAGACTCAAGAAATAAGTGGTAATATTACATGAAAACACGATAACTGACTGACTACAAGTAGCTAGAGAATGCTAATGACAAATTAGACCTGTGGAGTGATACAAATCAGAGAGAGATTCTCTCAGGCAGCTACAGCGAGGCAAATGAATAGGTGCGTAGCTCTAGGGTGCAGTTGGGGGCAACAAGCCCTTGCCGAGCCAGCTGACTGAGAGTCAATGTTACCCCCCTTGAGGGGGGAGAGGGGGGAGAGAGATAAGCGACTTTGTCCTACACGAAACCAGACAGAGATCTGATAGAACGAATATGATAAATAGCGAGCCTGTCGAGCGGACACGAAGTGTATTTATCATTGAGTGATGAAGATCTATCTGGTGGAGTAGGACATTGGAGCGACATAACAGTAAAGTAATAGATTATTACTATAATTGTCTTGACAAGGGAAAACAGAGTCTATATCTAACAAGAGGTGGGCAACGAGTTATCCAACAACAAGTATGGGCTGACAGCCAAGCAAAAGACGTTAGTAGATACTATCGTAGCTGAGGGTTGCAGCATCAGAGAAGCAGCCACTAAGGCTGGATATTCAACAAAAGACGGAGGCAGAGTAGCTGCTAGTCGTACACTACGAATCCCCAAGGTACAGCAGTACATGATGGATCAAGTGGCACGAACTATAGGACTGGGAGCGGTGACTGCATCACACAAGTTAGTCCATTTAAGCAACAACGCACGCAGTGAGTATGTGCAACTCGAAGCTAGTAAAGATATACTAGACAGAGTAGGACTACGCACCCCAGATAGAGTATCTCACCAGATAGACGGTGAGATTAAAGTGAATATAGATCTCTCCTAACAAACAGGGGGTGGGGGGTTAAAAAACTGTATGTGTACGGAGAGAGAGATGTCAAACAAACAACAGAGTCCCAAAAAGCTCTACAACCAAACACAGATACTAAACTGGACAAGAGAAGAACAGATAAAGCATAAGGTGTGTTATGTCTGCCAACAGTGGGGGACTATTGCCTTAAAAGGAGAACATGGGAACTATTATTTCGTTTGTGCGGACCACTGGAAAGTGGATCCTTCGTATATGGATCAATAAGAATATATTTTTAAGGAAAAAAAGGCTCTCAGAGCCTGATGAACACGAAGTATTCTTAGGATCAGACTCTTATTGAGAGAGATGAAGGGAAAGTACCTCTTTCTTTGTAATAGGTATAAGCCCAGTACCAGCCTTCTTTGTATTCTGTTTGCAAAAATTCTTTAACATCACGATCTGGATCTTCAAAGAAATTAACAAACGCTTTGATTAGTTTATTCATACAGCTGATATAATTAATATCTTATAGAAATCTAGTGCTAAAACCACACAACTGATATGATGTCAAGCCACATTTAGTGTGCATTGTATATATTTTTTTAAACAATAAAGTTTTTATTGACGCTAGGTAAGAGCTGATATAAGCTAAACTCGTCTGGTTAAGACATAAAGCGTTAGTGTTGCAACACTATAATAGATTGGAGAATAAAATGCCTAAAGTAGGAAAAAAAGAATACCCTTACACAGCTAAAGGAATGGCTGCTGCAAAGAAAGATGCGAAGAAGTCAGGTCAGAAAATGACTATGACTAAAAAGAAATATGGCAAGTAAAGGTTTATACGCCAATATTAATGCCCGTAAGAAGAAGGGTATATCAAGATCAAAGAAGAATAGTACGATCAGTCCTTCAGCATATGCTAATATGAAGGCTGGATTCCCTAAGAAGAAGAAGTAATGGTAGCCAAGAAATACCAAAACCCTGAAGGTGGATTAAATGAAGCTGGAAGAAAACATTTTCAACGTACAGAAGGAGCTAATCTTAAAGCACCTGTTAAAAAAGGAAAGAACCCCAGAAGAATATCTTTTGCTGCTAGATTTGCTGGTATGAAAGGACCTATGAAAGATGAGAAAGGTAGACCAACAAGGAAAGCCTTAGCATTAAAAGCATGGGGTTTTGGTAGTGTGGAAGCAGCAAGAAATTTTGCTAGAAATAATAAAAAATCTTGAGCAGTAAAGCAAAGATCAAAGGTACTCGTGTTGAACGAGAAATCGTTAAGTTATTTGAAGCACAAGGATTTTCAGCTCGTAGACAACCTATGTCTGGAGCGATCATGGACTTTCCCCATGATGTTTATGTTAATGATTTATTTGATGGAACAACCATTGAAGTTAAAGCCAGAAAGAATGGTGCTGGATTCAAACAGCTAGATGATTGGAAAGGATCAGCTGATATTTTAATCTTGAAAAAAGATTTTGAAAATCCTAGTGTGTATCTTGATTGGAAATTATTTAAGGAGTTTTTAGATGTCTATAGAGAATACCAACATAGATTCGGAAGTGAATCTGGAAACAAGGAAACAATTTCCTCTAAGTTTTCAAGAGAGAGAACGATTAAGAAAGATCGTAAAAAAAGTTCACCTAAAATACCTTCCCGAAAGTTTTCTGACCAACAAGGAAGCGGACAAATTAATCGAAGCTCTTGGTCCAACAGTAAGAGAAAAATTGCTAAAAGAGTACATAGACAGAGTGAAGTAGATGGTACAGTTCAACTACAAACCAGATGGCAGTACCTTAAAGAGCTTTCTAAAAGCAGATGATTTCTTTCGTGGAATACGAGGACCAGTAGGTTCTGGTAAATCCGTTGCTTGTTGTGTTGAAGTTTTTAAAAGAGCTATCCAACAAGAAAAAGGTAAAGACGGAATAAGAAAATCTCGTTGGGCAGTTATTAGAAATACTAATCCTCAATTAAAAACAACTACTATTAAAACTTGGCTAGATTGGTTTCCTGAAAATACTTTTGGTAATTTTGCATGGTCAGTTCCTTATACTCATAGAATTAAAGTCGCTGATATAGATTTAGAAGTTATCTTCTTAGCTTTAGATAGACCAGAAGACGTTAAAAAACTATTATCTTTAGAACTAACTGGAGTATGGGTAAACGAAGCTAGAGAGTTACCTAAGAGTATTATTGATGCCTGTACTATGCGTGTAGGCAGATATCCTTCTATGAGAGATGGTGGACCTAGCTGGTATGGAGTTATTGCTGATACTAACGCTCCTGAAGAAGATCATTGGTGGTCTATTATGTCTGGAGAAGTCCCCACCCCTGAACACTTATCCAGAGAAGAAGCCTTGATGTTAGTCAAGCCTGATGATTGGAGCTTTTATATTCAGCCTTCTGCTATGTTAGAAAAGAAAAATACTAAAGGAGAACTAGAAGGTTATGACAATAATCCTAAATGTGAGAATCAAGGTAACTTAACAGAATCTTACTATCCTAATATTATCAAAGGTAAAACAAAAGGTTGGATTGATGTGTATGTTATGAATAAACTAGGAACGATTGAAGAAGGTAAACCTGTTTATCCTAGCTGGAATGAAGGTGTCCACATATCAAAAGAACCTTTAGAACCATTTTCAACTACATTATTTGTAGGAATAGACTTTGGATTAACACCAGCAGCTGTGTTTGGTCAAAAATTAGCTGACGGAAGGTGGTTAATTCTACATGAACTAGTTTGTTTTGATATGGGTATTGTTAGATTTACTGAATTACTGAAAACAGAAATGGCTAAAAAGTTTAGAGGACTAGAAATAGAAATCTATGGTGATCCAGCTGGAGATTTTAGAGTTCAAACAGACGAAAGAACTCCTTTTCAAATACTTAGACAACAAGGATTAAGAGCTAAACCAGCTCCTAGTAATGACGTTGCTTTGCGAATAGAGAGCGTAGAAGCAGCTTTAACTAGAATGGTAGAGGGAAAGGCTGGCTTCTTAGTAAACAATAGCTGTATGAACCTAAAAAAAGGGTTTAATGGGGGTTATTATTACAGGCGAATACAAGTATCTGGAGATCGTTATGATGATAAGCCTATGAAGAACAGATATTCGCATGTTCACGACGCTTTACAGTATTTAATGCTAGGTGCTGGAGAAGGTAGATCCTTAATGGCTGGTAAAACAGCACCAAGTCGAGTTATTCAAACAAGATCTTGGAATATTTTTGATAATCAAAAGAAAAAAAAGAAATCAGTATGGCAAAACAGACTAGGTATCTAGTATATTTCTACGAAAATAATGATTATCACCGAGATACTAAATTTTTTAAAAAGGGATTTAAGCATTGTGGAGTTATTACCTATGATGCAGAGAATAAAGTTTGGATATTACTAGAATATATTTTTGGTCATTTGCTGCTAGAAACTGTATCGGAAGATAAAATAGATACAATTTTTAGAATGTTTCAAATGAAAAAAGGAAAGGTACTAGAAGGTGAAATTAAACCTAGAAATACTAAGTTTCCTAGCTTTATGGGTTCTTGGATTAAAGAACATAGCTGTGTATCTTATGTTCAACGAATATTAGGTCTAAATAAATGGTGGATATTTACACCTTATCAGTTATATTGTGCGTTGAAAAAACAAAATTTTCGTGAAATAGATCTATAACTATGGGAAGTTTATTTGGTACACCAAAATATACAGAATCAGAGTCAGAAAAACAGCTTCGTTTGGATAGAGAAAAAAAAATGAAGGAAGAACAAGAAGAAAAAGAAAGATTAGAAGCTGAAGAAAAGAAAAGAAAATCTCGTTTTGCTAAAGGAGTCATTGGAATGAGATCTCTATTTAGTAGAGCTGGTGGCAGAGGATTTTATTCAGAAGGGAAAGAAATTGAGTAGTAAAGGTGGAACATCTTCATCTAGCAAAAGTGGAGCATCAAAAAGTTCAGCTGGAAGTTTTAGAGCAAGAGAAGGTGAAATAAAACAAAAAAAAACAGCAACTCAGGTAAAATCTGATTTATATACTTCTATTGGAAAACAAGCAGATAAATATGCTAAAGAAAAATTAGGAATAATAACTACAGTCGCTGGTCCTGTTCAAGGAGCATCAACAAGTCCTACTGGTTTTATATCAACAAAAAGTTCAGATCAAATGTATGGTACTGAATACCAAGCTGCAAGAAATGAATACTTAGCATCTCAAGGTTTAGGAACTGTGCAAAAAAATGGATCATTTACAACAGGAGTTCAAACAGATAAGGGATTAGTATTTAAATCAACAGCTACAGAAGCATATGAATCTGCAAAAGCAGAGCCAATTCCTCTATCAAGAGAAATGTATGAATCTCAACAAAAAACTAAATTAGTACTTGGTGCATTAGCAACAGCTGCATCAGGTATGACTGCGTTTTTTAGTTCAGCTTATTTATCTAACAAAGCAACACCTTATTCTAAATATGTTCAAAACTTTTATGATACTGCTAATGGAAGTAAAACAACAGCAGTACCAGTAAGTAGTGGTGGAAATGGTGGTAGCAAAACTACCAGTAGTAACTCTACTTCAGTTCAAGATTCTACAGCAGTAGCTCAAAGAGCTAAGAAATCTTATCGTGGAGCTTTAAGTGGTGAAACTGGAGCAATTACTGCTAGCAGAGATCCTTTTTTAGCTAGAGCTGATAAAACAATTAGAGGAGCTATGGTATAATGCCTTATATTCCAACAGCAGAACAAGAAGAAGTTAATTATTCTAATAGCGATCCTAAAGTAATTTCATTCTTAAAAAAATTTAAAGAAGCTGAACACATCTTTGACCATTGGAAAGATAAATACGAAGAAGCATACGAATATACTATGCCTCAAAGAGAATCATTTTATGAAGAAACGATTGGGGAAAGAAGAACTGATAAGATCTTTGATGAAACAGCAGTCGTAGGTATTCAAGAATTTGCTTCTCGTTTACAAGCTGGAATGGTTCCAACTTATGGTCGTTGGGCTAGCTTACAATCAGGTACAGAAATACCAGTAGATGCTAAGCCACAAGTAGACGAACAGTTAGATGCTATTACAGAATATATATTTGAAGTATTAGGTGGATCTAATTTTAATCAAGAAGTCCATGAAGCATTTATGGATCTTGCTATTGGTACAGCAGTATTATTAGTAGAAGAAGGAGATAGTATTAATCCTATTAACTTCCAAGCAGTACCTTTACCAAGAGTGGTTTTAAATAATGGTCCAGATCAAAAAATAGATCAAATCTTCAGAACAAGAACAATGAGATATGATAGAGTTCTTGTTACCTATCCTAAAGCTATCTTATCACCAGAGATGATGAGAAAGATGGAAGAAAACCCAGCTGCAAAAGTTAAAATTGTAGAAGGTGTTTATCGTTTATACGACAAACCTAATGAAGAAAGATATAAATACTGTGTTGTTTGTATGAATCACAAAGAAATGATTTATGAAAAAGAACTAAGTGGTATTGGTTCTAATCCTTACATTGTGTTTAGATGGAATAAAGCATCAGGAGAAGTTTATGGTCGTGGTCCAATATTCAATGCTATGGCTGCTATTAAAACTACAAACCTAACAGTAGAATTAATTTTACAAAATGCTCAAATGAGTATCTCAGGTATTTATACTTTTGAAGATGATGGTGTTATTAATCCTGATAATATTAGTTTAGTACCGGGAAGTCTTATCCCTGTAGCTCCTAATAGTAGAGGTTTACAAGCATTACCAGCTGCTGGTAGATTTGATGTTGCTCAATTAATATTAGGTGATATGAGAAACAATATTAAGAAAGCTCTTTACATGGAAAGTTTAGGTAGACCTGAAGGAACACCTATGTCAGCCACAGAAGTAGCTGAAAGAATGGCAGATCTATCTAGACAGATAGGATCGTCATTTGGAAGATTGCAATCTGAGTTTGTCAATCCGTTATTAAGACGAGTTATTCGTTTATTAATTAAACAAGGTAAAATAGAAATTCCAAAAGTTAATGGTAGAGAAGTTAAAATAGTAGCGACTTCACCATTATCTCAAGCACAGCATCAACAAGATGTAGCTGATGTTATGAGATTTTCTGAAATCTTAGGTCAAACATTTGGACCACAAATGCTGAATATGGTTATTAAACAAGATGAAGTAGCTAGATATTTAGCTGATAAAATGGGATTACCAGAAAAACTAATAAGAGATCCAGCAGAACAACAACAAATAGTAAATCAGTTGCAATCTATGCAACAAGGAGCTAATATGGCTCCAAATGAGTTGGGAAACCCTGAAGAACAAGGTCCAATCTAAACAAGATTTAGAAATAGACCACATATTCGCTTCCGTATTTAATCAGCCAAATGGCAAAAAGGTAATCGAATATTTAGAATCATTAACTGTAAAATCTGTTGTATCTCCTCAAAGTTCCAGTAGTATGTTATGGCACTTAGAAGGACAAAGATATTTGGTTAATTTAATCAAATTAAAAATAAATAAAGGAATAAAAAAAGATGAGTGAAGAACAAGTACAAGATCAAGTAGATAATACTCAAGTAGAAGCTACTGAAGAAGTATCAGATATACCTGAGTATATACCTAGTAAATTTTGGAATACAGAAACCAAAGAGGTTAATGTTGAAGATTTAGGTGCTTCTTATAAAGCATTAGAAAAAAAACTAGGAATGAGGACAGATGAGCTTTCTAAACAAATTAGATCAGATATAGAAGCTGAGTTATCTGGTAAAGCACCAGAGCAATATGAAATTAATCCACCTGAATTACCAGATGGTGTTAATTTAGATATTGATCCAGAAATGCCATTATTACAATGGTGGGCTGATACTGCAAAAAAAAGAGGTTTAAGCCAAGATGAATTTGATGCTGGTATTAGAGCATTTGTAGAAAATGAAGTTAATGCTTTACCTAATATAGAAAATGAAAAACAATTATTAGGAGATAATGCAAATGAAAGAATACAATCAGCTGATTTATGGGCTAAGAAAAATCTAAGTCCAGAATCTTATGATGCAGTTGCTAGATTAGCATCTACTGCTGAAGGTGTTAGGGTTATAGAAGAAATTATGTCTTTAAACAAAGATGCTCCTATTCCTAATACTGAAACAAAAATAGATGTTAGTCCTGATCCATTAGATCTAAAAGCTATGATGAAAGATCCTAGATATTGGAAAGATGGAGAAAAAGATCCAGCCTATATTAGGAAAGTAACTGATCTTTATGAAAAATATTATAACAAAAAATCGGCTTAAAAAAGTCCAAATATACTGGAGAGATGCAATCAGTCATGCTGAATGGCTCTCTCCAGATGATGCAAAAAAATTTAAACCAGCAATAAACTATACAGAAGGATTCTTATTAGAAAAAAACAAAGATTCTACCATAGTCTTTATGTCCTGTAATGACACAGATATTGGTGATACTACAGTAATTCCTACAGAAAATATTAAATCTATCAAATTTGTGCGTTGATTTTTTAATTAAACTATGCCAGTGCTATAAAAAAGACCTCGCATAGCTTTACGATATGCCTGTTTGACAGATAACATATCAGCCCTATCGAGATAATCTTGATATAAACAAACGAACAAAGGAGATAAATTATGAGTTCGAGCATAAACAATGCTTTTATTACCCAGTTTGAAGCTGAGGTACATATGGCATACCAAAGAATGGGTGCTAAGCTAAAAAATCTTGTTCGTGTAGTTAATGGTGTATCAGGCGAATCTGTTAAGTTCCAAAAAGTAGGAACAGGTGAGGCAACATCTAAAGCAAGACATGCTGAGGTTGTAGCTATGAATATTTCTCACACTAACGTAACAGCTACTCTCGCTGATTTCTATGCATCTGACTATGTGGATAGATTAGACGAGCTTAAAACCAATATTGACGAAAGACAAGTAATTGCTAATAACGCAGCTTACGCTCTTGGAAGAAAAACTGACTCAATCATTACAACTGCTATGGCATCTGCAACTACACTAGCAAACAACGCTGGTGCACAGGGTGGTACAGTAGCAACTGATCTTAACATTGATAAGTTTAAAGAGATGCAAGCTCTATTTGGATCAAATGATGTTCCAGATGATAACCAAAGATATTGGGCTATTGGTCCAAATCAATGGTCTGACTTATTAGCTGACGATCAGTGGACTAGACTAGAGTACATTGGTTCAGGAGAACTACCTTTCTCTGGCATGAATTATACTGCTAAGAGATTCTTAGGTTTCTTAACCTTCGTACATTCTGGACTAGATACATCTGGTTCAACAGATAGACATACAATCGCATGGCACAAATCATCAATGGGCTTAGGCGTTGGATCTGAAGTAAGAACTGAAGTAAACTACATTCCTGAGAAAGTAGCTCACTTAATGACATCTTACTTATCAATGGGTTCAGTGCTTATTGACACCAATGGTATTAGAGTGCAGAAGTGTGCAGAGTAAGGAGATAAACTATGGCTTATGAAACATCAAATCCAATTAAAAAAATTGGTCAAGCTGGAGATTCTAACTCCTTATGGTTCTACACAGATGATGATGCGATTGCAGCAATCGCTGCATCTGGTTATTTTAATTCGGCTACTAAGGAACTTAAAGAGAATGATATCATTCTTTGTGTAGGTTCTAACGGTGGTACACAGACTGTAGATATCTTAGTGGTATCTTCTGCTTCGGGTGCTGCTACTGTTACAGTAGTAAACGGATCATAATAGAATGGGGGGTTAATACCCCCCTTCTTACATAGGAGTTTATTATGGCAATAGGAAAAACATTTAGTAAAGTAGCACAAAAAGCTGGCAAGTTTCTTAAAGATAAAGGTAAACAAGCTATTAGAGTATCAAGAGAAGCTGCATCCAAAACAAAACCAACATTAGCAAAAGCTAAAGACGTTACCACTAAAGCAACTACTCAAATTAAGTTAGGTGCAAAAAAAGCTAAAGATGTTTATGAAAGTGGTGTAAAAGAAGAAACTATAAGTTCTTTAAAAGGAAAGGCTAAAAGAGCAACAACTAAAGTTAAAGAAAAAGTACAGCCAGTAGTAGAAAAAACAAAAGAGGCTGCATCAAAAGTTAAAGAGAAAGCTCAGCCAATTATAAATCGTGTTAAAGACAAAGTAACAGCAAAAACATCTACATTAAAAAACAAAGCAAGAAGATCATTTATTAATGATACGCAAGTAGATGATTTTGGTGGTGGAAATATGGCTGATATGTTTGGAATACCTAAATCAGGACAAGGTGGAACATTTCAAAATGATATTCTTGGAGGATTCATAAAAGCTAAAGGAGCTGTAAAAGCAAGACCAAAAACAACTGCTGCTGCAATACTTGGTGCTGGTGCATTAACAGCTTCTATTATGACATCTAATAATAATCCTAAATCTGATTATGAAATGAAAAGATCAGGTGATGGTTTCCAATTAAAGTTTAATGATGAAGGTAAGAATAAAATCTTAACTGGTAAAGCATTAAGTCAAAAACAAGTAGATGAAGTAAGATCTATTATTGCTTTTATGGAATCTATTATTGTATCTGATAATCCTAAAGCTAGACAAAAAGAGTTTATTGCCGCTATGGATCAATTATCAGGATATGGAGTTAATAGTGTTGTTGGTAAGAATCTAATGATTAACATGCCACAATCATTTGCTAACCCTAGAAACTGGTAATGGCTGAGAAGTGGATTCAAAAAGCAATTAAGAAAAAAGGTGCTTTAAGAGCCACTGCTAAACGTATGGGCTTACTCAAATCAGGAGAAACCCTATCACAAAAAGACCTATCAACCATGAAAAAGAAGGCTGTCAAAGGTAATAATACATTACTCAAAAAAAGAGTGGCTTTGGCTAAGACCTTAAAGAAAATGAGAAAATAATGGCAACAACCAAAATAGATATTGTTAATAGAGCATTAGTATTAGTAGGAGCAAATAAGATATCATCCTTTAGTGATAATTCTACAGAAGCAACTGTAGCAGATGAAATTTATGAGGAGTTCCTAGAATCTATCTTAACAAGATCTCATTGGGATTTTGCTACTGAGCAACAACAATTATCTTTATTAGCTTCTGCACCAACAGGAAGATATGAGTATGCTTATCAGATGCCTACAAACCCAGCTGTTATTCATGTTCAGACAGTAACTGTTAATGATTTTCCTATTCCTTACGAGAGATATGGTAATAAGATATTTGTTAATGGATATGGCTCTAATAATGTCTTAGTTATGGATTATATCTTTAGACCTGATGAAAGTACCTTTCCCCCTTATTTTAGACATGCTCTAGTATTTAAATTAGCTTCAGCCTTTGCTGGATCTATTGCTAGAGATGCTGCTTTAGTTAATCAGTTTGATGCTTTAGCAGAAAGACATTTACTCATTGGTAGAAACACTGAGAGTAAAGAAACAACAAGTAATAGACTTAATACAGATAAGTTCCTTACAAATCGCTGGAGTACACGAAGTGGTAAGATTGGATCGTAATGCCCAGAAAAGTAAGACAAGTTTATACCAACTTCTCAGCTGGTGAATTAAATCCTTTATTAAATTCTAGAACAGATGCTCAATCATATTTTGAGGGAGCAAAACAATGTCGTAACTGGTTTCTTTTAGATGAAGGTGGTCTAATGCGTAGACCAGCTACTAGCTATCAAGCAACTTTAGTCGGAAAGACTAGACTGATGCCTTTTATCTTTTCTGAAGATGAAGTGGCTATCTTTGCATTATCTAATGGAAGATTAGATGTTTATGGATCAGATGGATCTGTTATTCAATCAAATATTACCTCAGGAGTAAACTGGACTGAAGCTCAGTTATTTGAATTAAACTTTGCTCAGTTTGGAGATACTATATTCTTAACACACAGAGATAATCCTATATTAGAGATAAAAAGAACTAGTGCTACTTCTTTTACAGTTTCAGCTTTTCAATTTGAAATAGATGAAGATATTGTTGTATCAGGAGCATATAAAACACATACGCCTTTTTACAAGTATGAAGATGCTAGTGTTACTATTACTTTATCTACTGGTGCAACTGGTACTGGTAGAACAATTACAGCATCATCTCCTATTTGGACCACAGATTATATAAATCACTATATTAAAGTAGACGGATCACAAATTAAAATTACTGGATATACTTCTAGTACAGTAGTTGATGGAACTATTATAGAAACTGTAGCTGCTGGTGCTGGTCCTCATAATGATTGGGAAGAAGAATTAATATCTTCTCCAAGAGGTTATCCTCAAGCTGTATCATTCCATGATAATAGATTATGGTTTGG
>Ga0208161_1000370_pt1 | contig 25982 bp, 28 predicted proteins | sample CB_VirMetaG_3_FD_184538 | JGI IMG/M metagenome (GOLD analysis project Ga0208161, IMG submission 184538) | Freshwater to marine saline gradient viral communities from Chesapeake Bay - CB_1508_1S Viral MetaG (SPAdes) (version 4) | ecosystem: Environmental > Aquatic > Marine > Coastal | place: USA...
CATCTCAGCCAATCAACATTGAGTGGCTTGATGAAACTCAGGAACGACCGTCCGATGAGGAAGTATTTGCTGAAGTCGAAAAACAATCGAGGAGCATCTAATGGCACTATCAATCCCACACTCATTCGTCAACAACACCATCGCAGAAGCAGCCGAAGTAAACGGCAACTTTACTGCAGTGAAACAATTTGTGGACGCACTACAAGATGGTACCGGCATCGACTCAAGTGCCATCACGTCCGTCAAGATTGCTTCATCCGCTGTGACGGAGGCAAAGATTGCGGTGGGTTCGGTCACGAACACCCGCATCGCAGCCGACGCGGTAACAACCGACAAACTGTCCGGAGCCGCCAAAGCAGGCTTCAACAGCATCCAGAACCAGCAGACAGGCACAACGTACACTTTGGTGTTGTCCGACCTGGGCAAGTTGGTTGAACTGAACAACGCTGCATCGATTACGTTGACAATCCCAACTAACGCTTCTGTGGCGTTTGCCGTTGGTGACCGTATTGACTTGTTGCAGACTGGTGCTGGTCAGGTGACGATTGTTGGTGCTGCTGGTGTTACGGTTAACTCTGAGTCTTCTAAGTTGAAGTTGGCTGGCCAGTGGGCTGCAGCGACGCTGATTAAGCGTGCTGCTGACACTTGGGTTGCTGTCGGCAACCTGGCGGTCTAATGATTCCAGGCGTAGTCGCCTCAGCATCAGGCGTAGTCGCAGGCTTCACTGACCCATTCACCGGTACTGGTGCATTGGCGTCAAGGTGGACGAACACGTCAGGGTCTTGGACCCGTGACACTGATGACGCCTACACGGCTACCGCCGCTTCGTCGTACCCGCTTGCATCATTCGATGCAAACACGAGGAACGTTAGTGTGCGTTCCGAGTATGGGGTGGCGAACACGTTTGGTTGGGGTGTTGCGTTTTGGGTGACTGACGCTAACAACTGGTGGGCTGCGGTGGTGGACCGCACAGAGTCTTCGTGTGTTATTGGTTCTACGACAGGTTGTTGTGCCTGTGGTGATGGCGGCATTTCTACTGGTTATCCGTCGTGTAACTGTGTTTATTGTGATTGTGGTAGTTGCCCAAGCAATCCGAACTGTGGTCAAACTCAATATGCGGGAACCTGCACCTACCCCGTTTACGGAACCTGCTACGACTATGTTTTGAAGTTGATGAAGCGCGAATCAGGAGTTGTGACAACTGTTGCGACCACAAGTATTGCTTCTGGGAATATTGGCGGCGGTTTGACTGTCGCTTACGTGCAGGCTGTTACAAACGAGGCTGGTCAGATTACGGCTACGGCGCAGATGTCAACCGGTGGTGCTGTGGCGTCAATTGTGAATACCCCAAGTTCTCCGGTTCGCACGAACCGTCATGGTATCATTTTGACACCACGCACCACTGGCACCCAGGCCGACCGTATTGAAACGTTCATTTACGCACCACAGTGAGGAAACCATGAGTGATACACCAGAAAATCTCGAGACCTTTGAAGTGTGGGTTGAAGGCGAATTTGCCGCCCACATTCACCTTGTCCCTGAGGCAGAGGTTCTTGTCGCTGCCATGAAGTCGAACCCAACAATTGTTTGGGTTCCTCAAGGGTGAGCGCCTGGGAAGAGTACAAAAAACGTGTTGGTGAAACACGTCCTTGGGATTTGTTGAATCCAAACATTGAGAGGTCTACACCTGAGGAGGCTGCTGAAAGACTGAAAACTTGTAAGGAATGCGACCGATTTTTGAAGGTGACAAGCCAATGCAAAGAATGCGGTTGTGTGATGATTGGAAAAGTAAAACTTAAGTCGGCTGTTTGTCCGATTGGAAAGTGGTGAACATGAAGAAGGAACATTTGGAAATGCTCAAGTCATGGGCAAAAGTATTCGGAGCAGGCGTTGTCGCTCTCGCCATTGCTGGCGAGCGTGACCCAAAAGCGTTGCTTGCCGCAGGTGTTGCAGCGGTACTGCCTGTGGTTTACAACTATTTGGACCCGAAGGACAAGCGTTATGGCAAGGTTGCTAAGCCTGTAAAGAAGGCTGCAAAGAAGGCTGTCGCTAAGAAGAAGTAATGGAACTTACCGACCTGCTCAATGAGCGGGAATGGCGTAAATGTCGTGGACCGGAGAACGCGTCCACAGAAGATTTGGTAGCAGCATTTTCTTACTTTTGTGCTACCTACTGGACTATTCGCCATCCTGAGCGCGGACGAATTAAATTCGTTCTGCGCGAAGCACAAGAAGACACTGCTTTAGCGTGGATTCAAGAACGATACAGTATTGTTTTGAAAGCCCGTCAAATTGGTTTTTCTACGCTTGCGGCAGCGTTTGTGTTTTGGGAAACGTTTTTTTGGGGCGACAGGTTTATTGTAATGCTTTCACGCACCGAACGTGAAGCGTCAAAACTTTTGCAGAAAACCAAATATGGCTACAAGATGATGCCACAGTGGATGAAGGAACGCGGCCCAGAGTTGCTGTCAGATAACCAGTTAAAAATGGTGTTTGCTAACGATTCGTCAATTGAGTCTTTGCCTTCAGGTAATGACCCTGCTCGCGGTGAGTCGGTGTACCGTGTAGTGATTGACGAAATGGCGTTCTTGCCTAACGCTGAAGAGGCATGGGCTTCTATTGAGCCGATTGCCGACGTTGGTGGACGAGTTATTTGCCTTAGTACCGCTAACGGCGAAGGTAACATTTTTCACCAGTTGTGGGTTGGTTCACAAACGGGAACAAACAGGTTCCGTGGAATCTTTTTTCCTTGGTCTGCTGGTGACCGAGACGAGTCGTGGTACGAGTCGAAGCGTCGCGACCTGCCGGACTGGCAGTTGGCGCAAGAGTACCCATCGGACCCAGACGAAGCATTCGTCAGGTCCGGTCGACCAGTGTTCGACCTGGATGCAATTAGGGAAATTGAACCAATTGACCCCGACAGGGGTTATTTGCGGAAACTGTCTGGCAGGTCTTCGTACGAGTTTGTTCCTGATGGTGGCGAATTAGCGATTTGGGAGGAACCAGCCGAAGGCGAGGTTTATGTTATTGGGGCTGACGTGGCTGAAGGTTTGGGTCATGGGGACTTTAGTTCCGCCCACGTTATTTCGGCTGAAACGGGTTTGGTGGTTGCTCACTGGCACGGCCACATTGACCCGGACTTGTTCGGGGAAGATGTGCTGGTTGGTTTGGGGTATTTCTACAACTACGCACTTTTGGGTGTGGAGTCCAACAACCACGGTTTGACGACCTTGAAGGCTTTGCAGCGCGTGGGTTATAGGAACCTGTACAGGAACCGCAAGATGCAGGTTCGTGCCCCTGTGGCTTCGGAGTCTTTGGGTTGGCGCACGACGTCGATTTCTAAGCCTTTGGCGATTGATGAGTTGAATGCGGCTTTGCGTGACGAATCTGTATTGCTGTTTGATTCTAAGACGATTGCCGAACTTCGTTCATTTGTGCGTGAGTCAAACGGCAAAATGCACGGCTCACCCCATGACGACAGGGTAATGTCCCTGGCCATCTGTAACCAGATGCTGAAATACGTTTGGTTGCCCGAATACAGGAACGATTTAGAGCCAAGAAAGAATTCTTTGGATTGGTGGTCCAGGTTCATTGTTGGGGACCCAAAACCGCGGAATGCCCCAATTGGGGCTTATAACGTCGTGGATTGATGGTTTTTGGTAACGAATCAACAGGTTATTGATGAAGAATTTCCGTTGTCTTGAATGTTTGGCCGAGTTTGTGGCCGACGAACTACCCCGAAGGGGTTCGGTTTGCTTTAAGTGCCATGTGAAAAGTATCCGCCTTGGGTTCACCTACGGGCAGGAGGACTTTCATGGTCCAACGATTCGTGAGCGTCAACGCAAGACGGTCGAAGACGCCAGAGTTAACGGTTACAACGCTGAACCCGTTACAAACTGGATGTAACCGATGGAATGGCTGGTCCCAATTGTTGTTGCCGTAATCACCGGGCCAGTCGTAGTTGTATTGCAGAAACTGCGTAAAGAGAACACTGAGCAACATAACCACAACACAATTTTGTTGCGACATATTGGCAGCAGAATTGACCGTATCGGAAGCAAGTTGGACAAACATATTGGCTGGCATGAAGGCCTGAAAGAGAACGACTAGTGGCACGAATTTCTAACCGAGAAATCATTTCCCAATACCGCGACAAGATTCAGCAGTCAAAGCGGTGGCGTCAACAGGAAGGTCTTGACGCAACATGGAAACGAATGATTGACCTTTACCGGGGCAAGCATTTCGAAACAGATTCAGAAACAGACCGCATGCTCATCAACGATGCGTTTGCCACAATTAACGTGATTTGGCCCAGCGTGTCGGTTAACTATCCAAAGATTACCGTTAACGCTCGTCGGAGCGAAGACGCGCCGCGAGCGGTGGTTACCGAAGAAATCGTCAACTACTGGTGGCGCCACTACGACTGCCAGCGAGAGTTTCGTCGAGCAGTCAAAGACATGCTGATTACTGGACACGGCTGGGTGAAGACCGGTTACCGTTTTGTTGAGAAGGGTGAAGACGATTACGACAACTCTGACGAGTTGGCTTCGCTTGCGCCAGAATCAATTGCTGAAAGCGATTTGATTATTACGGAAGACCGTCCGTTTGTGGAGCGCATTTCTCCGTTTGATGTTTTTGTTGACCCGGATGCTACAAGCATGCATGACATCAGGTGGATTGCACAACGCATCCGCCGACCACTGTTGGAGGTGCGCAAGGACAAGCGCTATAACGCTCAGGCGCGCCAAGAGGCATCGCCGTCACACTACTCCAAGTTCGGTTTGGACTCCTACCTGCCTCGCAGGTCCGAGAAGCCCGAAGACGGCTACGTCGAGATTTGGGAGTTCTACGATGTGGACCGCAACAAGATGTCTGTGTTCTGCGACGGTGGCGACAAGTTTCTTGTTGCCCCGCAAGAAATTCCGTTTGCTTTTGGACACCCATTCGTGTTCATTCCGAACTATCAGGTGCCAGATTTCTTTTACCCGATGGGTGAACTTGAAGCAATTGAACCGCTTCAGCGCGAACTGAACGAAACTCGTACACAGATGATGAACCACCGCAAGCGGTTCTCGCGTAAATGGTTGTACAAGGAATCAGCATTCGACCAGGAAGGTCGAAACATGCTGGAGTCCGACGAGGACAACGTAATGGTTCCCGTCGTGTCCGAGGAACCCCTCGGTGGCATTATCGCACCGATGCCTGCTGTTATTAGCCCACCTGAGTTCTACAACCAGTCTTCGTTGATTACTGCAGACATTGACCGCATTACCGGCATCTCGGAGTACGCACGTGGTGCTTTGCCCGAAATCCGCCGCACGGCCACGGAGGCTGGCATCATTCAGGATGCTGCCAACGCTAGGTCGTCCGACAAGTTGGCAATCATTGAGCGTGCCATTGCTGACGCCGCTCGCAGGCTCGTGATGCTGGCACAGCAGTACATGACTGGCGAGCAGGCGATTCGTGTCTCTGGCAAGAGCAGTTCTAATGCCTGGATGAAGTTCGACCGGGACTACATTCAAGGCGAATTTGATTTCGAAGTTGAGGCTGGTTCTACACAGCCGATGAACGAATCGTTTCGCCGACAGATGGCTCTTCAGGTTGTGGACGCTATGGCGCCCTTTGCTACTGCTGGTATCGTGGATATGCAGCGTTTGGCAAAGTATGTGCTGCAGCAGGGGTTCGGCATCAAGAGCGCCGAGTCGTTTATTGTGGCTCCACAACCACCCGCCCAGCCGGAGGTTGCCCCTCCCCCGACTGCGCCTTCGGCTGGGCTTCCTCCTGGCATGCCGCCAAGCATGCCTCCGGGCATGCCTCCAGGTGTGGAGGAAGAAATGCCTGAGGGCGAGTTGCCGCCAGAAGTTCTGGCTCAACTCATGCAGGGTGGCATGATGCCCCCTGGCATGTAACGCTTTTCGCTGTCTATTAGAGCAACCCACGGAGGACTCAACGCGATGAGCGACATAGTTAGCAATGAAGTCGAGATGGAATCGGCCCCTACGCCCGAAAGCGAGGGACAACCGCAGGAAGTCACAGATGTAGTTGAAAGTCTCACAGAGGAGCAAATTGAACTCCTTCCCGTAGACGAGTTCGGAGACAAGTATGTTTCCGTAACCGTTGATGGCGAAGAGGTTCGTGTTCCTTTGAAGGAGGCGCTCTCTGGCTACCAGCGTCAGGCGGACTATACCCGCAAGACACAGGAGTTAAGCGAGCAAAGGCGACAGTTGCAATTTGGTGCTGCTTTGCAGGAAGCCCTGCAGAACAACCCCAAGGAGACGCTGGAACTGCTTAGCAAACATTACGGGTTGGAAGAGCAAACCTCTCCCGAAGAGGAACTCTCGTTGGACCCGGTTGAGAAGCAGTACCGACAGTTGGAACAGCGAATCCAAGCCTTCGAACAACAGAAGGCGATGGAGGAGTTGGAACGTACTATCGGAACGCTTGAAGCCAAGTATGGCTCAGATTTCGATGCTAATGAGGTGGTCGCCAAGGCGCTCGCTTTGGGGTCTTCCGATTTGGAAGCGGTTTACAAGATGATTGCGTTTGACAAGGTTTACGAGGATGCGAAAAGCATTCGCCAAATCCGTGAGGAGAAGGCGAAGGCCCAGAAGCAAATCGTTGACTCTAAGCGTCAGGCTGCGGTTGTTAATGGGGCTGCGTCATCGAGTTCTGCAGACGTCTCGGCTAAACCCATTACATCCGTGCGAGACGCATGGGAAGCCGCACTGCGGCAGACCAGCGTTTAGCCTAAAAATTTAGGAGACACAAATGTCAAACCCAAACTTTGACCAACTGTTGTCGACGACGCTTGCAAACTACCGCAACCAGTTGACCGACAACGTGTTCACGGCACGCCCGTTGACCTACTTCCTCATGGACAAGGGTCGCCTGCGCATGCTTAACGGTGGCACGAAGATTGTTGAGCCCCTCATCTACGGTCAGAACTCGACTGTCGCCTCGTACAGTGGCTACGACACCATCTCGCTGACCGCACAGGACGGCATCACGGCTGCCGAGTACGACTGGAAGCAGTACGCTGCGTCCATCGCCATCTCGGGAATCGAAGAGGCCAAGAACAACGGCGAGCAGGAAATCATCAACCTCCTTGAGGCGAAGATTATGCAGGCTGAAGAGTCGATGCGTGAAGGTTTCAACCAGATGTTCTTCAGTGACGGCACCGGCAACTCCGGCAAGAACTGGAACGGTCTCGGCAACATCGTTGAGGCTTCCGGCACCGTCGGTGGCATCAACCGTGCAACGGCAGGCAACGAGTACTGGCGCTCCTACGAGGAGAACACCGCTGGTGCTTTGACCCTCGCCCAGATGTCGACGGCGTACAACAGCGTGTCGGTTGGTAACGACCACCCAGACATGGTGCTGACGACCCAGACCCTGTTCGAAAAGTATGAGTCGCTTCTGCAGCCGCAGTTGCGCTACACCGACACCAAGACCGCAGATGCTGGCTTCCAGAACCTGCTGTTCAAGGCTGCCCCGGTGACGTACGATGAGCACTGCACCGCAGGTGTTGTGTACTTCCTCAACAGCAAGTACCTCACCCTCGTGGGTCACAGTGGCAAGTGGTTCGCACAGACGGAATTCGTCCGTCCGGAGAACCTCGATGCTCGCTACGCGCTCATCATGTGCTACGGAAACCTCACCTGCCGCAACGCTGCGAAGCAGGGTAAGTTGACGGCCAAGACCGCCTAAGGTCTTAGCAATAGAGTTGGGGGGCCCGGATAGTCCGGGTCCCCTACTCGCAAGGGAGTAGGAATGCCACAAAAGTATCGGATTCTTTCAAGCCATGCAGACGCAAAGTCAAAGGCTGGCATGAAGACCTCTTCTTACCCAAAGTCAAAGGGTTCAAAGAAGAGCGTCAAGTCTAAGAAGTATTAAGGAGAACGCAATGGCGATGAAGCCAAAGGTTAAGGCCCGAGTGGCAGCACGCAAGCAGGCTGTGGGCGAAATGAAGAAGAAGGGTGTCAAGGCGGGAGAAGCGCGTAAGCGTTTCTACGTGCAAACCCGTTCAGCAGAACTTGCTGCTAAGGGCGTCAAGGTCGACAAGGCTAAGCGTCAGGAACTTCGTAAGAAGTACGCTGCTGGCGACGTTTCTCGTGCAGGTTTTTACAAGAAGGGCGAGAAGGGAAAGATGGGTTCCAGCAAGTCTGGTACTTCTAAGACGAAGGGTTCGTCTTCATCTTCCTCGTCCAAGACGGTTACCCTGCCTAGCGGTGCAACCGTAAAGCCGGTCCGCAAGGATGTTGGTGGTCGTTCTCGTTCGGCTGGTCGTGCCGCCGCTGTGGCTGCCCGCAAGAAGAAGAACCCGTACATGGGTCCTGGGGCTCGCTAGTTTTGTAGGTAACAAATCATCCTTTAGGGTGATGACTCAAAACAGCAAACCAGCACACGCCCTTTACGGGGAGCCTGTCAAGGGCTACCGTTTGGCGGCCACAGGAACAGCCCGTATCGCAGCCCCGTCTGCGCCTTATGTTGGTCGGAACAGGTGCATCGCCAATGATGACACCTGTGACGGCCCAAAGGCCAAGGGCACCGACTTTTGTGTCGGGCATCTACGCTCCCAAGGGAAGGTTAAGTGATTACCCTTAATACGCTTAGGGCGCAAGCCCGGTCGATGACCGACCTTGACGAAACCGACCTGCCTAACGCAGTTGTCGACCAGTTCGCCAAGGAAGGTTTTCAGCGTATTTACGCTTTGGAGCGTCGCTGGCCAAACCTCCAACGAACCTACACGTTCAGCACGGTGGTTGGTCAACGTGAATACGACATTGAAACAATTGGTGACATTCGTGAAATTGTGTCGGTTGTGGACACTTCTGCGTCTGGTGCTCGCATGACGTTAATTGATTACAACAACGCTGAAGAGATTTGGTTGGGGAACACGGATTCCCCGAGCCGCCCATATTTTTATTCTTTCTGGGACCAAGAACTGTATTTGTGGCCGAAGCCCGATGCGGTGTATCCGATTACTGTCCGCGCCTACCGCAATCCAACATACGACTGGTTGACAAACGCTGACGAGGAAATTGACCTCGACGAGTGGTTTCATGCAATTCTTCCATACTTTGTGGTCGCACGTGTTTATCAGCGTCAGGAAGACGCCGAACTGTCCGCAATGTATATGCGTTCGTTCGAGGAAGGCGTAGCCTTCGCTCGACGCGACCTGATGAAGGCTTCGAGTGCTCAGCCCGTAATCATGTCTGGTGGCCGTCGCTATCCGACCATGAAGCGCTGGTTGCAGACCCTCGGTGGAACGCTTGGGCAATGAGCGAAGTCGTTGTCGAAAGGTATGACGATTTCACTGGTGGCTTGAACCTTCGAGCCGACCAGTTTAAGTTGGCGCGCAACGAGTCTCCAGAGATGTTGAACATCGAGGTGGACCCGCGTGGCGGAATGTTTACACGTGGCGCTATGCGAGCAATTAACTCCACGGCAATCGGTGGAACCTGGAACCCAGTAAGGCTTTATCCACTTAACAGCGAAACCCCACGTTTGATGTTGTCGACTGTGAACAGGGTTTATTGGTCGTCTGGAACAAATTTTACGATGCTTGAGTATTCTGCTGGCAATCCTATTGCGCCTGTCAGCGACCATGGTTCCTGCATGGTTCAATGGAACAAAAAGATGTACATGACCACCGGTCGAGCAGGTAGTGGCGGGTATGAGTGGGACCCGGCAAATACGTATGCGTTTGAGTTGACCGCATCTGGTGTTTCTCCTAACGCATGGCAGGCCACGCCTGACCCTTCTGCGCACAAGATGCCCACCGCGGAGCATATTGCTATTCACGCAAACAAAATGTTTGTTGGTCATTTGACGGAGGCTGGAGTGCATTACCCGAACCGAGTTCGGTATTCGCTTGAGGCGATACCGGACAACTGGCATCAAGACCATTACTTTGATTTTGAAGGTGGCGGCGAAGGCGTTACGGCTATTGCGTCCACAAGCGGGCAGTTGTTGGTGTTTAAGCCTGGTGCTATTTATGTCGTGTTTGGTTATGACGCAGATGATTTTCAGATTGTTCAGTTGACGAACCAGTTGGGTGTTCTCGAACATGAGCATATTGCTGTTGCAGAAAATGGCGTCTATTTTTACAGTCATCAGAAGGGCCTGTATTTTTATGATGGCACACGAATTGTTGATGTATCCGAACAGATACGCCCTATTTTCCCGGAAGGGTATGTCAATGTTGCGTTGCCCGAAAAGTATGATGTTTCATACATTAACGGACGTGTGTGGCTGTCTGCACCGTACTCAAAGATTACGACCGCTAACGAAACTACAGCGTCGTTTGTTTTTGACCCAACCATCAATGATGGCTGCTGGGTGGTTCATTCCACCAGCGACGGGTACGGCATTGTGGGCGGAACAGACTGGACGGATTCCACCGGTCGCAAACGATACTTTAGTTGCCATCCAACTTTGCCAAGAGTTTTGGAAGTCGATTTGTACGAATACGAAAAAGACGTTATTGAAACAACCGAAACAGGTTTCCAATCGTTCTACCGAACCGGATGGTATGACGGTCGAATGTACTCGATGAAGAAAATGTTTAGACGACCAGATTTCGTTGTCAAACAGTTGAACGAAGCGTCACAGATTAATGTGAAGGTGTACCACAATTATGAAGAGGCTGTTGGCAACGAACGCAAGAACTTCAACGTTGTTATCCCCGCGTCTGCCCAGGGCATGAGATGGGGTTTGGAAAACTGGGGTTCCGGCTACTGGGGTTTGGATGCCGAAGGTTCGCAGGTAATTAGAGGGTCCAACCTTGGGTTGGCCCGTTCCGTGCAACTTTTGTTTACTGGCCCATCTGGGCTTGCCTGGGGCATTGACAGTATTGCATACAAATTTAATACGCGAAAGGTGTCGGGATGAGTTACTCAATAACGATTCCCGCTGTTACGGCATTAAGTGGAACTGATGCCACTGCAACACGCGCAATTATTGCTTCTCTGGTCAACGAGATTGTTGCTTTGGAGAAGCGCATTAGCGCATTAGAAAAAGTTGAAGCGGTACGGTTTGATGCCGTGACTTCTGGACGAGGGAGAAACAATGGCGTACGACGCTAGTCAGTTTGAGGCTCGTCGCCGTTCGTTGCTAAGCAACTATGCGGCGCAAGGAGCGATGAACGCTTATCAGCGTTTCTTGTCACAGCAACGAGGTCAACGAGACCTATTGAACCTGAACGAACAATATGAACGTGAAGCACCAAGGGTTGTTGGTTCGTTTGGTCGCCGTGGACTTGTTGGTCCTGGTGTGCAGTCTGGTGCGTTTAAACGCGCAATGGCTGATTTTGCTAAGAACAGGATTCGTGCAACGGCTGAGGCTCAACGTGATTTGGACCAAAGTTCCGCTTTGAGTCAGTTGGAGGAACGCCAGTTGCGTGAACAGTACATGAACGATTTGTCCGATTTGGAGTTTGCGAAGGCCCGTCAGATTGAACAGGACGCTTTGGAACTTCTTCGTCTAAGAGCAGGAGTGTGACATGGCAGGCGAAAACGAAAACTCATCTAACGTAACCGTTTGGCCACCACCGGCCCCAAAGTTTGGTCCCCAGAACCTAGACTTGCCGGTTGGAATTGTTGGCATGGATGTGGGCGACACTGCAGCAGCGCAACGGACCGCTCAAACAACAAACAATTTCGTTAATGAATATTCTAAAATGATTAGTCAACTTGCTGGTGGAGGTGGCGGTGCAAGCGCCAGCGACACTTTGGCCCGAGAAAAATGGCAGGCTGAGTTGGCTTCTGCTGCGGAGGCCCGCCGTAGGCGTGAAGCACAGTTGGCGTTGATGCAGCAGCGTTTGCAGTCTGGCGGTTACCGTGAAGGTATTGATGCTGCCTTGCGTGGCATTAGCGGCATGGAAGCAGAAACCCGTAAGGGTGTGCAGGACATTTACGGTCAGGCCATGAAAGATATTGGCGCTGGTTATGGTGCTGCTCAGGGTTTGACGACCAAGGGGTTTGATGCGTTGTCTAATTATTTGGCACAAAATCAGGTCAACCCTTATGAGGGTCTGACCCAGCAGATGACGACTCTGAGTAATCCGATGGAGCAGACTTTGGCTGCTTACGGGATTACAGCCCCGGATGTTGCCCAGCAGTTGCAGGCCGAGACCCTTGCCGGTAGGCAGGGCGCAGAAGCCTTCCAGTCGCTTCTGGGAGTCCTCTCAGGGGCGCAAACCTCTGCCCTGCAGTCTAGGGGCGCAGAGGCCGAAATGGCGCGTCAAATCGCAGCACAACGCTTGGGACAGGAACGTGCAGCGTTTGAGTCCAGGGCTGGACAGGCGCGGCAGCAGTCGCTTAGCGACCTTGCCCGCTGGGTAGCGGAACAAAGGTTTGCCCAGGAACAAGATGCTATTGGCCGTAGACAAGACCTTATTGACACCCTTATTTCTGAGGGAATTGACCCAGAAACTGGTGCTGACACGACAATGACAAAAGTCGAACGGGTTGCGTCCACAGCAAAGAACTTGAGGGAGGCGGCTAAGGAGTTTGCGCCGAAGTACATGAAGAATAACCCGAAGGCTACGGTGGCCGATATTACGAAGAAGTTCCCGAAGTTGGCTGAGGCGGTTAAGGCCGCGAAAAGCAAGTAACAGAAAGGCCAAAAGGTATGGTGGACCCAATTGTTCAGGCGATGATTGCAATGCTAGGCGGGGCCGACCCTTCGTCGGCAACGATGGACCCGGTGCTTGGGTTGTTGACCAATACGTATCGTCCTGACCCGACATACTCCGAGGAAGAGTTGTACATGCTTAATGCGCCCACAATTCTGCAGGCTGGTGCAGAGGGTGCTGGTTCTCCACGTGCCATTGCTGCTTCACGTGTGCGTTCTGGTGAACCTGTGTGGAGTATCGCCCAGGACGAGGCTTTGCGCGGCAACATTAGTGAGAAGGACTGGAATAAGTTTATTAATCAGTTGGCCAAGGAGCAGGAGTCTGTTCGTGTTGCGCAGTTGAAGCAGGAGTTGAAGCCTGACCAGTTTGCGGCCAAAAACCTTCCGTCTGTTGATGAGCGTTGGAATGTTGCAAGTTTGATGGGGATTGCTCCGCAGGCTTTTTCTGGTGCGTTGCAGGGTGCGAGTGAGGCGTTTGGTGAAAGTGAGAGGTTGCAGAATCAACTTGCGAAACTTTCTCAAGGCAAGCAGATTTACGGAAAAGATATTTTGAAAGCCCTTGAGGATGAGGTTCGCAAAGAGTTTGCGTCAAAGAAAGAGATTGATAAGTCATCAAAAGAAGTTGATGAACTTTTGAAGAAGCGAACAGAATGGGTGCCGTCGCCCACACAGGTTATCGGTCGAGGACTTGGCCAAATCGGTAGAGGTATAGGTCGCGCATGGAAGGGTGGTATTGAGGCCCTTTGGTCGGATGAACCAGCAATCAGAAAAGAAGCCGAAAACCGTTTGCGTCAACTTGCCGCATCTACACCAGCAGGCGAAAAACTTTCCTACACGGTTGCTGCAAGCCCGGCAGAACTTCGAGCACTCGAACAAAAAATTAGTAAACGCAAGTATGTTCCCGGTACGGCAGAGTCGAAGGCCGCACAGGCCGAGCAGATTGCAAGCCAGTTGGGTTCACAACTTGAGGCTGCTGGCATTACACCGTTAATGGATGCGTTGCTGCGTTCCGCTGCACTGCGAAAAAGAATGAAGAATGGCTAAGAAAAGAGATGAGCGAGCGCTTTTAAAGTCCCTTGAACTGTTGAACCAGCCGAACAAAACGGCTGTTGCGGGGGGAATTTTGAAGCAGTTGGATTCCCTGCCTAGAACCGCGCCCCCAAAACCGGTGTCCGACGGTTCCGAACTTGCGCCAAAACTTGCGTTCAAGGCTCTTGAGACAACTGTTTTGAAGCCACTTCAACTAGTTGATACTGGCCGACGCGCAATTATTTCTACCGCACGAGAAATTGCTGACCTAATAGATGAGAATCCAAGAACTCGTGCGAGTTTTAACGATTGGTTCCGTCAAACACAAAACGTTAATTATGGTTTTGGTACAGCATTTCCTATGTCTGGATGGAAAGGGCGAATCATCGGATTTGTTGGCGACGTCGCACTGGACCCGATTACTTACGCGACGTTTGGTGGAGCGGTACCTGCTAAGGCCATACTCAAGGGTGGAACAGCAACAATTAAGGCTGGCACCAAAACACGACTAGCAATAGGCAAATATACAACTGGTCGTGAAGGCAGACAAAAACTGGCATCGTTCGTTAGGGAACGACTCAACATGATGGCTCAACAAGGCGACAGAAATGTTGCCAATTGGGGGGCAAAAGAAGTCGACACGTTAGTAGGAGAAATTGCTTCTAAGGGCAAGCAAGCGCTTTACAAACATCCATTTCTTTTAGAAGACCTCGGCATTCGAGGACCTGGTATTTACTATTTTGGTTCCCGAGTAAAAGTCCCCGGAAGCGGCCCTTTGGCCATGTTTGTTGAAAAGGGTTTAACAAAAGCAAGGCTTGGTGTCGTTGGCACTCAGGTGGGTGGGGCTTTGATGCGCGCCATTACGCCCAAAGGTGTTGGGAGCATTGACCAATATGGGCCAAACGCAATTCGAAATTTCAGAATTGCATTGTCAAAAGGAAACCTGCCATCTGAAGAAGTGGGCAAAGTTTTAACCATTCTTGAAGCAGACGACCTCAAAAGAATCAACATTGCGAAATATGGAGAAGAGGCATCCGATGAAATCGGTGCCGTTGTTGACCAGGCACGAACTACAAGCGTTCCCATGCACAGGCTTCTGGACAAGGTCAAGGACCCCTCTTTGGTTCCGGGAGCATCCCCTGATGATGTTCGTTCTGCGCTTGCAATGCGAACAATTTTTAATAACTTTATTGAACGCATAAAAGTACGCGCAAAACAAATCGGTTCACGTGAACCAGGCGAAATTGTTGACGGATACTTTCCGCGCATGGAAACCGAAGCGTCTATGCAAAATCGTTTGTCTATGGGCGATGAAGCATTTGACGAAATGGTCTATGGCGTAGATAAATCGCGCACACAATCCGTGTTCAAAGAACGAGAACTTGGTCAAGGCAAAGTGTGGTTTGGACACATTTTGACCGGAAATGAAACAGTAGACGACCTCAACCGACTTGCCAGAAACTCAATTGACCCAGGTAAGAAAAGCGTAAACTTTGATATTTTTGAAACAGACATTGCCAACGTGATGGCAAAATATGTTCGTGCATACGCAGAACAATTGGCCACGTATGACATGGTCGAATACCTCACACAACGGCAACTGATTGAATGGATGGACAAGGTCCTCCAAATTGACCCGCAGTATGCACGCCAATTTCTTGTGGACGCACCACAACAGCGATTGCAGGAAATGACGGTTGCTTTACGTAATTGGGTTGCCGTAACAAATGACAATAACGGCAAACTTTGGGATGCTCTTGACGCCATGCTGGGAGACCGACAGGCAACCCTGGCGGCTTTAAAGGCCGGAGATTTTAGTCAAGAAAATTTGGCTCAACTTAAAGCAGCGCTCGCAGACGCTGTTGCGTCGTCCGACGCTGCAAATCAAAATTACATTTCTCTGTTCAGTCAACTAGATGACATCATTGAAGACGTTGATGGAATTTCAAACTTTGGCATGATTAAGCGCACGCGCGAAAGATTCCAGCAACAACTTGAAGCGCTTAAGCAACGCGCATTAATGCTTGACCAAATGAGTTCTAGCGAAGTTGGACAGTTAATGCGAGACTTTGATGCTTACACCAAAAGGGTGTCACGTTTTGAACGCGACATAGCAAACCTTGCTGATGCCCAAGTAATGATTCCAAGAGTTGGCTCTGGTCTATTTGAAAAAATAGATGGCAAAGACATTTACGAAGCGGTAAATAAAATAGCAAGGCTTAGGGGCATACCGGCACCCGTTGTTTCTGCCAACCCAGCCTGGACGCCAGCCATGAAGCAGGCGGTCGGACAATTTAATGACGATACTGCAGGAGAAGTTCTTTTTCGTGCACTAAACGAAGACACCATGCCAGCATCAATTGACGATGTAATGCGCTACGTCCAGGGACGGATTATTGCAAACGAAGAAGCAATTGGCGCAGGCAAGGTTCAATCAACATTTTTGACCGACCTCAACAATAACGTGCAGGTCCGTGGCGGAAGAAAAACACAATATGGTATTTGGGCTGAAGCACAACGCTTGATTAGGTCTGGAGAAACTGTTCGTGGCGTCCACATGATGCAGGACTTGTTGCACCAGCAGGCCTCATTTGCTCAATACATGCAATGGCGTTCGATACTGGAGCCTTACGGAATAGAAATTGGCGATGATATTGTTGACGAAATTTTGCGCCGAAACGCGCAACCACTTATTAATGACGCAATTGCTAGAGGCGACCAGACTCGTCTTGCGCAACTTACTGACCAAAATAATATTTATGGTCGTTACGGCGGGAAAGATTCCTTTGACCATCCATTCAGTAACTACAGAAAAGTGTCAGATGACGCTGTTATTTTTGATGAACAACTTGCCGAATTTGAGCAGTGGAGAAAATTAAATAAGTCAAAAGAGGCAGAGGGTCTCAGGATTGGTGAAACCCAAATACAGCGCGAACTAAAGGAACTAACTCCAGAGCAAGCCAAGCAGTACCGAAAGTATAGGGCCACGTTAAGGCGTGTTCAGTTGATGCGTGAAAACGACGTCAAAGTCGCTAGGGCTGAAGTTAGAAAATTGCGCACACAGCAGGAGGTTGCTTACGCGCCTTTTCAGTCAATTAAGAAAAAAATTGACGAAACATATAAGCCGACCGAATTGATTAGAGACGAGCAGGTTCTTGGAACGATTCCCGAACAACAGGTTATTGCCGATGTTGCTGAAGATGCCGTCGACCCGACCGACTCTCTTCAATTTGTCGGTGCAGATAATTCTGTTTACGTTGTTTCGAAATTGGTTTCAGATGAACAGATACCGGGCATTCAACAAACCGTAAAAAATATTCTTTTGACAAGTCTTGAAGGCAGGGAAATTTATGATTCTTGGATTACCGCTAACAGAAATTTCCTTGAGGCACTCAACCAATTGTCTTGGGATAAACCGGCGAAAAGAGAGTTTGCGGCAAAACTTTTGGAGTCGCTTGACGAACACATTGAGATTGTTTACAAGAAAAAAATTACTGGTCTTGAATCTGAAATGCGTGAGGCAGAAAACCAGGTTTTGCGTCTTCTCAGTGATTTGAATCTTATTGAAAGCAACATGGGCGTAATGCCCAGGGTTTTCATTCGTTCTGAAAGGGGTCAGGCGGCAACGCAGGACATTTTGATGGCCGGTGTTGACCGTCCCATCGCGGCTGCCAAAGGCACCGCAAAAGGACGCATGAACAAGCAGGAGGCACTGGCTGTTCACGAGGAACTAATTAACTCCGACGCATACCCGATTGCTAAAAGCCAGCAAAGAGCCGGGAACATTGCTTACAGTTTGGCAGAACTTTCCTATAACCAAAGACGAACAATTGGAACAAGATTCACTCAAGAGGAATGGGAAGACATTGTAAATGGTCGAACCATAAAACTTGGTGTCAACAAAAAAATTGATGCAATAATTAAAACTGCACACAATAGATTTAAGGCTTTGCATCGCGCTGAATGGGACGCATTGGGCGGCGAGGTTTCAGACGAAAATGTTGTGCAGCGTTTAGTACAAGACCTTATTGCCGAAAATCCCGCCAATGCTGCAGACCCATCAATTGTTGCTGCTAGGCGCGGAGAGATAGCGGCACAATGGGCCGATACTGATGGCTACAACATGCTGAGTAAAATTAATGATGCACGTGCGGAATGGATTGCAGCCGACCAACTAGAAAAATCAAAGAACGGTCAATTCTTGATGGACCGCGCAGCACAAACCGGTGAAAGACTTGAAAGAAATCTTCAAAACCTCTCCCTAGAGTTGGACGAATGGACTGCTGAATCCGCAAAAGAACTAGACCGACTTTACAACATTGCTGTTAAGGCTTCTAAAGAACAACAATTTTTGGACGACTCTGTACCCGAATCCAAAATTGCGGAATACGAAAGAGTTTATTCTGACCTTGTTGCTCGAAGCAAATACGGTCAACAAAAAATTGACGCCGTTTTGTCTACGCCACTTGAACGCAAAAGCCCAGAGCAGTTGGCTGACGAAATTCGAATTCTTCGAAAACTTCGTGAAGACGGAGTAGAAACCCCATTAGTTAAAGAACGTGGGTCGCGTGCGCTTGAACGTGAACGCACCAGATTGCTGCAGGGCCCACCAGACGATTTAACTCCAGAACAACTGAAAGAACTTGCTCGCATGCGTGGCTCGGCACGAGCCGCAAAAGAAGCGGAAATGCGCAGCGAAGCCAACCAAAATGCCCTGGATAGGGTTCTGCACCAAGAAGCAGCAGTTGAAAGCAAAAACTCAAAGGTTGCCAGGTGGCTTGAAGCAAAAGAAGCAGAAAGCATTGATGAGCCATACAAGGCACTCGAAGTTAAGCGACAACTTGACCTAGAGGCAGGGCAGCGAACCGTTCCTTATCGTCAAGCAAATTTTAAAACTCAAGTTGATGAAGAACGCATAACAAATCTGCAAAAAGAACTTGAAGAACTACTGGCCCCAACACGCACCAGTCTTGTGGACGCATCAAGAGGTGAAGTCAAAGCCGCCGCCCGCCGCGTCCAGCAGGCGCAGGCGGTCTACGACCAGGCACAAAACCTGGCCACGTACACCCCCGAAAGCGCAAAACAGATTGAAGACGACATCCGAGTTATATCCGGACTGCTCACACAGTTTGAACAAAAGGTTGCGCCCACAGTTAAGTCGCAGGCAGAGCGGGCCCAGATTGTCCGAGAGGCCGCCAAAAGAAGAGGCCAACTTTACGAAACTCTGGAAGAGGGCCGTGTCCGCATGGACGACGCCCTTGAACTCGTCAAGCACATTGGAACAAAAGACGAAATTGATGCAATTGATGCGGTAATACTTGCGCAAATTGATGCTGAAACACAGTTTTTTGACGCGGTTGCAAACATGAGTCAAGCGGCATTTGACAGACAGATGCTGCAAAGCGTTCAGGCATCCATAAGCAAAGGCGCCGTGCTCATGCCAAACGGCAAACTGCGTTTACCTAACGGTTCCATAATTGATGGTGTTCCAGTCGATGCTGTAGCAGAGTCAAACAGGCGTGTACTTAAAGAAGGCTTTGTTGTACTTAACGAAAAGTACTACCCCGAACTACAGGCAACCGAAGAGTTTGCCGCGCTGTGGAACAACGCCACCAGAACAGCAGACCCAGAATGGATACGCAAACTGGCGTTGTACGTTGGCCCATACACCAAAGCATGGAAAGCATTTGCCGTCCTCAGTCCTGGTTTCCACGTCCGAAACGCAATTGGCAACGCCGTAACATTTACCATTTCTGGCGGAAACATCGATAACCTTATCCGCGTCACGCCCATCTATGCATCATGGGCTAAAGCAAAAAGAGCCGGAACGAGATGGGAAGTTTGGCTTAGAACACAACCACCCGAACTGATTCCAGTACTTGAAGAAGCAAGACTTGGAGCACTCGGCTCCGGAGGCGGCATCTTCAGCGAAACCTTTAAAGAAGCAACCGGTGGAAGCAGAATCTACGACAACTGGCTTACACGGAAAAACTATGCTTTGGGTCAAGAGGCAGACAACTATATGCGATTTGCACTTGCATTCGACACCGCAGTAAAAGGCGGAGACGCAGGACTTGCCCAAGCAAGAGTAAAACGTTTTTACTTTGATTACGAAGACCTTTCCAACTTGGATAAAGTCATGCGTCAAATCATCCCATTCTGGCTGTGGACCACCAGAAACATGACAATGCAAATCCAAAACATGTGGCTCAACCCACGCCCATACCTCATTTACGAAAGCCTGAAAAGAAACTTCCGAGACAAAGAACGACCAGACCCACCGTTCGTCCGCGAACTTGGAGGATTCAAACTCCCATTCGGAGAAGGCCTATTCCTCATGCCCGACATCGGATTCAACCGACTTCAAAATGACGTCAAAATGTTTTACGACCCCAAAGCATTCCTCAACAAAGCCAACCCGCTCATCAAAATTCCAGCAGAACAAATCATGGGCGAAACCGCTTTTGGAGGAAAACCATTGACCACAACCGAAGAACGAGTGCTCGCCGCGCTACGCGCAACAGCACCACCCGTCGGACAAGCCGAACGACTCTTCGCCAACGAAGGACTCAGCCAACTCAACGCATGGCTCGGATACCTCGGCTCCCCAGTACGCAAATACAACTAGGAGAAACAATGAGACAATACACCGGCAACACCGACGCACCCGCCAAAGGGCTACGCCCAGGCATGCGCGTATTCATCGAAGAAATCATCAAAGAATCCGGAGGCGCACTCTGGAACAACGGCGACTTCGGCGTACGCAACATGCGCTCCAAAAACACAATGAGCGTACACGCCACAGGAAGAGCAGTCGACCTCTCCTACAGGCGACTAGGCAACAAAGGCAAACCAAACGGACGACGAGAAGCAATCCGTATTTGCAAACTTCTCGCCCAAAACGCAGAACTATTTGGCCTTGAACTCATTATCGACTACATGCCCAAACCCCACGGACGCACATGGAAATGTGGACGCAACAGTTGGACCCGCTACAGCAAACACACTGTTACAGGCGCACCCGGTGGAGATTGGCTGCACGTAGAACTGTCACCCGAAATGGCTGACGCACCCGACAAGGTGCGGAAAGCCTTCCAGCAAATTAGGGCTCAGGCAACTCCACAGTAGGATTATCGATAAGCCACACCCGAAGCACCATCCCCAAAGGGATGTGCACAGGGCCACTAGTTGTCTTCAACTCGGGAACCTCATCGGGCATATACGAAGACACCAACGTAATGTAGCCCTTCAAACAATCAGGCCATAAAAAGCCGACAGTTAGAACAGTTGTTTGCTCGGGGGCATAACGCTCAACGTCGGTCCAGCCGTTTTCGCCATCAAAAGCATCCTGCCAATGAATGGCAACAAGCGGCCAGGGACTTTTAATCTTCTTCATACGGATTAATCCCCTCATCATCGAGATGGGCTTCAACAGTGTTCACAATACCGGCAACAAAAGAACTAATCTTCACCCAAGCCATGCGGTTACCGTTCATGGCGTCACGCCAAATACGACACAAATCAACGGCAGACTCGTTATCCGCATTAAGCGTCAAACGAATCCCGCCTTCCATATTCTTGCGAATACGGTCAGCACCACGATTCATGTCATCTACGTCATCTGCTGAAACATAATTGTAAATCCAATCTTCAGACATCAACCAAACCATCCTTTGTATTAAGAACATGGATATACCCCGGCGGAAGGCCATTCTGCGGTATGCCCTTGCCCACGACAACGCGGCCAAAGTAGACCGCCAAGACGCGTGCGACTTCTTCCGGGTAAACAGGAACATCAAACCCCACTGTTATTTGATAGTTCTTCAACGACCTTTTCTCCCAACTCCAAACTAAAAGTACCATCATCAAGCATTAATGCCACAACACAATAGCCAACAACATCCCAAAGGGCATCAAGATAAGGTTCAGAAAGAGCCTTTCTGCTTTTCAAATTATGCAGTCGCTCAATCTTGTCACTCAACCGAACAAATACACCAAACTGGCCAAACTGCAAAATGTTTCCATGACCATAATCATTCTGCTTTTTAACCAACAAAGTTAGCATTCCCTGAACGGAAAAACCGCCTTTGTTGCGCAAACCCGAAATTGCCATCGAAGCAATAGAAGTCCAGAACAACGGACTCAACTCTTCATTTCTAACCGAATCAACAGCCTTGTCACGCAATGAACGCAACTTCAGGGAATCTATCTCAACGGAATCTTTTGCCAAAGAATCCAGGTGAGTAATCCACTGCAGAGCAGATTCATCCCAAGTATCAGCCACTTGTATTCTCCTTCTAATTAGTGGGTGCATCATTAAAAAGTACTTTAATTTATCATACGCTGCATTTTTCAAGCGCCATGCATGCGGTTTGGAAACACCAAGACGTTGACCTAATTCTTCATAAGAAATCATTTCGCTATTGATTGCATCAACAATAAAACGGTCATGCTCACTTAACTGTTCAATACATTGAGCGACAGCCTCACGAATCGGCTGCAATTCCTGAACAGACTCAACAGCATCCTCACCAATACCGGCAATCATCAACGCCTCAATCGGCGTCTCTGGCCTCCTACTTCCATACGCAAACAGCGAAGAGAACGGAGAAAAACTGGATTCGTTATTGCTCAGCGTCGTAATCCGGATTCGTCAAACAATCCATAACTTCTTCAGGCAACAACAAAAACCCGCGAGTCGGGTTAGACGATGTGGGCGCGAACGTCTTCATCCGAGATTTAGGCAAACGGTCAACATAACGTTTTAACCGCTCAACCGAAATAGCAATTAAAGCGCCGTCCAAACAATAAATGTACACCCACCACTTTGCTTGAGTAACGCGCAAACCCGACGGCTTCCAACCAGTTTTGCGGGGATTTTGCTCAATCTCAACAACCATGCGGCCATTGCGATAACGGTCGGTTTTTACTTCGAAAGAACCATCCGCAATTGATTGCAGGAAATCTCGGGTGAGTTCCTCCCCGAGTTTCCCAAACTTTAAATCATCGGAAAAGTTGTAACGACGTTCTGCTGGAAAATCCCAGCGCGACTCTTTCACACAGACCGCCAAAGTCGAATGTTATTCCAATACACAATCTTATAAATTGTTGCGCCCACAATAAACCCGTACTGTTTGGTGACGAGTGAATACACAATCCAAAGCGACTCGTTGACAAAGAGCACGAGCCAACCCCACCAGACTCGACGGCCAACGATTACCAACCCGGCGGAGCCGACGAAAACAAGAAGCCATGACCACCACTGAGAAATCATGCCTTCTCCAAATACAAGCAAACGATTTGTCGGTCATCTTTGTACGCGACGCCATTCAAGGCGTCAAGCACGGATTTGGCGTAGTTGTCTATGTCACCACGCAACCTAGATTGGGGTTGTTCAACATTTGGATTAAGTCCAACCTTTTCAATCATCACCTCAGTGCCTTCTATAGTGAATCGCAACTTTACAGACAGCATTCCATCTTCAAAACACGGACCCGAATAAGCCTCACGAATAGCCTTCTCGTAATCCACCGTCTGCTTAGGCGTATACGTATGACCAGTTTTGGTCACCCGAGGGCGACCTTTCGCACGAGGACGAATGTTAAACACTTGGTGAAAAGAAAATTTCTTCACGACACCCCTTTGCTATAAGACGCCTCAAGCATGTTGCGTAAATGCAACTCGCCATCAGGACGCAAATGAAACTTGCCCCAACGTTTATCAGCATCAACAAGAAGCGCAAAAGCATGCGACACAGGAGTGTTGGCCTCGCGCATCAAATGACACATGCGAGCAAGTGTAGTAGACCTGTCAACTCCTTCTAACGGGCCTTCACGCCAAATCTTGGCAACAATCGGATTGACACGACTCAACGCATCCATCACCCCAACATTGGCAACAACATCAAAAGATTTACGCTGCGGGGGCGAATACATGTCAGCAAGCATCGACAACAAATCCTCGGAAACCCTTGAATTTATTGCGTTTCCCAAGAAATCACCGAGGTCTAACGGCTTGTCATCATCACCCAAAACAAACCGCTCAGAAGGCAAAGACAACAAACCACCTGGATACGGCAAACGAACATAATTACCCAAACCCGAAACAGACTCTTGCTTGGGATTCACTTCTTTGGGTGGCAAACCGATTACTTGGTGCGCAACAAGAAATGCACGACGCATCACACGAGCAGGAACCCAATCATCAGCAAAAACCCACACATGATAACCACGCCGAGTTTTCTCAACAAACGACGGCACCCGTTTAACAGCGAAAGCCGTCTGCAAATTGCGGGCCGAATCCAAATCGTCCACATCAATATCGGAACAACCCCACCGGACCATCGACTCATCTGTCAGGGGGTAGACACCAATGAGCAGATTGCCGGTGAGGTGGTTCACAAACTGTTTGACCCCAACGTCACACTTCTCGCTACCGCCTTCCCAAGTGCCGTACGCATCATCGCGTCCCTGGAACAACGAATAGAAATAAGAAACACAAATGTTGGGGTCAAGCATCAGTCATGATTCCCGAGCGAATGCCGATACTGCGCAGGCAAGTCGCCATTTAACTCACGCAACCGACCAGTCGTAATATCCAACTCAAAATCAATATCATCAACCAATTGGCCAGCAGGACGCTTATTTTTCAACAAACTAACCGTCACCGTGAACTCATGAATCTTTAAATCATGACGCAAAAACTCGAGACGCTCAACAAGACGCTCACTATGTTGCCTGTCCAACTTCTCCGTCAACTCATTAATCTCCGCCATAATCTGATACTTCTTACGACGAACACCAATAATTGACGTAGCCTGCTGCTCGCCACCATACGAACCCGACGACATCGTCAACTTTGCACCATCCGCACCCGCAGTACGAGACGTCTGATGCAGAACTAGCATTGGAATATCGTGACGACGACCAAAGGATTTTAGAAACGTCGCCTTGTCGGGTACCGTCTCACCGGCCTCAACCAAATCCAAATAGTCAACAACAACCAACTCAGGAACCCGACCCCACACATCACAAACTTCATTGTAAGCCCGTTCCATATCAGAGCCGGTTAACGGCTGGTCAAAAACAGCAAGATTGGGGAAGTCTTCTTCAGCAGTACGACGCAACAACTCGATGGCTTCACTGTCATCAGCAGCCACCCGAGCCTCAAGTTCACGAGCATCAATACGATGATGAATACAAGTCAACTTAGTCAACACCAACTGACGAGGCTCATCCGGAATAAACAAAGCAATATGCTTATCCCGATTGTTCCGCAACGCATGCAACAAAACAAGTGTTTTGCCACCATGAGCGAACCCGAGCATCATTGCAATTTCGCCTGGCGCAATACCACGCAACTCGGCGTCAATACGATTGATACCAAGATGGACGCGTTCTTGTGGAGACTGAGCCCAACGAACAAACGAATCAGCGGCATCCGACAACGGAGAATACATCCGATAATCAGGAGACGGGGCTGCCGTAAGCAACCCCGTCAAATCCCAATTGGAGGTAATCTGCTCAGCAGACAGCCGCATTACTTGCTACGCGGCGGCCAGTACGCCTTCTCGGCATCAACAGCCTTGAAGTGCGGACGCTTATTGGTCGCATTGGCACCATCACGATTATCATAAATTTTGGTGACGCCATCACGCTTACAAGCCTTAATCAACCAATCAGGCAGAGCACCATGCTGCTTGCCGACAACAGTCAAGCCACCCGAAGTGGTTGGAGCGCTAACGTCTTCACCGTTGAAGGCATCCTTGACCATTGCAACAACAGTTGCATTTTGTTTCTCGGCAGCAACAACATCACCATAAATCGTATCCATGATGATGTCATTAATTGAAGAGAACAACGTGGCGAACTCGCCAATACGCTCTTCAACCCCGATTGACTTGTCAGTCAAATCTGCAGCAATCTTTGCACAGACCTGAGTGATAATTGCCCTATCTTTATCCATTACGCCTCCTCAGCGCTATTAGTACGCTCCGAAATAAAGGAGCCTTTACACATCGACCAAACAGGACACCACCGCTCAGAGCAGAGATGATGCTGGTCGTTCACCGGCCACCTTTCTTGTGGCAGATAAATCTTACTCAACAAAATACTGTTAATCAACGCAGTCGCCTGCGTAACAACCCACTTGGCATGCTCGGGCTTACGCTTCACCCGAACAATCTGACCCGAAGAAGAAGCATTGCGAATCATCACACCAAAATTAAACTCAAGCGGATATTCCAACACACCCAACTGCACAGCAGCCTCAGCATAAATAGCAGACTGAATATTTTGAATCTGCTTTTCATTTTCATTG
>Ga0208161_1000371_pt1 | contig 25940 bp, 38 predicted proteins | sample CB_VirMetaG_3_FD_184538 | JGI IMG/M metagenome (GOLD analysis project Ga0208161, IMG submission 184538) | Freshwater to marine saline gradient viral communities from Chesapeake Bay - CB_1508_1S Viral MetaG (SPAdes) (version 4) | ecosystem: Environmental > Aquatic > Marine > Coastal | place: USA...
AGGTTGGTTATTTCTCTAATACACTAGTATATAAAAACAATTAATGACTTGTAATTGTGAAAAAAAAGAACAAGACGGAATGGATTGTCCAGAAGGTCAATCCTTTGATGTTTCACAAGGTAAATGCGTAGCCAAAGAACAATTTGGAGATGCTCCAGAATCACAAAAAGCTGATGTCGCAGAAGGACCAGTAGATTCAGGTGATGTTCAGAAAGTCACAAACCATGAATGCCCAAGTGGTCATGCATGGGATGCTGAAACTGAAACATGTAAACCAACTTCACCAGAAGTTCCAGAGGTAGCAGATACCAAGGCAGACATTGCAAAAGAGAAAAGAATCAAACAATTAGAAACTCAAGTCGCAGAATTAAAGATGGCAGAGAAGAAACCAACAGCAAACATTGGTTCCGATGATACTGTTAAATCATTCAGCGAAATTGCTAAAGAATATCCTAGAGCACTTGAGCAATACGGTACTTACAAATTCAACATCCCACACGATACCCTTAGAAGTATCAAAGTAGGTAGAGCTGATGCAAGTACAGGTGTTCAAGAAGCATTTAGAAATACTCCTAAACAATTAAAAGAAGCAGTTTCTATTTCTGGTACACACGCAACACAGGATCTCGATACTGATGTTGCTATTGTTCCAGGTGGAATCTCATTTGTTCCTGTATTCCAATTTGCCAAAGTTAAGGAAATTGCAGCAGGTGCAGACAGAGCAAGATTCTTCAAATCAACCCTACCAGCAAACGGTTCACAAACTGTCGGAACTACTCCTGCAGAAGCAACACAAACAATCACATCCGTAGAGGTTACCCCAAGCACCATCACTGGTACTTACTTAATTGGTGACTTTGATGAGATTGAAAACTCTCCATTCGACTTACTACAAGTAATCGTTGAAGGAAGTGCTGCATCTTATGAGGATTTCGTAGCAACTGACATGTTAGACACCGTATCAGCAGAGGGTACTTTGACTCCAGGCTTATGGGTTAGAGGTGACTCTGGTGCAACTATCTCATCATCTGATATTGCATCTGTAGCATTTGACGAAACAGGAATCGCATACGGAAGAGAATACCTAGAAAATCAAGGTTATCTTAGAGGTGGCGTAAAACCAGTCTGTTTCCTAGACCCACAACAATGGAGAGAGTTGATCACATCTACCAATGTTACATCATTGGCCACTAGAAGTGTTCCAGACATCTGGCTCAAAGCACAACTAGAAGAGCTCATGGGTGTACAACTGGTGGTTACAAATGCAGTAGAACACAAATCAGATCAAACTAACGCATCGATCAACGCTATCATGTGTATTCCAAAACACTCATACGGTATTGGAATTAAACGTGATGTAACTGTCAAAATGCATGAAATTCCAGAAGATAACCAAGTTAGAGTAAACACTACTTGGAGAACAAAAGCTGGAGTTATTGATGCAACATCAATCGTCAGAATTTCCACAACCGATTAGAATTAACCTCTAATCTTTTTTTATTCTTTTACTGTCTAACGTAAGTTATGAACATAGGTATAGGAGTTGTGTGTTGGATTGAAACAGATGAACAGTTACCCGAACTTAAAAGATGCCTTGAATCTTTGGAATCATTTTATCCTGTATTTCTTGTCAACGGTAAATGGTCTGATATGTCAGGCGATAACCCTCGTTCAACTGATAAGGCTAATGATTTAATCGACTCTTATAGCAATATTATACACATACAATCTCCAAATCAACCTGAATTTATTAATAGAAACAAATGCTTAGAACTTGCTATGATATGGAACTGTGATTATCTGATATGGGTTGATACAGACGAATGGTTAGAGATGCCATTAGGTAAAGACTTTATGCTCAGGGGAATAGAGGATCACAAGTTTGAATTTGTGTCCTATGTTCACTATTATTCAGATATTTTTGGTGGTTCATGCAAACAAAGAAGATTGCTAAAATATCCCTCATTTTTACGTCATAGATTAAGACATAATGAGTTGTTTTTTGGAGATTATGAGGTTTATAAAAACTGTAAAAAGACAGCACCTAGAGGATTTATTATTCATCAAGACAAAAATTACAGAAGTGTCAAAAGAGAAAAAAACATGGTTATAAGGAACAGGGAGAATCCAATACATTGACATACATTGACGATTTTGCAGTAATAAAAGAAAGGGTAACAATAGGAGAAAACACCATAATTGGTGCATTTAACATCATAGAATCAGGTGCAAAGATAGGCAAAAATGTGACAATACAACCTCATTGTGTAATAGCAAGGGATTCTGTCATAGAAGATAATGTGTTTATAGCACCTCATTTTTCCTGTGCCAATGACAAAAGACCATCAATAGGGGAGCATGGTCAATCTTCAAACAAAAAACCACACAAAGAATTTCCAATCCATATAGGGGAATATAGCGTGATTGGAACACGATGCACCGTAGCACCAGGAGTTAAGATTGGCAAGAGATGTTTTATCAAAATGAACTGTAATATCTATGATGATGTTCCAGATGATACAACGGTTCAAAAAAATACCACTTGGTCTATTGATTATGATTAACCCACTAATTTTTGTCCCATCGGTTAGAAACATTCCACAGGTTATAGAGGCACTAAATGCACTTCCTTATGACAAATTCATTACAAGATTAATGTTAGAGCATGATGCCTACAAAACAGGTCGTGATTTTTTCCTTGAACACAAAGAATACACACATATCGTAATATGTCCCGATGATCTTGTGATTAATTATGACTCTTTTATGGAATTGTTAAGGGCAGTTGATGATTATAAACTCACAAATCTGTCAGGCATAGCCAATATTGATGAAACTAATATGGATATTTTCTCATGTAAGCCATTAGGCACAGATCCTACAAGCAAAAGTGCTGGAACGTATTACACAAGACAAACTTTACCGTCTGAATTATTCATAGAAGTGGGATTTACAGGATTTGCGTGTCAGTTTATTGAAAGAGAACTTGTAGAAAATCTCAGTTTCAAAGGTGGTTGTAATGTTGGTCGTGGGTGCATGGATTTACAGTTCACAAACGAGTTAAAAGAGATGGGAAAACCACAGATTGTCTATACTGATTCATTTTTTGAGCATTTACGACTATTGCAGATAAAAGAAGTCACAGAATGGAAAAACAAGGCACATGACAAAAACGAGGAATCCACCATATTTGTCAAAAAAGGTCAAAAAATAGAATTTTAGTTAATTCTCTTAATTTATACTCATTAATCTAACGTATGCCAAGTAACTTTTACGGTATCAACAAATGTAAACAATTACTCAATATAGATATAGATGATACGGCAGATGATGAGATTTTAAACTCATTAGGCGAAGTGGCCAATCAACATACAGATAATATTCTCAAGCAATATGACGAGAGAATACCATTAAAAATGCCAAATGTTCTCGCAGACGTTAAGATGGCAGCAAACTACTACGTTTGTTCATTGTTTAGGGGAAAAAGGGGTGATAATGAAAGTGCTGAATTTTGGAAAAACCAGCATATTGAAACAATAAACGTATTAATTGAATCCATAGGATTTACAGACAGTTCCCCACAAGTTGTTGAGAGATTCACAGGAAGAAGGTTTAGTGGTGACTCACACTATCTAGCTGAATGGTAAATATAATTAATTCTCTTATTACATATATTATTGAATAATGTCATAATGTTTCAACTACCAGAATCATGGGGAGAAAACAAATCAATCCTCGAGAATAAACTAAACTCTTTCCTATCTTGGGCAGACAACTCATCTAATTACCTGTCAAGATACAAGTCACTCCAAGCAACATCAGACAATGTTGTAAGAGTGTTGTCTTTCCCAGAATCAAGCCCTTCTGGTAAAGTAGATATGATTAAAGAATTTGACTATACTCATAACCTCGTCACTGACGATGGAGAAATTTTCTATGCTAAACAAGGAGCAGGAGAAACACCAGCAACCAACGAGAACTTCCAAAGTGGAAGATTTGAAATGGGAACAACAGCATACACAGAAGCAGAAACCGACACATTCAACGAATTTGACGTATCAGGAACTTCAAAGATTGCAGGCTCTAGACAAACTTTCACAGCAGGTTATCCTAAAACAAACGATACAGGTGATACTGACAACACAGGAGATGCCGTAGACGCAGTAAGTTACGCAGTTAACTATTCAGCAGCCTCTTGGAGCGATACAGACGTAGAACAAGGATGTATCCATGACAATGCTTCTCCAGTAAGTGCAACTAAACTCTTGAGTGTCTTTTCATTCACATCATTTGCAAAGACTAGCTCTGATACACTAAAAGTATTCGTAAATCACGCCTTCGAGAACCAATGAGCCTCAAACGAATGTTTGATATGCTTAATCGTCTTAATCATACTCCTAGTGAGTCTGATTTCAGACTTGATGCAAAAGTAAAACATTCAGAGAGAATCAATACAGTGTTAAGGAGTGATATTTAATGGCAGATGTTAAGATTTCTGCTCTTGGTGCTATTGCATCAGTAGCAGGAGAAGACTTAGTAGCAATAGTAGACGATCCATCTGGAACTCCAGCTTCTAGAAAGGCAACTATTGACCAGATAAAAACTTACATCAATGCACCAGAGCTTCCTGTAGCTGACACGCAAACAATAGTAAAAGGTTCAGCAGATGCAACAAAACTATTAAGATTCGAAGTAGATGGAAACACTACAGGTATCACAGGCGTAGTATCAACATCATTCACTACAGCAAAAACACTCACACTTCCAGATGCAACAGATACGCTTGTAGGAAAGGCAACAACTGACACTTTCACTAACAAAACATTTGATGCAAACGGAACAGGAAACAGTATAACAAACATTGAAAACGCTGATATTTCAGCAACAGCAGCCATAGCCTACTCCAAACTTAATCTGTCAAGCAGTATTGTATCTGGAGATATTGTAGATGGAACCATAGCATTGGCAGACATATCAACAGCAGCCAAAACAGAGGCATTAATATTTGCAGTATCAGATGAAACAACTGCACTCACTGCTGGAACTGCAAAAGGAACATTTAGAATGCCTTATGGATTCACACTTACAGATGTTAGAGCATCATTAACCACAGCAGGAACAGGTGCGGCACTCGTAACTGTAGATATTAACAAAAATGGAACCAGTATACTCTCAACTAAAATTACCATTGATGCTACCGAAAAGACTAGTACAACGGCAGCCACCGCACCTGTAATATCTGATACAGCACTGGCAGATGATGCAGAGATAACTATCGATATAGACCAAATAGATACTGATGGAGTATCAGCAGGACTCAAAGTATACATGGTGGGATACCAAACTTAGTGAGGTGATATGAATGGTTAAAGTAGAAAGAATAGATTATGAGGATTCCTTTATGACTACTCTAGTATTTACAAATGGTAATAAAGGTCAAGAAATATCTGTTTATGCCTGGGAAGCAGATAACATTGAAACAGCACTCAAGACATTATCTTTAGAAGTAGTATTGGAATATTATAACAAAGTCGGGAAAAAATTAGTGAAAGAGTGGGTCTAATGGCTCCATTTATTACCAATCCGTATAGATTTGCTGAAGCAGGAGAAGTAGGCGGATGGGTAGAACTAGGAAGAACTACATTGGGTAGTGCAAGTGATACAATAACTGTTTCTAGTTTAGCAGATAAACGATACTATATGATTTTATCTGATTTACAATCAAGTGGACAGATTGAAGGTCGGTTTAGATTAGGTAACTCATCAGCAGATACAGGTTCCAATTATGCCGCAAGATATTCCACAAATGGAAGTGCTGATTCTACTGCAACAAGTCAGAGTAGTATTTTTGGAATGGATAATAATAATCCATTATTTCTTACAAGTTACATCGCCAATCTTTCATCAAAAGAAAAATTAGGGATACATCATACAATAGGTCAAAACACAGCAGGAGCAACAGCACCACTTAGAAATGAGGTAGTTTCAAAATGGGTTAATACCAGTAATCCTTTAGATGTAATTCAACAATATAACGCTCAATCAGGCTCATTTAATACAAATTCAGAAGTAGTAGTTCTAGGATGGGATCCAGATGATACACATACTAACAACTTTTGGGAAGAATTGGCTAGTGTAAATACAACAAGTGGGGATAACCTTTCTAGTGGAACAATTACAGCAAAAAAATACTTGTGGATTCAAATGTATATGAAATACACAAGTACAGGTGGTGTTCTACATGAAACATTCAATAATGACACAGGAAATAATTATGCCTCAAGGGATTCTTATGACGGTGGAGCAGACGGAACATCTACAAGTGCGGCTCATATTGATTGGGATAGAGGGGTTCAAGATACTTATTGGTTTATCAATCAATTTATAATTAACAACGCATCAAACGAAAAATTATGTATTGGTCATCAAATTAGAATAGACAGTACGGAAACAGGATCAGGAGTAGCACCACATAGATCAGAAAGAGTTGATAAGTGGGCTAATACAAGTAATCAAATTACAGAGATTGATTTTGACAATACAACTGCTGGTATTGATATTTCTAATGGTTGGTTGAAAGTATGGGGTTCTGACTAGAATGACTATAAAAGAAATGGAGAGTGAGGAATAGAAATGGCATGGGGTAAGAATGGAACACCAAATACATTAAGTGGAACAGCAGATGACTGTGATATTACAGATTTAACAGCATACAAATTTAATTTATTCTTACATCATGGACTTGCATCTTCTACAATTCAAGGAAACGTAACAACTGATAATAATGGAAATACTGATTACGCTTATAGAATATCAAGAGATGGAGCATCCGATATTACTGGAACATCTGTTGCATCAATCAACGTATCAAAATCAGATGCAAGTGATGTATTTATGATTGCGTATGTAATTAATATTGATAGTGAAGAAAAATTATTTATTTGTCAAACAGTAGGACAAGAAGCAGCAGGAGCAGGAACAGCTCCATATAGACAAGAACACGTTAATAAAGTTGATACATCAACAAATACAGGACAATTTACAAGGATTGATTTTGAAAATCAGGGTGCAGGAGATTACGCATCAGATACTAACGTTTCAGCATTAGGAACTGATTAATCATGTTAGAATTAGAATGGTATGAGAATGTAAGAAATGGGTTTACTCCACTATGCGACAGATGTAATGAGAATATCAATAGGGATGAATTTTTTACCCAAAGGAATCACAGAGGGGTATATTGTTATTCATGTTGGAACTGGATTCATCTACAACATTATACAGATGAAGACGGTAATAAACATAGTATTCGAAGCGAAAGAATAATAAACACTTGACCGAACTAATTCAACTGGAAGACGGTTCTGGTAATCTCGTATTAGAGAACAGTAGTGGCAGTTACCTTCACGATATTCCAACTATAGTAGTTGACGAAGTTGTCGAATTAGTAGAGAGTAAAGATCCTGAATTTGACCTATATCTCATCGAAGATGGTACAGGAGCTCTACTTCTAGAGAGTGGAGACGGATACTACAAACAGGACGCACCTATCAGCAACGTATCAGATACAGTAGGTCTGTTTGAGGGTGTTAACTTTGTCAGGGAATTAAAACAAGAATCCAACGAAACAGTAGGCTTGTCTGAAAGTAAGAACAGACTTCGTAGCCAAGTCAGAAACTTTGCAGAAACAGTAGGTATTACAGATTCATTTAACAGGTTAAGAAGTCAGGTAAGGAATATATCTGACACGATTGGACTGACAGATTCAGAGAATCATAATATTGGGTTATCAAGAACTGCAAACGATACGGTTGGAATAACAGAGTCATTCAACAGATTACGAAGTCAAGTAAGAAGCATATTAGACACTGTCGGATTGATCGGAACATCTAACAGAGACAGAACATTCTCAAAGACTGTCAGCACTGACACAGTAGGATTATCAGATGTATCAAATACAACAACATCAGAGTTTGAATTCCAGTTAGAAGACGGTTCTGGCAACCTATATCTAGAAGATGGAAGTGGAAACTATCTTCAAGACCTATTACAAATCGTAATTAATGAGACAGTAGGAATAACAGAAGATAAAATCAGAGTAAGACAGTTATTCAAGAACATATCCGAAACAGTAGGAATAACAGAGGTATCACAGAAAGTATTCGTATTAATCTATGTAATCAAGAATGTCGTAGAGAATGTCGGTATCACAGAAGCATCAGAGAGAGTAACACAGTTATTATCCAAAGTGATTTCTTCAACAGTAGGAATCACAGAAACCACAAACAAACTAAACATAATAATCAAGAATCTCTCAGAAACAATAGGACTCACCACGCTGGAGAACAAGGTATCAGGGTTCGTCAAGGTAGCAACACAGTTTATCGTATCTGTCGAATCAGCAATCAACAATATAATATCAGACGTTAACGTATATCTCCTTGAAGACGGCAGTGGACACTATCTGTTAGAAAACGGAGCAGGGTTCTATGAACTTGATCAGCTTCTTATCGTCAGAGTCAAGAACGCAATAGCAGGAATACTAGAATCCTCTCAGAAGTTAATAGGACCAGTAAAGAACATAACTGACACAGTCCAACTCAACGAGTCTTTCAACAGACTCAGAGACATGGTTAGAAACTTTGCAGACACTACAGGAATAACGGAGTCATCTAACAGATTCGGTTCACTTGTCAGAAGTATCGCTACAACAGTAGGAATCACAGAAGCATCTAACAGAATGGGAAGCCTACTCAGAAACATAACAAACACTGTAGACATTACAGAACCAATTAACAAGATTAGAGGATTCACACAGGTATTCAATGATATTATTCAGATTACAACTTCACTCAACACAATATCAGGAATAGTCAAGGAAGCACTGGACACGCTTGGAATCACTGACTCATTCAACAAGATAAGAGTCGTATTCACTACGTTCAATCTAGGAATCTTTACTTCAACATCTAACAAGAACATAAACGATATGACAGTAATAGACACTATAGACGTAGAGAATCTAGTAGTAATTGATTCTTATAATTCTGGAGACTTAAAAGTAAGAGATGGCTAACGGAACAACTATAACAATCAGTAGTGAAGACGTAGGAACCATAATCAAAGGTACTGCAAAGACTAGAACAGACGGTACAGACTCAGTAATAGACATAAACGACCTATCAAGCATAACTGTCTATCTAAGAGATCCAGACGGTAATGTAACAACACACACAGCATCAGCAACCAATCCAGACGGTGGTACTGACGGAATCTGGTCATTCACTACAGCATCAGCCATCTTTACAGAAAATCCTGGCATTTGGAAGATTCAGGCAAAATATGCCTTCGGTGGTGGTAACATCTTCTACTCTCAGATTAAGAATATTACTATCGGTGAAGCTTTAATTTGACCACTGTTGATCTCTTTGCAATCAAGGAGAGAATAGTTGAGATATTAAAAGCTGATACTACTAACCTATATTCATCAACTCCATCAGATAAGACTAAATTTAGAAAGATAGAGGCTGGTGCACCTAGCCCAAAGGCAATACAGGAGCCACCACTACCACGATGTTGGGTAACGTCAGATGAGACAGTAGCACTTGTTAAACCACTTGCAGTAATTCAAAGCAATATCTCCAAGGGAGAGGAATATGACATTAGAATTAAGATACTATTTGTAGCAGAGGCCAAGGATGGACCAAAGACAGAGGAAGATATAGACGATTTTACAAAGTCAATTATAGAACAAATGGAAGCAAACTACGACCTAAGAACTCCTGGTGGACTTGAATCGACAAGGGTGGCAGAAGCATCACAGGTACTAGCAATAAGGGATCTACCAGCCATGTTCAAGGGTGACAGGGTTAAAGGTAGGGCAATCACATTCCAAGTAATAGTTAGGGCATAATTAATTCTCTTTATATTATGTTAATGATTTATAGACTATATGGCTAATCTGGGTGAAATTACTGAAATTATAAATGCAACAGAATGTACATTAGAAATAAGAACAGGTTCAGGTACATCTGATGTTTATGGCTTACTTCAAGATTTGGATATTCATATAGGAAGAATAGAAAATAGACACGCCACAACTGACGGTTTAATATACACTTATGGTAAAGGAGATAATTTCTTTACAGGCAAATTAATCTTAACTGGTCCAGAGTTAGACGGTACAGCATGGACAAGTGCTAGTGCATTTGCATCATTTAACGAATTAACACAGACAGATAGTAATGGAGACCTTAACACAATAAATTGGCTTATCCATGCTAATCCAGTAGATTCAGGAGCAACAGATAAGTATTTACAGGCAACAGGTGTGCTAAGAGATTATGACATAAGGAAAACATCAGAAGGTGTTGTAGAAATTTCAATATTTGTAAGAATAACAGGAGATACTATTACAATCAATGATACAATAGTTTGAGGTGATTAATTTGGGTAGAATATCAGAATTAATAAATCAAATGATTGAATCGGTTTTAAGAACTTCAGAGTTTACAAGTGCCTCTCCAGGACATATTAACACATTCATTCAAACAAATACGATAGAAAATCCTAACTTTGAAGAAGAAATTGCAAAACTTGTAGATAAAAACGGTGGTGGTGGAACACAGGCCAAAAAAACAGAATTACAAGAAAAATCAAAGGAAAGTGAGAAAAAACTATCATTATTAGAACAAGAGTTAGATTCTTTTAGTAAAGGTAATGTTGGAAAAATACAGCGATTTACATCAGAACAATTTGGTAATATACAACAATTATCATCAAACCCATTAGGATTTGTTCTTGGTAAATTAGGAACTAAACTTGCAAGAGGTGGCGTTATAATTGGACTTATTATGTTAATAGAACAAATAGTTCATTTTGTAATTAGTGAATCTATGAAACCAGGTAGATGGCTTGATAGAAGATTAAAAGTTACCATAGAAGATCAAGTCTTATCATTTACTAGACGAAATGAATTAGCAGAACTTAGACAGGGTTTTAGAACAGTATTTGTTACTGCATCACCTTTCATTAGAGGACAAGCAGGTGTAGTTGGTAGTAATCTTATGTTCCAACATGGTACAGGTTCAAAACCATACGAAACCAAACCACATGTAATTGACACACATAGTACTACTGGTAACACAAAATGGGTAGGTAGATACCAATGACAGACAGTATTATTTGGAGAGCAACGGATGGAAATTTAACAGTAGGTGGTGCATCTGCTGGGAATATTGTAAGATTTAATGAAGGATCTGTAAATCAGAATGGATACATATACAAATCAGAATTTGACGTAAGAATATCTGTTCCAGAGAATGAAAGAATATCAGAGGATCTTAATGCCATTCAAGATATGGGTATGGATGGTATTGATATAACATTGACAGGTATGATTGAAGAATCTGATTCTGAAACAACTAATACTAAAGTTGTTAATCTTATGACATGGTTAAAAGAGGCAAAAACAGATAGTGATTTTGCTTTTGGTAAATTTGGGTTATATCTGCCTGATTTCCCACATTTCAACTGTCAACCAAAAAACACAGGAACCCCTCAATATGGCTACATAATTGCAGGTATTAGATTTATCAGAGATGGTGAAGATGTAAATAAAGTAGGTGTAATCATCCAGTTAAGATACGCAGGAGATAAATCAGGACTAGGAACACCTTGACATCTTGGCAATCACTTACAGTTACTTGGTATGATGAATCTGATGATTATGTTACAAATTCTAATATTACATCAGATGTTAAGGCCATCCCACTTTTTACTGACACAGGAACAGAGGATATTAATGAGGCACAAATAGTATTAATAGCAAGTAATGGTAATTACATCACATCAACAACCCCTACACCAATAGACGAATTTGACAGAATACGAATACAGTGTACGGATATAGACGGTAATGAGTATGACAGATATTTTGAGGTTATTCAGTTAAAACCATCACAAAGTAATAGTGAGGGTGCATTACTTGAATTGTCATGTTGGGGTATTGAATATTATACAAACAAAATACACCACAGTAAGCCATACTGGTTTACAAATTCTTATGATGTGTCAAGTGATATAATTGATGTTTATAACAGTAATATTCTTTCTGCAAGACAACCCACCATAGGTGGCCATAATACGTCATATAATACTACAACAAGACAAGGAAATAGTTTACCTAATTGGAATATTAATCACTATGAATATGGAAATAGTGCAGAAACCATATTTAACAGAATAAATGACATATACTACAAACTTGGTGGTTCTGTTGCAAATGGTGGTGTAAAAGATTTTTACGAAACAATTTGGACAACAGACGGTGTAAACTCTTTAAAAATGGGTATTGTATCAAGTGGTGCAGGTCCAGCAGATAGATCAGCAAGTCTTGTAACCATTCAAAATGCTTTGGCAATAAACGTATCAGAAGAAGAAGGTGGCATATCAAATCCTAATGCAACAAATGTACTAGCATGGGGTTCTCCAGTTCATGGTACATTACCATTAGGTAGTAGTAAATATGCTAGTCAAGAATTTCAGTTTAGATTTAGACCTGAATGGAGTTCAAACAGTGTGAGTTATGATACTGATTCAAAAGTAAAATACAAAAATGATCACTGGAAAGCAACATCTGATCATGTATCTAATTCAGGAAATTACCCAGGAGCAGGACCTTGGACTCAAATCACAAGAGCCAGTGAGTACGGTAATGTATATTCCTACTCTGAATGGACAGATGATAAAGTGGCATTATGGATAAACGCAGGAAGTAATCCTAGTGGAGTATCAGCAGGATCACCTGACGTAAATGGTGATAAGATTTATACTGGCACAGGAGCAGGATTCTTTGATGCAAATATTATAGTTAATGATGATACAGAAGATGAGGAATTTTATAGAACATATGCAGATGTAAGAGTAGACGCTTTGTCAAGACTGGCAGGTGCACCTACAAATACACAATTAACAACACATAGTAATACAAGGGCATATGTTGCAGGTGATCGTACTACTTTCCCAAGAGGATTTAGGGTATTAATTGATGATGCTGCACCAGATGGTGTGTTTGGCATAGATGCGTATTATCCAACTGGTAGGGATGTTAATTTTAAAGATTTTGCAAATTCCATAGCTGAATGGGATGGAACACAATGGGTAGTAAAATATGAAATGAGTAGTGATACAGACAGGATGCAGTGTGCAGTAATAGATGAGGGCAGAGTGTATGAATGGAGTGATACATCTGTGCCATCAACTTGGAGAATTATAGGAACAGATTATGCAAACAAGGGAAATGATTGTTTCCACCAATTTGATCAAATAGAACAGACAACGAGTTATGATAGGGATGTAGTGACAAATGGATATACGAAAAATATAGCATCAGCAGTGACGGTAACATATGATGTGCCTAGTGCCATAAGAGGTGCACCAGCAAATGAGGTTTATTATAAGATAGGTGCATGGATTAATTTTGCATTTCCATTTCCTTACACGATAGATAACAGTATTTCTGAAAAAGTTGGAGAATTATATGGTGGTGGTGGAACATCCCCAGTGAAAGAACCAGCCACACTTGACACACAAAATATGGGTTACCTTTCTGATGGAACCGTAGGTTTTAACCAAGATAAATCAGAAGAATATGGACCAATATCATCAATAGGATTTAAAATTGCATTTAGTGATACGGTGGCAGTAGGTGTAGATGTTCAAGGAATAAAAGGACAGGATTTCCCATTTGCTTGTTTTGTTATTGATACTAACGATAATGTCTATAAACAGGACTTTAAGGTAAGTTTCCCAAATCACTGGGAAGATATAGAATTACCACTTTCAGGATTTACCAACTATCAAGCAAGAACACCAAACTATGTAACATTGTATCATGGTAATGCTGCAAATTTGGTAAGGCCAAAAGATATTGAGGCTAGGAATGTTTTTGAGTGGAGAAATCTAAGATTTGTAATTATTCAATATATGGATAACTATGATGAATTTGGAAGATATAGTCCTGAAACCAATGGAGAATCACCATCTATTGCATCATATTTAGCAGGAGCATTATTATCTCCTAGTAGGGTACAAAAACTCACAATAGATAATTTTAGATTTGTCAAGCCATTACTTGCAAGATCAGCAAAAATAGATGGTAGTGATGTAAACACACCCGATAGGAATATGGAAGCAAAATTCATAAACAGACCAAACATAAGTACATATGATCAATTATTATCAGAGGTAAAATCACAACAAGAAATCGAGAAATTCAAACATAAACAGTTTGATCTAACCACTACTGGAACATCTACCTTTGACATAAAATTTGCAGATTCATTTTATTTTAACAATAGTAAAATTGTTTCTGACTCTGATAACGGTGCAAATACCATTAAACTTGTGGCTAAGAGAATCGAATACAGTATAACTAAACCACCATCAGGAAACGGTGGACTTAGACGTAGAATTGTTGGAATAAAGAGGTTTGAGGCGTAATGGGAAAACCAACACAACTACCAACAAATTCAAATTTTATGAATGAGCAAAGTATAATCAATCAACAATTAGAATCACAAAAAAACAATGTTCAAAATTTATACGGTTATTCGTCAGCAGGTCTACCTACAAAAGGACTTACACCACTTGAAGATAAGAACAAACTGTCTAAGTTAGGTGGTTTGATGTATGGACCATTAGCATTTTCTAATAATACGGTTACAATATCAAGTGGAGATTTGGACATATCTACTAATAGTGTTACTGATACTCCTGCAAAAAGTTTTGTTATAATGGCTCCCGAAACAGGTTCCACTGATACAATAGATACCATTTCTGGAAGAAAATATGCAGGGCAATTATTAGTAATAACATCTGCCATACCTGGTAGTACAATCACACTTACTAACGCATTTGGAGCAGATGGTCAAATAAGATGTCCAAATGCCACCGATCTTGATATTGCATATCCAAATTCAGCTATACTAATTGATGATAATAATGCTGATGGAGTATATCAAACTTGGAGAGTTATAGGAACAGCAGAAGGTGGTGGTGGTTCATGGGTAGGAACTGCAACAAGTGATCTAGATATGGGTGGATTCGACATAATAAATATTGACGATATAAAGATGGCAGTAGGTGACAAGTATTTCTTTGACGGTGGAACTGATACATACATGACAGGTTCAGCAACAAGTGGAAGAATTAATGTGTATAACAACACAGTTAATGTAACATCATTCCTTACATCTGGACTACTTACAACCAATATTACCTGTGCAGATATTACTACAACAGGGGATATAGACATAAATGGAAATCTGTTATATCTTGATAGTGATAGGGATACATCAATAAGTTCAACCAGCGATGATAATATACAATTTACAACAGGTGCAAATGTAAGAGTAGCACTATCAAACTCTGCTATAACATCTACTATTCCACTTACAATGAGTGGTAATGATATAAATGGTGTTGATATATTGTATTTCCAAGATCCATCAAGTGGTGCAATTCCTGTATCTGGTAGTGTTGGTATTGGAGCAGTAACAGGAGATATGTATTTGAATGTCTTATCTGCTGACAGTTACTTTTTCAGAGTGGCAGGAACCACAGAGGTAGAGATAGATGCTGATGGTATTGATATTAGAAATGGATGGCTTGAATTAGAAGAGAGAAGTGCACCAGCAGGATTAACTAATCACGCTAGATTATACGCAAAGGATAATGGTGCAGGTAAGACACAACTTGTAGTCATATTTGGTAGTGGTGCAGAACAGGTAATAGCCACCGAACCATAACCTTTTTATCTTAGCCTATTAAGTATATTCATGGCCACAATTATAGAACTTGTAGACTATATTATAGCATTGAGAAACAGGATACAACAACTAGAAAATCAAGTAACATTACTAGAACAAAATATAAATAACGAAAAAAAGACAAAGAATTAATGTATAAAGAAATACTACATCAATTTACAATCAAATGTGTTATCTGTAAAAAGGATATGAAAAGAAAGCACTCCAATCAAAAATATTGTGAGGAATGTGCACCTAAAAGAGCAGTTCAATTAAAACGTAAATGGAAAAGAGATCACTACATCAAACAATACTCAACTAGAGTATGCCCAATATGTGCCAATATATTTAACACACGATTACCAAGAAAGATGTATTGTAGTACGGAATGTCAGATAAAACAACAAAGAATAACAAGATATGAAAAACAAATAATGCGATTACAGCTAGAAATCAGACGGTTACGTGGGGAAAACATTGGCAGTATGTAGTAATTTTAACTGTAATAATCGTACATGGGGAACCAAGTTAAGATGTTCACAATGTCGATTTAAAAAGGAATACGTATGTTCATCATGTCCTAATACACTCACAACTAATAGACAATTATTATGCCCTGAATGTGTAGATGATAGAAATCATGTTTACCATTTAGAATATCAACGTTCACACAAAAGAATAAATAAAGAGATAGTGTCTAACTAATCATGCCAAAAAATCCAGAAAAAGTTGCAGGAAATCATGGTCCATGTTTCAAATGTGGAAAAGATATGTTCTGCAACGAAGTCGAATACCAAGGCCAGAAGAAACTACAATGGCAAGGTCCAGACGGAAAAAGCCATTATGACAAGGATGGTAACTGTAAGGGTACAGCACAACAGGTATCCAACGCAGTACAGGCAATCAAGACACAGAAGATAAAGTTAGAGGATATTAAACTAGATATTCCTATCTTGGAAAAAGCACTTCATGTATCTAGAAGTTCCTGTCAATTCCTAAAGGCCATCGAATATGTAGTTTATGAGGAACTTGGTCAAGATGCAGCACCAGCACACGCAGGATTATACACAAAGATAATCGCTGATAAATTGCTGAATGTTCCAAACTTGCAGGAAATACTCGACAATGTGGGGGAAAAAGTTGAGTAATCCTACACCACTTTTTTCTAACTACGATTACTTTCGTAATCATCATTTCCAGAGATGTCTAAGAAACTGGAATAAATACACAGAGTATGATGGTGAGGATGTAGGTAATGAGGAACTCATGTACGAATGGGAAGAATTACTACTCAAGGATTTCTACAAGTCAGCAAAGGAATGGTTTGACAGAGTAGGAGATGAGGTATTCTGGAGAGTAGGACTTGAGTGAGAAAGCAGAAGATATTATGCAGGACTTGGCACTACGTTTTTTTGATAACAGATGTTTTGTAACACATGAGAAATTCAAGAAAAGAGGGTTTGTTATCCACCATCTGTGGTATCTTGAGGATGACGTAAGGAGAGAGAACTATCCTAATGGGGAAAAAGGGAGACTTGAATACCTTACAGACTTGAGGCCAATGGTGGAACATATGCCATCTAGATTTATGCTACTAAAGAACGGTGTTCATACCAGGATAGACCACCCTAGAAACGGTCTAAGCCGTATGAAAAAGGAGAATAGAGACAGGTTATTCCAAGCAGTTATGATGACCAAGAAAGAACCAAGGATTATAAAGAAGAAACACTACAAGAGGTACGGTAAAAAATGAGATGCTTAGGATGTGACCTAATAATTAAAACCTCATGCAAGAGGGCAGAATCATGGGATATATGGCAGATTTGCCCTAAATGTTTTGACGAATTAGTACCAACTTTTTATCGTAAAGATATATCTGCAAGGATAAAGGTGACAGGTAGATGAACGGTAATCAGGAAGAAATCATAAGGGAATATCAAAATAAGATAAGATACCACTTTAAAGAGATAGATGACTTATATACTAAAATAGATATAATAAAAAAACTAAATCAAACCAGTGAACAAACAAACAAACAAACAGGTTCTAACAAGGTTTTACCAAAAGGATGGATATAATATGAGTGAGGCTAAGGGATTCAGATTCGATGGTTCAGAGGATGAATGGAATAGTTATGTGGCTTTCCTTAAAAAGCAAGGCAAGACAGTAATGGAAGATATGTCCACTCATGCAAGAGTAATGGCAGCCTGTAATGATAAAGAAGATACAGATAATATCGCAACAGCATCAGCACACCAGGACAGACTTAGGGATTATCTACTCACACAGGACTTGTCTAGGGTACTCATAGACGGTCATTATCACGTTAAACTTGACAAACCCGAACATATAGAGTTCATACAGACAGCAAAACATGAACTTGGAGACAGGGTTAAGGATGCAGTAACAGGAGCAGTTTATCATTATTGGATACAGAGATGGGCAAAGAATCTTAACACTGACGAGAATCAGATTGATGTTAAATACTCTACTGATAAAAGACAAAAACAATTAAAGCGATTTAGAGAGCATCTTAACAGGATAAACGTCACATTCTCATGCGATATTATCCCAAAAATCACACTATCTGACTTGGTGGAAAGTGACTTGAGTCATGTTATTCAGTTTGACTGTGTTGTTATAGGACCGTCACCAAAAAAACTGGAAACCGAGTCAGGTAGATATATTCAAAAGGTACTCATTCAAGAGCCAGAGGATCAGGCCAAGGAGAACAATCCAGTGGTAATGAAATCAGTATTTCATGGTATAGATACAATGAACGTATCAAGTGGACAGACAAAGAGAATTATAGGATTCTACACAGTTCAAGAACCAGTTAATGGTGAAAAGGTAAAGAATGAAAAGACACTAATTATAGACGTAATCAATGCCAGAACCCTAGAGGAAAAAGAGGAAACAATACTTACACCACATGAGATTCAGGTAGCCAAAGAGTTTGCAGAGAATGAGCCAGACAACTATATGGAACATCTTATCACTTCATTCTGTCCAAAGATATACGGCAGGAAACTGGAGAAACAGGCACTATATCTATCCCTACTAGGTGGAAGTGACTTTCCTGGATACAGAAAAGAATCACATACCATGATTATAGGAGAAGCAGACAGTGGTAAGTCAGAACTTGTAAAGTTTGCTGACAGTGTAGCACAAAAATCTAGCATAGTGGATGGAAGTAATGCCACAGGTGTAGGCGTACTCTTTGCACTTGACGAGTATGACGGTATCAAGATTCTAAGAAGTGGAGCCATGATACTTAACAATGGTGGACACCTGATAGTGGATGAATATGACAAGATGCCAAAGGTAGAACAAAAGAAATTCAATCAGGCTATGGAACAACAGAGAGCCACATACAACAAGGGTGGACATATAGGAAATGCTGAATGTAAGACAACTGTAATAGCAGCATGTAACCCTAACAACGAGAGATGGGTATCAGGGGATATAATAGACAATATGCCATTTGACCCATCAACAATAACTAGATTTGATACTATCATAAAGACAAGCAAGGAGACACATGAGAATGAGATAAGGGCAAAGATGCAGCATATTATGAAGGGTAAGCGTGGAGAACTTGAAAAGGTAGCAGACCCAAAATGGATTAAGGGATTACTTAACCACTTGAGAACCTACAAACCAATAATTAACCCAGAGGCAGAAGAACTACTACTTAACAAATTCGTAGAGTTTACACAGTTGGAACAGCCTAATGATGCAATACCTATACAGACTAGGCAGATGGAAGGAATACAAAGACTATGTGAGGCCTATGCAAAACTAATGTTCAAGAGGGAAGTGGACTGTGAGATAGTAGAGAAAGTGATAAAGTTCTACCAACAATGCCTTGGTTCACTTGGAATGAATGTAGAGAAAGGTGTGGCACAGTTTGACCTAACAGGTAAGGCAGTAAACAGGGATAAATTCTTTGAGGATACATTCAAGGAATTGGCATCAGAGGATGAGGATGGATTTGTATATCTCCATGAGTTAGGAGAGAAACTGATGGAATCCGACAAGTTTAATAACGTTAATACCACAGAGACATACATTGAAAAGCGTAAGAAGATGGGATGGTTATTCGAACCAAAACCAGGAGTATTGAAACGTCAGCCATGAGAGGCAAGAAAGAATTGGAAACAAGAAGCGAGAGATCCATACAAAAATGCGAGGATTGTCAGTTAGAATGAAAGTATTTTGTCCTATATGTGATATTCCACTAACCAAGCAAAAAATAACAGTAGGCGAATATGTCAATATTAAAAGATATGAATGTGATAATTGCGAAATAAAAATTAGAATAGAAGAATAATGCCTAGGGGTAATAAATCATTTATTCATAATGCCACAAAAAAGGCAAAGACTAATCACGATAGAGGTAAGTTAGATTATATAGAATCTTGGTTATCAGAGAATCATTTTGGGGTTCATGTATCAAAATCAAACCATAGATTCGATAATAAAGAATTTCTAAACAAACCAAAAAACCATGAATCTGACCTTATCCTTAACAACAAAGTCCATGTTCAACACGATACAGTACAAAATCACTGTGAGTTAGGCTTTGAATTAGATGATAATAATAATGAAGATAAGGAGAAAAAACGAGTAAGAACATTAAAGAGAAACATAGGTTATTATAATGCAAATATACCATTCTTTGTAATTAATGAGGATTTAGCAAAACTTTTATACTTAGATGAGGGAGCATTAACAGTGTATATGTATTATCACACTTTAATGTTACAAAATGCTAGGGATGGTCTATCGGGAACGTATTAGGAGATGAGAGGTTTGTGTCATTTCTGTTTTAGCAGTAATACGGAGATAACCATATCTGAAAAGACAGGTACAGGGATATGTGAATCTTGCAACACACCTGATCCAGAACCAGTAATAAAAGAATGGGGTAGTGTATAATGCAAAGTTGTAGGGGTTATTGTGATCTACATAATGAATTAGTCACTAGCACAGTATCTGCTGGTCATTGGGATAAACCTAATTCAAGAAGGTGTAGTGTATGTGAGGTGTTTATGATATATCCAGGAAGATTTTGTCCATGTTGTCACACACTTCTTAGAACAAAGCCTCACACAAAAACAGCAAAGGAGAGATTAAAACGTATAGTAAAGAAATAAAAATTAACATAGACAAGCCAGATGATGTAGTTCATTGGGAGAACCTATCAGATATTCACATTGGTAATCAGAACTTCCAAGAGGATATGTATCTTAGAAGAGTCAAGGCTATAGTAGATGATCCGTTAAGATTCACATCATTTGGTGGGGATAATTGGGATCTTATTCTACCAGGAGACCCAAGATACAAGATGGAAGCAGTGAAATACAACACACTTGCAGAGCAGCAGAGTGAGTTTGAGGAACTAACAGCAGATTTACTATTAGAGCATCAAAGGTTCTTGGGAGAATTGGGTATGGAAAAGATATGGTATCTACAATGGGGAAATCACGAATACAAGAGCAGAATACTTACAGAGGGAGATATGAAGAGATACTGTAATCAGTGGAATCTCACATTTTTAGGCAGTAAGGCATACATCAGATTAGTCATAAAGCACAAGAATAAGACCAAGATGAAAAAGACTCTGTTCGTAAATCATGGAGCAGGTGGTGGCAAGACACTAACCCAACTAGAGAATCTCACGTTTAACAATGAGGCTGACGTATTCCAAATGGGTCACTTGCATGATCCTATGGGCATAAAAAGAGACTGTTATTTCTACAATGATGCCATAAAAAAGTGGGATACCAAGGAGCAAATACTTGTTAATAGTGGATGTTTCACTACTGCAATTAGAGATAAAGTGGACCAATGGTATGAGCAAAAGGGAAACAAGATGCTAACATCAAAGCCTGGAACGTGGACAGTATCATTTGATGCCTACAATAACAAGGTGTCACAACATGGTTAGTATAGAAATGTCAGTTAGTATAAGAGAGGATTATTTTGAATGGATATTAAAATTATGCAGTATCGTATATAAGGATAGAAAACCCACAAACAAAGAGAGTGAGTTCCATGAACTGACAAATGTGATATATCGTGATCTATTAAGAGAGTTAGAGGAAGAAACTAATGAATGAATTAATACCATATCATATTATCAACAAGATAGAGAAGATTACCAAAGAACAGTACAAATGGCTGGTTGTTAATGTCTTTGCCAAGAGTTGACCCTAAACCACCAGTAGAACCCCCCGAATGGTGGGATGATTCTGACTATGAGGATGAAGAAGATTAATCTAAACTAATAAATATAGCAATTAGGTTAATCTAATACATGAATAACAAACAATATGTAGAGTATATCGAATTACTCACAAAATATATAGAGTTTGAACTATCATACATGGAGTATGAACTTCAAGCAAAATACGAGAGGGAAGCTCTAAAATGATCAAAATTTCAAAGACCAAAGCAGAGGGCAAATTCCTATACATCAACATTCATGGATTCAGAGATGATGCAGAATGTGACTTGGTGTATAAGAAAATCAGGGATGGAGTTATCCTTGAACAAAATAGCAAGATGAGGGTGTTCTAATGAGTGAAAAATCAACATTCCACGAAACAAAAGAAGTTGTATCTAGACTAAGAGAACCACTAAAAGTAAAGGCAGTTCCTTACGCAACTACTAAAGTTAGAGGCCATCAAATCCAACTAGAGATGAATCTAGGATGGGGAGAAATAGACAGTATGAGAGCAGAAGCAGATCAAATGATTGCAAACATGATTGAAATCATAGAGGGACCAATGAAGTCTGAATACTTGGGCAAAATAGAACAGGTGAATCTAGAATGACTTTCTATGTATGCCACAACTGTGGTGAAATAGTAACTAGATCAGGAAAGATAGCACACTCTAAATCTTACTGTATTTTTACACCAAGAATTTAGTAGTTATCATCTTTGAATCCGCAAGATGAACAACACGAAACACCATGTATAACTTCTACTTTTTCTTTACAAATTACACACTTTCTTGGTGAATGTATTGTAAATATTTGAGACATTTACCACTATTATTATAAGTCTTAACACTATATAAAGTATAGTAAAGCGTTAAATATGATAAGACTTTACTTTATATACTGTAAATAATTACTTCCTTATGTGTCAGTTCTAGAAAATCCTCAAGAATATGTAATGCAACAGCAGAAAATTTTAGAGGATTTATCAAACATAGAACACAAAGATTTTGAAACAAAAAAACAATACATTATGAGATTAAGAGAGGTTACTAGGCCACTTGTTGAGGGTGGATATTATGATGGCATAAAACTTAATGATCTTGCTTCTTTTATTCATAAAGAGTTACTAACAAAGCATGGAATAAGTTATTACCAAGATGGTGATTATTATTCCTTATTTAAAGAAGATGAAAAACATCTTGAAAAAGGCATGTCGGGGAGATCCCGAGAAAAAATTAGTTCCCCTTTACCATTAGAAAAACAGACAGGGGATGATGACATTGACATACTCAAACAATATGCAAGATCTGGACTATCAATGCCAGAGAATTATCAGTATCATATCTACCTGGAGAGAATCATAGACGTATCAAATGAGACTATCAAACAATCTGAATCACTAATTAGAAAGTTAGGTGCAGCATTTTTCTTTATTGACAAATTTGACAAGATGTTCCCTAACAAGAAAGAACTGGAGATTGAAATCAAACAGAACAGTAAGAAATCCAAGGAACTAGCAGAATTATATGATCACTATAAACAATGTGAGAATACCATTGAATCAATAGAGAGTGGTATTGGATCAACACCTGACAAGATTGAAAAACTAGAGGAAACTCTGGCCAATCAAAGACACATATCAAAACAGATAGATGAACGCAGTAAGATTACATTCCTAGAGAAATGGAATACCATCGTAGCAGAGATTGAAATAGGCATATCTGCAATAGCCAAGAAATTAGGAGTAAACAAGAAACACCTTACCAACAACGTAAGACCTAGAGAGAATCCAGTAACAGGCGTAGAGAACAAACACCACAAGTATATTAATTGGTTCAGAGCAATCCAGGTTACAGCACCTAACGGTGAGAGATTTACATTTGATGCAAAGGAATATTTTGATAAGCAGATTGAACGTGGAAAACTCCAAGTACCCTTTGAGCCTATGGTTCTAAAGAACTGTGAATTATGACCTGTTACAGATGCATTAAATGTGAAGTAGAATTATGTATAGGCCAACATAATGAATCTAATGGGTTAGAATGTCCTTCATGCCAAGGTCCTATGAAAGTTTTAAATAGTGAAGAGTTTTAGGGGTTATCATGTCAGCAGGAAATCTTAGGTACTATGCTCTTGGAGCATATACAGGATTAATAGCACTATGGACATCTACACAACAAATCGCATTAGATGAACAGGTAGCTATCGCATTATTGGCTCCAATAGCTATTCTAATTGGTGCTGATTATCTGAAACACAAAAACGATTAAACCTAAGTTTTTCTTTTTAGGGTTAATTCTACTTTTTTTATTGTATGGCAGTTTATTGTGAACTTTCAATGAATGGATTAAGGGGAGAAATATCAGGTGCAACACTTGGTGTATCAGAACCAGCACAAATCATAGACGAATGGAAACACAGATGGCCAGATGGAATAGTAACATACAGACTCAACAATCTATCTCCAGACATAGAGAGAGCAGACCATCAGATTAGGGCAGTAACAGTAGCATTTAGGGTATGGCAATTAAGAATTAAAGACATTAGATTCAAGAGGGAGAGAGATCCTAACAAACACGTAGATATTAACATATCATTCCAACCACTATCAGAGTTTAGAAGTAAGGGGGTTCTAGCCCATGCGTGGTTCCCAGGTCAAGGGGAGATTAGTGGTGATATTGAGATTAATGACGAATGGGATTGGGTTCCTGCAAGTAAGTGGCAGACTCTAGCAAAACCACCACTCGTACCAATACTTATCCATGAGATAGGTCATTCACTAGGATTAAGACACGATACAAGTACAATGGACAGTATAATGTACCCATCATTTGACTTTGGCAAGGTAAAGAACAGACTACACAAGAACGATATAGAGAGGATTCAGGGATTAAGAGGATTTATAGGATATGGCAAGAGAACAATATCTCAAAGGTTTATAGACTATTTCATTAAAAGAAGAACAGAGGCATTAGATTTCAGATGAAACTAGAGATACCACCAACAACCCCACAGGATAACAAGAGGAATGAGGTAGCATTTGAACAGGCCTATGGAAAATCATATAGGAAGATGAAGAAAGATGAACTGGCACAAATGATAGTAAACCAGTCAGTAAACGTAATGAAATTCAAGGATGAAGCATACAAGGTATCCCAAATAGCACTAGCATTTAGAAGGCAAAGGGATCACTACCATAAACTAATCAGACAAAGGGATAGCCTTGACAAAGAAGAATCATAGTAAGGAAATCCTAGAGGAACCTGACAATAACCAGTGTAGATTCTGCCATAAATCATTTGGAGAGTGCATCTGTTGAAGTGCCAAGGACCAGTATGGATATTAGAGATATTCCAATGGTTAGAAGATAACCTAATCACACAAGAAATGGTAGATATGGCCATGAATTGGATGTATGAAAAAGGTATAATAGTCTGTAATGAAATCATAGTATAGTGAATAATGAAGGTATTGAGTTTATTTTCAGGGATAGGTGGCTTTGATCTTGCGTTTAGAAATCTTGGACATGAAATTATCGGAGCCTGTGAGATAGATGAATACGCTAGACGTGTTTATGGGAAACATTTCCCAGGAGTCACAATCCACAATGATGCCTCTACGTTGTCGCCAGACTCACTCCCACAATTTGATGTGCTTTGTGCAGGATTCCCTTGTCAAGCTTTCTCCATCGCTGGTAAAAGAAGAGGATTTAAAGATACACGTGGTTCTCTCTTTTTTGAAATTGCTCGAATTGCTAAAGAAAAAAGGCCACGCTATCTCCTACTTGAAAACGTCAAAGGATTACTATCTCACGACAAAGGGGAAACTTTTAGAACAATCATCAGAACCCTTGATGAAGTGGGGTATGATGCGGAATGGCAACTGCTTAACAGCAAATAT
>Ga0208161_1000372_pt1 | contig 25924 bp, 43 predicted proteins | sample CB_VirMetaG_3_FD_184538 | JGI IMG/M metagenome (GOLD analysis project Ga0208161, IMG submission 184538) | Freshwater to marine saline gradient viral communities from Chesapeake Bay - CB_1508_1S Viral MetaG (SPAdes) (version 4) | ecosystem: Environmental > Aquatic > Marine > Coastal | place: USA...
TTTCCTCCATGGTTGAGGGTCCGGATGGCGAAGAGATGGGCGATGAGGATGGTGGCGAGGGCGCACCTGTTGATGAGGATGGCGCCGGCCCAGACGGTATGGAGGGAGAGGATAGCGCTCCCGCCGAAGGCGACGGCGGAGCCGAGGAGGGTGTCGATGACATGTCCGGTGACGACGATGAAGCCGTTGCTGCCGATCTGGCCTCCCAGTACACCGAAGAGCAACTCATCATGGCGCTGTACCAACTGGCTCAGGGCTCCCAAGAGATGGGCGAAGGCATGGGCATGATGGGCTACTCAGAAGCTGAAGCTTTTGAAGATGAGGTGGCTGAATTCTCGGAAGCTGCGCAATTCCCCGATCCGCTTGCCGCTAAAGTTGCCGAACTCGAAGAGGAATTGGCCTCGCAACGTCGGCTTATGCGCCAAAAAGAGATCACTGATTTCTGCGAGAAACTGTATGATGGTGGTAAGCTCACCGAACAAGTTGCCCCCATTTCCGACCTGGTGCGGTTCATGGAGACGTTGAATGCGAAGAATTCCGTGAACTTCAGCGAGACCGGCAAAGCTAGCCAGTTCGACTTCATGAAGAACATGTTGGACAATCTCCCGTCCATGGTGTCGTTCAACGAAGTTGCTGCACCTGCTACCGCACCTGCCAAGAAGCCTAAAGCGCCTCGCCCCGGTGCTGAGGGTTATGTGTTCGATGAGCGTAGCGCTCAGATCCATGCGAAAGCTGTGGAGTACTCTGAGAAGAATAATACCGACTACATGTCGGCTCTCAAGCTTGTTATCGACGACGAAGTCTGATAACACAGTGGGGTAACACGGGTGGGCTTTGACCCACCTCGCATCCACAAATCTTTGTAACAACGGTGGGCTACGCTCACCGGCGAATAGATCGATAACTTAGTTATCAAGCTCACTATTCGTCAGGTTACACCCAAGTTCAGCATGGTACATGGAAGATACGTCTCTGTGTGTCACAAGACAATAACGAAATGCTAAATAATGGCAACTGATCCTCGTTACATGTCGTTCGACCATAAGTATGTTGAGACGGTTACTGTCACCGACAGCACCGCTCTCGCTAATGGTATCGAACGCTGCCGCTTTGTGAAGCGAAGCGGTGCATACCCTGTCGCTGGTGGCTATGCCGCTGGCGTCAATGTGTACAAAATTTATGGTCAAGGCGAACTGACCGACAAGGGCTACCAAGTCGAAGACGCCTCCATGACCGCCCTGACCGGCACCCTGTCCATCGCCACCACTGGTGTTGTGACCGGCTCTGGTACCAACTTTGACCCCGAACTCAATGTTGGCGACACCATCAAGATTGGTGCGCAACTGTTCCGGGTTATGACCCGTACCAGCGATACCGCTGCCACTGTGCTGCCTGCACCGGCTACCGCCATTAGTGGTGGTACCGCCTATATCTGGCCTGGCACTTATGAAGGTCAGTCTAATCCCTCCACCACCCCCAGCAAGCCTGGCGTATTCCCTTATCAGGGTCTGATGAGCGTGGTGACCACGGGTATCGCGATCGTAGAAGTCGATTCCGGCTCCACTTTCGCCGTAGACGACGCCGTGTATGCAACCACCTCCGGTACTGCTTCTAGCACCGCTGGCGCTGGTCTGATTCTCGGTCGTTCCCTGGACGTCATCGGTACTGCCGGTGCTGGCCAATATATCCGAGTGAAGCTCGGTAACGAAGCTGGTTCTTGAGAATAGGAGAGTAACTAATTATGATGAATCTTGATCAAGTTAGAGTAATTGACCCTATCCTGACTCAACTAGCTCAGGGATATAAGAATACTGACGGTGTGGCGACTTTCTTCGCTCCCTCTGTGTCCATGAACGTCCGTGCTGGTCGTACTCTTACCTTCGGGAAGGAGGCCTTCGCAGCTCAAAACTTCCTGCGTGCACCCGGTACCAACATTCAGAAAATCTCGAATGAATTCGGTACCCGGAGCTTCTCGCTTCGTCAAGAAGCGATTAGCTGGCAGATCGCTGAAGAAGTTGCTGCGGAAGCCAAAAACGGTGCTGCTGCAATCGATCTTCGCGCCTATGCCGCCAAAGACGCTGCAAATCGTCTGATGCAGTCCTGGGAAATCCAGGTTGCTAGCAAAGTCCTGGATGTGACCCAGTACGAGGCCGGTAACGTGCTCGATCTCGCCACCTACAATTCTGGTGCCGATCAGTTCAATAGCCCGACCTCTGACGTGGAAGTCCTGATGGACGACCTCAAAGAGCAGGTGCGTAGCCAGATTGGTTGCTATCCGAACAAGCTCGTGCTTTCCCCCGATGCGTTTAACGCCCTGAAGCGTAACAAGCGTATTCGTGACTTCATGCAGCGCGGTGTCCTGGTGAACGAGAAGACCCTCGCAGAGATCTTCGGTCTCGACGAGATTCGCGTCGCCCGCCGCCTTAAGCTTGGTGAAGACAACGCAAGCCTAGAGAACATCTACAACAACGTGGCTCTTCTCTTCTATCACCCCAGCGGTGCTACTGACGGCTTCACCCCCGCTCTTGATGCAAACTACGGTACCCCGGCTTATGCGTATACCTATACGCTGGCTGGCTATCCGATTTCCACCCCCGAGCGTTTCAACATGGATCGTCGTGTTTTCGAAGGCGACATCTTGGTTGAGCGTAGCTTCGAGCTGGTGGGTATGGGCGAAACCGGTCGCTGCGGCGCTGGTGCTGTCCTGCTCAACCCTGTGGGTGCAGCCTGATCTGTGCTATACTGATACAGGTATCATCTCCCAGCCCGCCCTTGTGGCGGGCTTTTTTGTCTCGTTGAAAGCTAAGTAGACGAGATACGCGCCCGTGGCCCCATACACCCCGCCTCCCGACGCCTATGGCGTCGCTAACAACTGTACACCGGCTACGGTAGATTATTTCATTGAGGTGTTCGGATTTAACGAGGCCCTGGAGCTATCGCGCCTCGAAGATCCGACCGCGAACACAATCAATTACCAGCGTATCAACGTCGCTCTCCATGACGCTGCGGTCCTGATTAATAACTTCATCGAAACTGCGCCGCCCCAGGGCAAGCTGCTGATAGCGGGGTCGTATCGCAGAACTCAGGCCATACTCGCTCGCTGGTACCTGGACACTCTGAGACCCCGTCAACAGGTCGTAGACGCCGCAGAGGCCGCCCTCAAACAACTCGACCTATGGGCAGCCAAAGAATCACCCTCCAGCGGCCTGAAGTGGCAAGAAGCCTACCGGTACTGGGGCAGCGCATGTGCGATGACGATGTCCAGCACGCAGCGGGATAGGGCGTTTACCGATGCATCGCTCGCGCGATGGGAAATGCGGTGGGGTACTAATAATCGCTGGAATCCATTCAAACGCAAAGGAGCCCCGGTCATCAACAATGTTGCTCAGCGCGAGCCTAGTGGATCGTTGGATAGGCAGGACGTCACGTTGATTGGTGATAGCACGCTTGAGGTCAATCAGCTATTCGATAGCTTGGAAACCACCCGAGACGTCGCCAGCTTTGCTGACACCCAGAACGCGGCCACGCCGGTCGAAGGCGATGTACTTGTTGTTGAGAATACGGACGGAGACATCACAACCTACGATGGCGGCCTGCAGGAGGCCGATACCTTCTGATGCTTTGATTTTCAGCTACTCAATTTTGTAACACTCCCCCAACACTATGTGGACATCTGACGCCAATCAAACTTACGGATACGATCCCCTGAACCCCGGTATGCCCGGAGGATCGAGCCTGCTGACTATCGTGCCGAATACGGCCAGCGCGGCTTGCGGATATAATACAAGCGGATTGCAAGGTCTCACGCACTCCAGTTTCGGCGTATTCCCGGATAGTACGCAGTACAAGCAGACGGCTAGCGAATTACGCCAATATATCGTCAACCTCGAAGCTACAAGGAAGTTGCGCGACCTGGCCGATGTTAACTTTCAGCGCTCCCCGGAACCCGGCGATGTCCTTGCGTACAACTATACTACCGGGCTGTGGGAACTACTTGATTTCGTGTCCGGCGGTGAGTTCTGACCACGCACCATTGTCGGTGGAATAGTAGACGCGTTCGATACCTGATTCGGCAATGGCCAGTTGGCACACGGGGCACGGACGCGCCATGCACAACTCACCACGGCGATTCACCCTTCCAATAACCAACGTGTCACACAAAGCAGCATCGGGCTTGAGCAACGCTCTTAGCTCCGCATGGAGAGATACTCTGTAGGGCTGACCGACCTGCTCTGCGAGGCGTGATTGGACAGGGTGCGTCTTGCCCCACACATTGGTGCTTCGAACTGCGATACGGTTTTGCGAAGCAAGACGCATCCGACTCGCCAGCGCGAATCGATAGAGAGTGCGAGGTCGGTTACGGCTTTAGTTACGTGTCTACTCACCATCGGCATCAGTCAATAATTCCGGCCATACGCATACAGATCTCACCCCACTCAAGGATGTCACGTCCCTTGAAGTATTTGGACGTGGGGACCTCCCTATCCAGTACCCTTTCGCCCGTATCCAGGCGTTCCATGCGCAAATAACCATACGACTCGGTCTGCGCTAGCACATAGCAACGATAAGTGTCATCAAGGGTATTTTCCCAGAGGACGTTAGGGTTCATGGCGGTGTTCTCCAACTAGAAATGCTTTCAACAGAATAGCAGCAGTGACGCAACCGATAAACAAAACGCTCACGGAACGTTGAAAGCTTTTAAGGACGACACATCCCACCATAGCATCCTGTCCCCATGCTTCTGGAGATCGAGAACCAACTTCATCGACGGGTGCACAGCACGCTCGGGCAGAGTGCTGTGGTGCTACGGCTTGCCGAGCAGCTCGATGACTCTGGGCGCGTGGCCGAGCAGGCGATGATCATTGTGTCGTTCACTGGGGCGAATACAGATAATCCGAATAAGGGCGCTTACATACCCACAGTGCGCACACGCACGCTTACGTACACGCTCACCCTGGTCCAGAAGCAAGCACAGCGAGAGGGACATTCGTTTTGTTTGCCCATCCTCGATCTTCTCGCAGACGCCATCACAGGGTGGGTACCTGAGGTCCCTGGGCTTGAGTTCCAGACTGGATTCGAACTTGGTCCCGAGCGTTTTGTACAGGTAACCCCTGAATCCTCGCAATTCATTTACGAACAGACCTACACCATTGAAGTGTTGATGCATGACGGTCGTTTCTACAGCCAACCATGCGCTGCGTTTAATCCTGTCCAGGTGGGAGACTTCTTGCCGGTGTGTAAGTGCCTTGTAACCCCGGGCTCAGATAGCCGGCAGACCGGCCTTGCCGTCTGGAGACGCACACTGGATACGGATACGGAGCAGCGGTATGTGGTCGAGGATTTCAGATGCGGGCGCTTGATTGGTGACAATCTCACCGTCACATGTACGAATTCGGGTGACGGCACCGCCACATACGTATTCACTCCTATTACTGCGATACGTGCCGATGGCAGCGTAGACACTTCCCTCCAGGTGACTGGAACGTTAACGGATGTATGGAAATGTACGAGAGAGGGTACTAAGTCGGGTTCGGAATACCCTGACTGGTTCAGTCTGAATATTGACACCGGGTTGTGGCGTAATGCGGTTGGCACCGTGCCCAACACAGAACCCGAAACAAGTTCCTATCAGTCGCTGACTATTACTCCTAACAAGGTGTATGATGAGAAATCGGTAACCTAAGCCATTTCTCCCTACTGACCCCTCCTCCTCTCACCATGGAAAAAGAATTTCTCGCCGCCCTCACCGCCCAATACAATTTAGCTGGTGCTGCTCAGCTTGCCCACTGGAACTCTGAAGGTGAAAACTTTTATGAGTACCACCTTCTCTTCGAGCGCATCTATGAGACTGCGGAAGCGAAGATCGACATGCTTGCAGAGCAAGCTCGTGGCAAAGGTATCCAAATCAAGGCGTCTATCTTCACTGATGTTCCGGAAATTGACTGGGACACCTGCCAAGAGCTTGCTAAAGAGATCAAAGAGCTTGTCGACAAGCTCTGCGATGCCCTTAAGAAGTTGCATGCCAAAGCCGATGATAGCGAGGAATACGGAATTCTTAACGTTATCGAGGACATCCTGTCTGACTGTAACACTATGCGCTATCTGCTCGGTAGCGTTAACAGTGAGTTTTGATAAAGTAAGGGAGGCCTGAGCCTCCCCGACCATCAGCTTAGCTGAGTCTCGTATAGCAGACGCTGGCTACACCGGCAGAAGGCGATGCGATACGGGAAAACGCGCCGTGGGATAAATCCAAGATACGCCCCCCGTAGTACGGTCCTCGGTCGGTGACAGTGACAGTGACAGAACGGCCGTTGTCCTGGTTAGTGACCCGGATCCGGCTACCGAGTGGTAGCGAACGATGAGCGGTAATGTTCGCTCCAGGGTCCATAGGACGGCCATTGGCCATTGTTTGCCAAGCATAGCCGTCACCCACACCATAGTGGCTAGTGAGCCCGCAGCGGGATGCTGCGTGGGCGGGAGACTGAATGTGGGCTACGCCCGCAACCAGAGTTGCTAGTGCGAGAAGTTTACGCATGATGTCGTTGCAAAGGACAACAGCAATAGAGCGATACGTAGGTGGTAGGCGAAGCCTGCCGGTGCCCCACGTTGTCTAAGGCTGCGACGCATACCGATACGGACGAATCCGTAAAGCTACGCGATTAGGGAGGGGCGTTTACGCCCCTGTGCCCATCTCCTATTCTACATCATCACCGTCCTGGCGCTCCGCAATGCACTCAAACACACCACGGATCGCGTTGTCCAGGAGAGTGACGGCTTCACGTTCAGACATTTCCCCATCCGTACACAAAATGTTATAGATGAGGCGGGCGGGGTTGACGCGTTCGTCTTCGTTGTCGAGTCCGATAGCAGTAATAAAACCTTCGAAAAGGTCTATGTTCTCCCGTTGGCAAACTTCAATAATTTTAGTAAGGATTTCTCCTTCAATCAGGCAATCTTGAACCTCTGGAGTCTCGAGGGTAGTGACTGTCATTGGGAGCAGACGGTTTCAGTGTACGTTTTCAGTATAGCACGGATAAGCGTGTGCAATCGGTCTACCGGTCGGCCAGAGAATTTAATGTAGATACTAGGCTAGTTATAGTATGAGCGCGGCCATCAGGCTCAGCATTAGGCTGCGACACAGTCACCGTACTGGCCGTAGCCGCCTTTCTGAAGATTTTGTCAACCTCAATACTGCTAAACCATGCATTTGCATGGGGCATCTCACAAATCTCGTACTTATACCGCAACCAAGCCCAAGACCACAAATGAGCCACCTGGTATAACGCGCTAACTAGATCAGCATCCTCTTCGCGACACATGTACAACACACTGTCGTGTACAGACATACAGAATCTGGCACGAACGTTAAATCGTCGCGTAAGGTGTTCCATGGCTGTAAGGAACGCATGAAGCATGGCGCTACCTGTAGACTGAATTACCCAGTTATTGCGCATAGTAAAGAATTCTTTGCCTACGGATTTAGGTCTAAAGGCTGTAGACATTCGTGTGCCGCTTAGGGGGTTGCAGGGAACATCTAAGTTGGCGATTCGCGACATTTCATTGTAAGCATATGAATCGCTACCTCCTATTAAGTTCGGAGATGTTTTGCTGGCTTTTTTACCCTTCTTGCGAATAATAAGTTTTTTACCCATAGCTTCGGCCTCTTTGAGGCTAATGGACTTATTGCCCTTTCTGATCGTTGCAGCTAGTGTTTTAACTCCAGATCCATACAACATCCCATAGTTGCACCCCTTGGCAATCGATCTAGAAATACCAATAGTTTTTGCTGTCATGCTATGCATATCTGTACCGTCATCTTTGGATCCGGCTAGAACACTATGACCAAACTGAGTACTTCCCGCGATTTTATGGTACGAATCGGCAAAGATACTTGCTATCACACTTTCTTGTCCATCATAGTCTGAGGATACAAAGGTCCAAGGGGATTTTAATTGAACACGAGTTTTTACTTCAGTGCCAATCTTATCGGGTTTGGGGTCGGGTACTGTTAGCCAAAGGTGCTCACCAGCACGATTTGTGGCAGTATTATGGGGAATGGTTTGAGGAATAATAATATCCATATCTGATTCGTCTATAGCCTTTGTAGGAAGCTGTTCTAGCACTCGACTGCGCACTGAAGTCCAATAACTTACCTTCACTGCAAGACGAATTAGTTCTTGAGCTTGAGGCAAGTCACTAGATAGCATTCCTGATTCAAAGTCATCTAGAAAGTCTTTACTAAGCACACCACCTACATTTAATCCTTCCCCATTGGGGTGAGGTAATCTTTCATAAGTCGATTTTTCCTCATCCCAATACGTCCAACCTTCATCCTTAGAGTACACCATTGGCTGACCGTTCCATTTAAGGCGTAATAGGATATGGCTAAGCCTGCTCTTAGTCGTAATAGGTTCTAGGACAATACGACCCAAGGTCTTATCGTTTTTGGCGTTTTTTCTATACCACATTGGCACCCCATACCAACAACTCTTAGGGGTTCCATCCTTTTTCAAAGAGAAATTAGCTTCCCAATCAAGCTGAGAAAACCACGGATCAGGATCTGGATCAATATCTCCGTTTTTCCAGTCATGCAACAACTCTTCAGCAATCTCGCTCAATAGCTCATCTTGTCTGGAGATTGACTCTTTCCACACTCTTTCACAATTTTCTACCCAGTCTTTCCAATCTGAAACAACTGGCAATACAGATCCAGTTTGAGAAAAGTGTCCGTATAACGTTGTAAGACTAGGGTTAGATTGAAGATATTTAAGTACAACAATTGAATAGAGGTCAAATGTCAATTTGACATCTCTAAGTGCGTATTCAACCAGTCTATCTCTATCTGGCTCAAAATCCCACATAGATTCGGCTACAACAAATAGATTTCTAGTCTTCTTAGTTTCTTTTTTCACAGGAACCATTGGCTTGCAATGGAAGTTATATGCATCGACTAGATTATTAAGCGAACCCTTGTCTACCCAGGAGGGTTTTCCTACTCCTTTAAAGGTTTTGTCGTCTGGATTAGTGAACCAAAATCGTTGATCAGAGGCTAAACCTGATACATTAATATGAGCGGACATTGTATCGAACCACAGGTTCCCAAAGGGGTCAGCTTTGTCAAATGGATCGTGTCTCAGGTAATATGCCTCACGAGTGCGTTGACGATCAAACCCTGCGTTGTGAGCAATCAGCAACGTATTCGTAGTACCTAGAGGAACAAGTTGGGGGATGTAGGGAACCGCAGGGTCAACAAAAGACTGATGCATCCAAACCCAGTACGAGTCAGGTGATACAACTGTTGCAAGGATGGGGTGGCCGAAGTTGGTACCTTTGACAAATGTTTCGCAGTCAAAGATAGCGATATCGACACCCTTTAATCCATCGGGTTCGTGAGTAACAGTCCAAGATCCATCCTGAGACCATTTGTACCTTGTCCAGCCTGTTTGGTAGACAAAATCTCCGATATTTGGGGGCTCTGGAACCTCAAGATCAGCAAACTCCTTGAGGAGTGTTACTTTGTCGCCAAGTATATCCTTACTGGTATTATCAAAGTGTTCGGCTATATTGTCGCCACTTAGAGGAGGCAGGTAGAAGTCAGGGAGTTTTGTAAAAATATCTGGGTTCTTAATGGGAAATTCTACTCCGAATTTCTCCATATCGTCTTTTATGCTATTTATGATTCCAGGATTTGGACCATTAAATAGATTATCAAGGTGCTTAGCGTGGTAATTTGTTACTTCCTCGTCGCCAAAAGCGGCTCGTGCCATGTCCGGGCCAAGAACCGAGTAGCCAAGTGGGTTCAGATGGGTCATGAGAGGCTACGCACACACTTTAGTAGTATACCATAAACTCGTCACGATCGGTGTAGTACACACCTGTTGCCTCCAGGCTCGTCGCATCGATGATACTAACATTCTTGTGCCAGTACGGGAGCCCGTAGTGCCCAAAGAAATACATGTAATCCGGATCAATGTGGTGCTTGGACAGGTCTGGGTCCCTGAACCAGGCGTAGCCGGGACCGAACAGTATGGTGTCTCGTTTCAGGTTCTGTGTCTCGTGAGGGTAGTAGGCATGGGCAAGCCTGTACTTGCCTTCGAGTTCGAGATAGAGGGGTGCGTTGGACAGCATGGAAATATACCGTACCCGTTCGTTGAGCGGTAGCTCGCGCAAACACTCTAGGGTGTAACGTAGCTCTTTTTTCTTCACTTTCTCGCTAGGCATTATTAACGAGTTCAGAACATAGTTCTCGTTGTTGCCCAGCACCAGGGTCGCGTTACCTTTATCGACGAGGTCGCGGATGATCTTCAATACCTTGATGGGCGAACAACGTTTGTTATGCCGAAAATAAGGCTTTGGGTGTATCGTGTCACCTAAAAACACGTAATGATACGTCAGGTCCGGATCACGACCCAATATGGTGCGAAGCAGGGCGACCCGGCCATGCAGATCGCCCACAAATGCATAGGGTCGGGTTACAGGTCGTAGATCCGTGCCTCCAGTGCCCATGGATTAGTCTCAAGATACTGGTAGAAGGCTAGCGTGGGACCAAGGTAAATTGCAAGAAGCGACATGGTCAGAGTGAGGCGATTAAAGGTACACATCTATGGTACATAGCACTGGCGGCTATCGACCACAATCGGTGTGGATTTGTCGACAATGTCCTGAGCGAGCCATATTGCGTAATGGCCAGGGAAATCCACAATCGTGTGTAGCACGCGATACAAGCGGTTAGCGTACCTGATTATTCGGAACCTCATAGATCGGAACGGGCTGCTGCGGCATCAAATATTCCACAACCTTGAACTGACTAACAAAAAACGAACTCGCCAAAATCGCGCCTGCCCAGAGCCAACGGAAATTTTTGAGATCTTGAATCGCGGCGCGATTGGTTTCAATCTGTTTTGAGAGACGGTCTTCGTTACCGTGGATAACACTGTACATGATATCTTTATCTTCCGTGGCGCGTTCTATTTTTTCTTCGTGCCTGATTAGGATTTGCGAAATATTGCTATTAGATTCAGAAATTTTCTCCACTGCCTGCTCCAGCTTCGAGAGCATCTGCTTGCTTAGTTCGTCGTACGACTGAAGTTTTTCTTCTAAAATAGATACCCTGACGTTGGATGGCAGGTTGTTTGAGTTGTTAAAAAAAGCCACAGCAACGTAAGTCAAAAGCTAGTTTCAATTAGCTTTCAACGAGACGTGGTGCGGCTTTTTACTAGTGTGTGCTTACCAGAGACCGGGAACAATTTGACCGGTCACGGCATACGCCCCCAACGCAGCTACAAGGCCGATGAGGGCGACACGCGAATTCCAGAGTTCAACCTCTTGAGGAGTGGGTTCTTTCATAGTGGTACGGTGATATAGAGGGGCGCTTACACCCTTACCTACCTTTCACCGGATTTCAGCCGATAACGCAAGGACGCTTCGCCAGAGAGGAGGTTGAGTGGGCGAAATCTTTCGCTTTGCGCTCAGCGGCCTTTTTGGTGGCAAGGTGGTAGATGATGAATGCGGGCTTCATGGCAATTAGTGGTGTTTCTACAGGGCTTTCAACTACCAATCGGTAGTTTTATCCTCTTTGTCGTCAATTTGGTCTTGCATATAGTACAGGGTGCGGCAAAGGTTTTTCAGGAACTTGGGGTCAATGGACCCCGGATCGACACCGTCAAGCAAGCTGTCTCTAAACGGTCCGATTTGCTGCTCTTCTCGGTACTCGTAATAGGCTTCGTCAGACTTGAAGTGTTGGTAGCGTAAGGTTACTCCAGGGCCATGCTTTTCAAGCATTTTTCGACCGTTGCTGTTAAGGAGGGAGTTCAGATCCATAGTAATGAGTGTAACGACCCGAGTTGGATTCGAACCAACGACCGGCAAATTAGAAGTTTGTTGCTCTATCCAACTGAGCTATCGGGCCAATGGGGGGTGGGGGACTTGAACCCCCACAACCTTTGAGTCTGCGGATTTTAAGTCCGCTGCGTCTACCAATTTCGCCAACCCCCCCTCCCCTCCCATGCGGGCCGCGAGGATCGAACTCGCCTCAACCGAATTATGAGTTCGGTGCATTCACCAGATTGCTAGGCCCGCAGGAAAGGGATTTCTCCCTAGCTACCCTGACCCCGGTAACGTTTACGCCTACCGTTGCGGCTTGTGGCCGACAGTTTCGTGTTCTTGCTCCGGCCCTGTCTCGTGACCTTAGGCTTTCCGGCGAACACCAGCGCACTAACCGATGTGAAAGATGGTTTTCGGGCCATGTGCGGAGTACCTCTTCCGGTTGACTACCCCACTATCGTAGCACATCTTTCACGGAGTGGTGGGCCGCGTCAAAGTAGCTGATCAGGTTGTCCACAATCTGGATCGTGCTGACAGATCCGCACGTGAAGATGTCCACCGCAGCAGAGCGGTGCTCGGGCCACGTGTGGATGGAAAAGTGCGAGGTTGTGAGCAACGCGAGGTACGTGAACCCGGCCTCGCCCACAGGATCGAACTGATGATCCAGGGTGTTTACCACCTCGGCCCCGGCATTAGCCAGCATGCCGTCTGCGAATACGCTAAACGTTGCCAGATCCCTCAGACCCTCCACATCCTCGCACTCGTACAGATTCAAAAGGACATGACGACCCATGTCCGCCCCGTTATAAGTTCGCAACTAAGTAAACCTCCGTCAAATCAGTATCCTCACAAGCTTTCAACACCGGTACAAAGTGTTGCGGGTCGAAGTACTCTGAGTAGTTGTTGACCACACGTCCCCACCGGGTGTGTAACGCTGATACGCAGATCTTGTATCCTTCTGCGGCCAGCGAGTTCAGTTCTTTGGATATGAATTCGAGCTTTCTCCGGGTCCACGAGTACCCGCAACCGTAATGAGCGAAGTGATCGGGCAGGTGGAGATACAGCAGGCTATTGTCGTCTAGTTTTCCGATAGGGAAATTGTAGATGTTCGACCGATAAAACTCGATCTCCCTCCCCTTATTCGACTTGGCCCAGTACCTTATCCCTTCGTAATCCGGCTCAATAGGGGCGTGTTCACCAATCAATTGCCACTTCTTGTAGGTGTACGAGAATCCGCTCATGGCCATAAGACAATAAAGAGTGGCAACATCGTCCCAATTATTCAAGATCTTCCCCCTCCGCAGGTTATTGTAGGCCGACAAGACCTTACACCTCCTGATCCAGTCCTGGCCTGAATCGAATTTTTTCTCCCAACACTCCCGTATGTAGCGATGAGCAGGGGCCAACAGCAATAGTTTGTGCAACTCCAACCAGTATCGTTCGCTAGCGCATAGAACAAGATCCGGTGAACCACTAGCATACATGAAGTTAGCAGTACCTGTATCAATACCCACAATACGCATAGCGGATATATCCGGATACTGGTCGAAAAATTGCAAATGCGTGCGTGTAGAACGCCCGGGTGAGGGCAGTATGTGCGGCATTACACTCTTACCTTACGCCAACTTTTACCATCATAATAGGATACGAGTTCCTTAGAGAAGATACGAATCGTGCCGGGATGAGGCCCATAATATGTACGCTTCTTACCAGCGTTATTGTCAAAAATCTCGTTAAGTTTGTATTCCATGCCCGAAACACTGCTAAGTAGTTGCTTTTCCACCCACTCATATATCCTGATGATGTCGCTACCTGTGAATTTGGCAAAATAAAGAGCCGAGAGCCTAGGAACACTAATCCCACTCATCTCCACGTATTCATTGCTGGCAGGGTGGAGCTTGTAACCCAAAAATGCCTTGGATCTAGGGTTTTCCATGTTCGCGAAGCGATGCAGGTCTCCGGGGCCAAGGGTGAAATACGTATCCGAGTCAGTCACAATCACCATGTGGGAACAGGTACGTTCGGATGTAGTCATTTGCGAACTCGGCTCCAAAGTACGACTTCAATATACCATGGGCGGGGTCGTGATCGGCCATATACCGGTCGAATCCGGTAAAATCGGGCCTGTTACCGGTGTTTGCCGGCAGTCTCGCCACATAACGGCGCAATCTTTCGTAACATACCGTTACGAAATCCTCGTAAAAAGGGTTATCACTCCTCTTGTGCCATAATTTGGTCGAAAAATACGTATCCAGGTCGTAATGGCGTGAACTTTGGACTTCTCGAGGAGAAAAATCGGGGAAAAACGCCTCAATAGGGCGATTATCACCATTTGGTGGGTGAAAATCCGTCGCCCCTAAGTAGCGATTGGCCATTTCGATGTACTCGGAACCGAAAATCGGGAAATCCCGTCCCTCAGACGGATACACCAGCAGCGTTTCGGCAAAAAACTTGCCCGGAACCGTCAAAATACAGCCCCGGGCATACGATATACCGAGATCCGGGTACCGGATCGCGATGGATTCGATCCGAACGGGGCCGGATTCATCGATCCGGGGCTCCCACTCCCCCTGAATCACTTCAACGGCCCACTTTTCTGACCACAACGGTGTTGTCATCTCTAAGTTCCCACTGCAATGTGTCGCCTACTCTCCATTTTAACACATTACACACCACTTTCGGGAGTGTTATCGTGCCGTTTTCACTGATTTCAGTAATAAAATGCGTCTGTTGGTACTTGCCAGACTTGTAATCGTGGGAGATTTTAGCCTCCATGTCATCCGCGATCATATTTTCATTGATCTGGATGTACTCGAGCATGCCGTTGACAGTGTTTGCGACGGAGTCGACTACCTTTGCGGGTACTTTGGGGTCGTCAGCGATAGCCGAAATCGCCTTGACCAACTCCTTTAACGTAGTGCTGTAGTTGAGGAAACGTTGTTCCAGGTCTTCCCAAGGGTGCATGGCCGGTAAAGTGTTACGTGAACCTATATTCTAGCATGGTCCGAGCCCGAAACCGCCCAGATTGTCACCTGATTCTAACTTATGCTCGACCATACACTCTATAGTAGCGCTGGTATCCGAGCCATCGTCCCATCCTGGGGGTGACCCCGAGGCTCTCGCAGCAGTCGAGGTAGGACTGGAATTCGTACCAGGGGGTGGATTCGAGGTCATTTTGACTTGGAGAGTTCTTTACTAAGTTCCTTTGCCATTTTAACATACTTTCGACCAACGTACCCGCGCTTGATGAGATAGGTGTCATAGCGTAATTGAATCAGCAAACGTATCTTAAACAGTTCAGTCCGTACACGTAGTGCAGGCTCGGATACGAACTTGAGGTACAAATAGTCCGCTACGTTCCTGTCCAGAACAATGATGTACACTAAAACGAACAGGAACAGTAGAGAGTAAGACATCTGTTATAGAGGGGGTAACTTATTCTTCTAGGCTTTCAACACCACTTAGAGACTCTAACGGTTTAAGTACATTTTTCGGTACAAAAAACGCCGGTCTCCCTCTGGCCGGATCCGCCCAGAACCGTTCCTGCATCACGTCCCCGGCCACGCACCAGCCGTGGATCAGGATCCGGTTGTTCTCGATCGTCACGAGGACTAGCTTTTTATCCGGCCTCTCATCCCTCTGCACAATAAGGTCGTAGTAGTGGCGGCTACGAGTCTTGACCTCGATGTCACCGGGCAGGTCGGCTACACCCCGTTTCGCTTCTTTCTCCGCAAACAAATGCTGCTCAAGACCCAGATGCGCTGCGACCGCTACTTCGCCTTGAGCCCCCAGCCGATGCATTTCCAGTGCGCGGTTTCCGGACTCCGGCGCCCGGTTTCTTCCCCGCAACCCCTTTGCTTCGTTTGCTTGCTGCCGTCTTAGTGCTTCGTTTTCGGCGAGTTCCCTTTGATGGGGCGTCAGTGTGACCTGGATCGGGATAGGCATTGGGTAAATCGTTTAACCACACCGTTAATTTAGCACGTATCACATCGATACGCTCATTGGCGCAAGTCTCGATAAAGGCGTTCCAAGCATATTTACCCCTCTTCGGCATACCACGCGCAAGCGCGTCGGTCTTCATTTGCTCCAGTAGTTGTTTGCGCTCTAGCTTGCCCGCCCGCGTTGTCATCTGAATACGGTGGGCATACTGCTCCTTATAATCGGTCCACGCGTCGTGCAACTTGCCTGTGCCCACGTTATCGGCAATCCACCGATTCACCGCCCTCGCAGTCATTCCCAACAACTTACCCTCGCCCACGATACGTTCCCGCTCCGTCAAGGGCCTCGCTTTAGCAGGGGTTTCCGCGATATCTTCAGTCATCCACACAGCCCTTGCAGGGCCTCCTAGGCCCCTCAGAGAGGCGATTTGAGTGCATATATGGGTGTCAAGTTCCGGCCCGGGTGAGCACAACGGTCGGAGCGTAGCGATCTGTTCGGATACGATCGCATGCTGCTCATGGACCTTGTCCGATTCCGTCGCAATCAGAGTGGAGACGGGTATGCCGATCACATAGCGAGCCATGCTCTCGTCCAATTTCCACCCCCTCATCACCTTAGTGACCGCAGTCTCCTTGTCCTTTGCAGTCCGCACAATCTTCAAGAATTTATCCAAGTCGGTGAGGACCCGGACCACAGCGTTGAGGCGTGCGAGTTCTGTAGTTAGTTTGCTTACCTCATGCTGATTAACGCTAGCCACATAACGTACCCTTTCCTCGTACCATGTCAGTATTGATTCTTTGACCCCGACGGTGCGCGGCTTACCGTCAACCCCTACGGCCGTACAGTTCACGTTGTGAACAAACTTAAGGCCCGTATTGCCGTGTAGCAGTGTCGACAGGATGGCGTCCCGATCCTCGACCTTTTTCATCACCAGCACGATCCGGACTCCATCACGACTAGAGAGGTCGGCGGCGTCGAGCAGGCCGGGCAATTTATCGGCGTCAGCAAGATCACGTACACGCTCCAGGAACTTCTCGCTTGACCCGTTAGCCAATTTCGTCACAATAAGTGCGGGGCGAGTTGAGCGCTTACCCCACGCCAACTTATCATCCATCTCCCACTCCCCATACGCCACCACGGCCCCCTTTCCCGTAAGTAACACGCTACCCAAGCCGTCATCTTTAACGATTCTCCCGCCGGCAGGAGGCTCGGGCGGATTCGCAAACTTAGACAGTAGAGATTTATCAGTAAGGTTTTTATTCTTAATAAGGGCGGTGGTGGCGTTTACCACATCCTTTAGGTTCCACGGGATGTGGTGGCATGCATAGCCGCTAGCGATACCCTGTGAGCCGGTCAGCAATAGCGCAGGGAGCGCGGGAACGAAACGTGCAGGTTCCTGGCAAGTACCGTCGTAGTTCTCTCGCCATTCGCCAATACCTTGACGTACCTGTTCTAGGTATACCTGGTCAGAGAATGTGGTCGACCGTATCTCCAAATACCTTGGCGCGGCTGGCGGATCTTCAGATACCATTTGACCCGCCGAATCACCACACTGGATCGATCCGCCCGCATTACCATGGATATCAGAAAGAGTATACCTCATACTGGAATGTTGACCCATCACGATCGCAACGGATGATGATGAACCATGGGGATGATACTTGGACAGGACAGTACCATCCAGGCGTGACACTTTGATGTAACGAGTACGAGAGGATAAGTCCAGATCCCTCATACCCAGCAACACTCTGCGTTGTGCAACCTTCAACCCATCAACCACATCCGGTAACGCCCGGTTAAATATGGCGCAGCTATAGGATAGAAAGTCCGTGATGAGTTCGGACGTAATTGATACGGATTCGGGCATGGGTTGCTTAGTCGCCACTATCTACGCTATACACACTCGTGGGATACACCCCAATGTTGCGCGATAATAGGAAGTACCCGGCATTCGGATTATAGTACTCGATATAGGTTTCCTGCCCCTCCAGGATGAAGTTGTTGTAGTAGTCCTTGACTGATTCGAGTTCTTCCTCGGTCTGCATCTCGGTAGGGAACACGCTCTTCAGGCACAAGGTGTCATCGCTTTCGTCGAGTTCAAAAATCTCGACCGTAGTGCCAAAGACCGGGTGTTCAAGGATCACCTTATAGACGTCGTCGTCAATCTTGACCACCCCGTGCAGGATGTCGGACCGAACCGACAAGAACTCTTTTTCCACGTAGATCTCGGGGTACCTTTTGGGCTTTTTCATGGTCGCTTTTGGTGTAACTGTTACCACGCTACCACGCTTTCACCACAAAAAGGTGATAGACTATGTGAGTCTATTTACATCCCTTGCCAGCCATGGCGAATTCTTATATACCCAAACGCCAGTACTTCGGCCCCTATGACCCCTACGTGGAGTGTCACGACGACGTGTACCGCAAACAAGACGAAGCGGGGCGGTGCGGGATCTGCGGCAAAAAAACCCATTACAGATCCGTCTACTCGACCGAGTTTTGCTGTAGTATAGAGTGCAGCAACGAGCTTTGGTGTGACATCACTGAAAAAATCGCAAGTGGCGGCGGAAAACGTCGCCGCGCTTCTTGAGGAGGCCAACGACCCCTTACAAACCCCTGAAAGGCTACGCGTCATCTGGCATTCGACCAAATCGGTCCGGGTCCGTAAAGCCATAGCCTCGAACCCAAACTCGGATTCGAAGACGATGGCCATGGCCGCCCGTCTCTATATTCGTGAGGTCATTGGGAACCCCAGCTTCGAGATTCTGAATCTCTTCGCTGAGGACAAGATGGTCAAGACCCTGTATGACGCCTACATGGAGCCGAGTAAAATCGGCTCTATTATGTCGATCAGGAAAGCTGTCGACCGCACAAACGTGGCGAGAGCTGTAATGGTGTCGCCACGCCTTTCATCTTACCAGAACCTGCATGATATCTGCAGTGTCTTGAGTAGTGTGGAGTTTAGTCGAGAACTCAAGGATCCGGATGTCAACAAACGTGTCCAGGGTGTTGCGAAGCGTGGCATCGGCTTCTATCAGCTCCCGACCCTGCTGTTCCTTCACAGCAATGGGGTCCTTAGTGACACGGATCTGGGTAGAGCTTTTAACCGGATGGATACGGCGGAATCGCGTACCACGCGTGGCGCCTACGTAAGTACTGTGTTTGAGTACGTAGGGAAGGCGGCCAACGACCCCCAGTACAAACAGATTCTTCTGGATTTTGTCCGTATCAACAAGGCCCACCAGGTCCGTGACCTGATCAAGACAATCAAAAAGAAGCCGGAAACCTTGAGTGACACTAACCTGTCAATGTTTAACTGGTTGTTTCGTGAGCTTTTAAGGGGCGATGTTGAGTGTAAGCGTCGCCAATATAGAGAAGCGAGACAGAGGTATGGCTACGGTTCGTACCAATCCCTGGGTGATGGGTGCCACAGTTACCACCTTTCCGACCTTATTTGGGTGATGGTCAGCCTCCGCAACGGATGCGGAGAAAAATCGATTACTGACATCGACCTAGTCAAGATGTTTGACGACATTAAAAGGGTCGGATTCGACTCGGATTACGGTCCGTATTCCTGTGAGCTAAAGTTTGCTGAAATGAAGTTCCTCACTGGCCGGAACAACATGTGTCGCAAGCTCATCGAACTCAAAGATGACCGCGCCTTCTTGTTCTATACCACCTGCGGACTGATGTGGCCGGAATGGTACGCCAAGGGTGATATCTCGAATCCTGAGTACCAAGTGGTTCAGCGTTTGCACCGTATCAATGAGAAGCGGTTTGCAAACGGAGAACCCGCCCTGTACACCTACTCGAACCTAGACGATTTCCCCTGTGTAAGGGTCGCCCAGAGTCACGGGCTAGAGTACAACAAGGAGGACTACTACACCAATAAAGAATGATACGGACTCGGGCTGGCAAGTTTTCCAGCCAGCCCCTACCGTCTCCCTACTTCCCAGCTACTTCGGCGCGATATTCGTCAAGCAGCTTGATAAAGTGTTCGTCGTATTTGCCTGCCTTGATATCCTTGAGCTTATCGAGCGGGTGCTCAGGCTTCTCAGTGTACTCGAAGAACGTTGGTAACGACTTCGCATCACACAAGCCCCGGAACGGCTTAAGTTCGATCTTGTCGACACCGCCGGCACTATCGAGGCGCCGGATCAAGTGTTTCTTGATATCGTTGTAATTGAAGTCGTCTAGGCTGTCGCCCCACGCCCGTTTAATGAGTTCGATGGCGTGGTCGGTATTCGTCAGTGTGGGTACAACTGGCTCAGATTCAACAGGATTAGCACCTCTACCCAGTTTCTCGATACATCGTTTATGGCGAGTCTTAAGGTATTTGGACATTGGCCCGATACCATATTTCGATTCGATCTTTTCACATAGGCCGACCATAAACGCTTCGCCCCCCTCTGTCTTAAGGATTTCTTCATATTTCCTGTCCAAGTACAGAGCAGGGTCAGCGGCCAATCCACGACTGATACCTGCTTCCCAAGCCTCTAGCTTCTTTACGATTGTCGACTGGCGCTCAGGCTGCTTATCCGCCTTATTCCAGCGCATCCCTTGGCTCTTAGCCTTCTCGATGCGTTCGACAAATTCCTCTCCTAGCTCGGGAGTCTGAGTTGTTGCCGTGGACGGTTTACCCCAGATCGATGCGAGCCCAGCCCCAATGTTTCCAATGGCGTTTGGGCCGTATTTGTGCTGTGCGAAATTCTCGCTGAGGGCGAACAGCTTCTCCGTAAGCTCCTTGCGGACCTGTGTGTCATTTAGTTGATAGTTGAGCTGCAAAATCCGTTCCTGCTGCTCGGCCTCCCTCATCTTGATGTAGTGGTCGGCACTGGTCCTCTTGAGTTCGAGAATGGCCTCTATCAGGGTCTCCTTGGGGAAGGAGCGGAGGACGGTGATACCCAGGTTGGGCTCCTCCACGATGGTCCGGATGTCTGAAAGCTTTGGCATGGCTTTGGTTAAGGGGTTGATACGAGTATAGCACTTTTGAGTGCCCCCTTAGCTATCACCAGGAATCCGGCTAACTGTGCTTAAAAATCAATGTCGACATTTTTAGGGCTAAAATACCGGACCCTCATGACGGCCTCTTGAAAAGGTCTGCTTGAAAACCCTTGCGGCGCAACGGGTCCGGTTTTACCCCAAACTGGTCAAAATTTTTTGACCGAAAAAAGTTGTTTACAGACCAAAACAAAGTTATTTGAATCTCTTAACCACCCTTTTCTTGGGCCATTTTGACCGGTAAATTTTTAAAAGGTGCAGGAAAACATTTTTAGTCTGATAACTCAAGTATCGAGTCATTTTTGCTCAATTTGACACTAATTTACTACTTGATTTTTACACCACGTTTTGGTCAAAAAATAGGCCCCGCCGTCAAGGTCAGCCCTCGAAGCCGTCATTGGACCTTAGTCTCATTAGTCTCAACATGAGAACCCTTGCTATGACTAGGTTCTTGTTTGGGGCAAAATCCGGGATTAGCGCTCACTCAGTGTATTTTCTATTATTTTTCTTCTACTATTCCCTTTTTTATTTTTTATTTCTATAGGTAGGGGGGTATAGAGGGCTGTGCGTGGGTTGGCTGGCCTAAAGGGCTTTATGGACCACCAGGAGGTAATCCGGACAAAGCCCCGAGTCACGTTGAAAGCCATACAGACCACCTGAATCCGGCCCATGCCAGCCGTATACATGGCTAAGGTCCCGTTAGGTTGGAAGACCCCGGACCTGGGTACCAGCAGCCTCAGCCTCGCAAGTATCGTGGGTGCGTAACACATACACACACAGACTTATATGGATCTCACCGATATTCACGCCCTAGCCTACGCCTTCATCGGTATCATGATCGCCGAGGTTGTAGTCAAACCTATTGCGGTACGCCTAGGACGCTATCTTATAAAAAGGCTGGACGACCGAATCCTGATCATTCCGAACTGGCTAAGTCGCCAAGGTCGCTTCAAGGATCGGTGCGACTGCCCAGAAGATGAGTGGAAAGATACTCTGTAAGGGTCTTAGCGAGACTTTCTCCCATAGAGTAACAAAACTCTTTACTTAGGCTTATTGTTTTCTTTTTAAAGGAGGTGTCAAAAAGTTCGTTAATAGCTTCTGACACGCCGCTCTCTGTATCCAGCCCACTATACACACTAAAAGTGTAAAACATACTTTCAGCATCTCTACCTTTTACTATATTAATCCCGTTCTCTTCGCACCAGGGTCGGACTATAGAGTCAAAGAAACCCATCTTCATCTGCCCTTATGCGAAAAAGAATAAGGTCGGTTCAAGTTACTCATTTAATCTAAGGCGACGTGTTATCACATCGGTTAGACAAGTGATGTCCTCCAGACAAGTGATGTTCCTTTTAAGGCTCATGACGGACTTTATCACGTAATCCGAGACCTCGCACTGAGGGAACCTGGTTTCCCCAAAGCACTCCTGTAGGGCTGCTTCTACCGGGTCCAGGGGCTTCATGGTGAATACGTGCATTCCGATCATAGAGTCGTACTTCCACTCGATGCTGTTGCTTTCGCACCAGTCCTGGAGACAGTGTTCAAATTCCATATACCCCCTTATAAATCCAATTTGAAAGGTAATATTTGGACAGCTCAAATTCATTAAGAATTTTACGAGATACATACTCAACAAACTCTTCTTTACTATCCACTGTGTCTCTAATAGAATTTAAGTACCACTCACTGAAACCTACGTAAGGACTTCCTTCTCCAAAACATTTCTCGATCTCAAACTCTGTAGATCCTGGTTCTCCTTTAGAGAATAAGTGATCGAGTCTTTCCTCCCTCTTTGTCCACACAATCCTGTTTTCCTTGCACCATGCCTCCAGAGCCTCTTCGAATTCTAATTCAAGCTTTTTACTCATAAGAACGGCCACATGGTAGCGTGCAGTCTAACATGCTCGCGAATCTCGGCAACCGACATCGTTTTGAGTTTGGGCCAACTTAGACGGATTATTTCGCGTCCCTCGATATCCATGCCCACATACCCCCCGGCCGAGAAACATGAAATCAGGTCATTAGCCACACACTCCTTGTTGAAAGCATCGATACGTTTCCGATTCGAATCCCTCATATACATGTGCGGCAGTGGGTGAGTGTCAGAATCCATGGACCAGGAGTGCCTCAATGATCTGGTTCTCAATACTAGCACGGGTCCATGAACCTGGATCGCAGTAGCAAAACACTATTAGTGGGGATTGCCCGTCGAAAAGATCTATCAATGTACGGTATACACGAAACTCGCTCCCTATAATGAACGGAGTCAACCCGTACTTGTTGCATAACTCTTTAACTACCTTTTTATAGTTTTCGTTCACGATGCCATCCCATGCAACGCATACCCTACTACAATACCTTCCAGTTCGCTGTAGGTCATCATACCCAACAATTCCACCTCTAGATACCCGTACACACTGACATACGGATACTCTTGCCCCCAGCTATAGAATTTGTACGAACGACATTCCGGGTCATAGGAGACCTCGACTCCATACCGATCGCACACTTCCCGTAGTTCTTTCCACTCCATGGAACTCATTTACTTGCAAAAAGATCGATTCATAGCTTTCTCTGCTATAAGGGCCTCTAGTGCTGGCCAGTTAGGGTGGATAAGGAGGTTGATGTCTACACTAAATACATTAGCAAATGAAACCTCCGCATCAAGATCTGGATGACTAATCACCTTTATAGGGTAATCATATTCTCCCTTTAAAGACCTGTCGAAGTCCAAGTAATCCTGAGGGTAAGAGAATAGAGCATCATGAAAAGCATGGAATCCGTACTTTTTGCAGAGGGACATAAATTTTTCAAAATTTTCAGGCATCTCATTAGTCATCATTAAAACAGTCCATAATGGAGCAGGTAGTGGCAAACTCTGCTACCATGGTCTCCAGATCTTCCCAGGGTTTTGTCAGATCGAAAGCGTAAATTACAAGCTTGAACTTTAGCAGCTCCTCCATACTCATCATTGAATGATCCCTTAGCTTATGATAGATTAAAGTTACAGCGACGGGGCCGGTGTCGTATCCCCCCCAGCCATAAAAAGGTGTGCAGTTGTTCTCCTTGCACAATTGGTCGATTTTTTGGCGGGTGATCCAGTCCATCAGAAGCTGTGTAACATGGTGTATTCTACCAGAGTTTTTTCGATACTGTCCCAGTCCGGTTTAATAAGGCTAGAATATCCTATGTAAATGACCTCGGATCCCTTTCGGAATCCGTATATCGCCACCTTCTTTGGCACAGATAGATGTATAGAATAGAGGCCGTATTTTACGACAAGCCTATTTAACCGGATGATGGTTTCTTCAGTCATTCGAAAATCTCCTCTATCACACACCCAATCAAAATTTTCAGGTATCGTATTAGCCATCCTCAAAACAGTCCCTAATGGAGCAGGCGGTGGCAAACTCTGTTATCATGGCCTCCAGATCTTTCCAGGGTTTTATCAGATCGAAAGCATAGATCTCAAGCTCGAACTCTAGCATATTTTCGTTACTCATCGCCATATAATTCATTGGACGCTTATAGATCAAAGTTACAGGAGGACTGTATCCCCCCTTGCTATAAAAAGGTATGCAGTTGTTCTCCTTGCACAATTGGTCGATTTTTTGGCGGGTGATCCAGTCCATCAGAAGCCGTGCAACAAGGTGTATTCTACCAGAGTCATTCAAACATATCCTCCATGACACACCCAATCAAAAGCGATTCGATTTCGTCCATCCTACCTTCTCTCACCAAAACCGTATTCACCTTTACGCGGTTTCCGTACATAAATGGTCTTTTAACATCCCAACGAGCAACGGTGATCAGGGAACTAATAATAGCGCCTTCGTGTACTATGCAGTCTGTCGCCACGCAACCGTACCTCTTGCAGAGCTTAAAAAACGCCTCGAGGTTATCAGATGACTGGTACATTAGGTGAAAAGGTAGGGAAGAGAAAAATCAATGATAGCGGATTCAATGCTTTCCCAGTCAGGGAGATCTATAGACTCTATCGGAATGGTTAGAGGAAAATCAGTTCTCAAGTAAAATGGTCTATTTATACACTCAATGACTATTTTTAAAGGCTTTTCGTTTCTATATTCCAAATACTCAGGATAACAATTGTACTTAAAGCACAAACTATAAAGTGTTTTAATGTTTTCTGACTGGTAGAAGTTAATCATTGGGTGAAAGAGTTCAGGACAGCATAGTTAACAACAACCTCTTCAAGCTTCTCCCAGTTCGGTTCTTTTAGCGACTCAAGTCTCATGTAGAAAGGGGGAGAGCTTCTGCAAGCAGATCTCTTGAAAGACCTCGTGATTTCTCTCTATCCCTGGATCAATCATTTCAGTTACCAGTAAAAATGTTGCTTATAGCTTTTTCGGCAACAAGGGCCTCAAGCTTCTCCCAGTCGGGGTCCCTTAGCGACTTCGCCTTTACAGAGAATAAGGCTCTGGGGCGGTTCCCCCAGATAGTCGGCTTCTCTCTAACGACAAGCACTCCGACCATTTTCCCCCGTTTATCGAAACGATAAGTGCAGTATAACCCGTAGAGCGAGCAGATCTCCTCGAACCGTTGGCAGTTGCTGGTCATTGGAAAACCTCCAGGGACACAGCAATAACTTTTTGCTCAATGTCTGACCAGTTGTCGTCCAGTCGGATAATATAACCCCCCGGCTTGTCTATGTGTATGTGATATAACCCCGGGAGCAATGTTTCACCTAAAAAGACACCGTGGCGTTTACAGAGTGCAACTAATTCCGGATAACCACTCATAACGGAAGGGTCGACGCCCCACCACTATACACGAATCCGTCACGGGCCGCAGGCCCGTTTCGCCGTCAGGCGCCTAGGAAGCAAAACTTAAAATGTTTTTCACAAAAAGTTGCAATTCTATCTGCAACACCACCCTCGAAAACCCCCATCAGGACTGGAAAGTTGAAAGCCATATAGGGATAAGGGCAGAGCGCTCCATCCAGATCTACACATAAGGTGTGAAATTTTAGTCACACCTCGGAGCCATCAACATCCGTAATATCACTTCTACTTATCTTTCAACGCTCACGTCCCCTGTACACCCTCACCCCCACCGCCCCCCTCCTGTGGGCCATCTCCCCTGGTGGCGTCGACGACCATGTGATCCCCTTCGGTGACGTCGTCCGCATCGAAGGTACATG
>Ga0208161_1000375_pt1 | contig 25873 bp, 20 predicted proteins | sample CB_VirMetaG_3_FD_184538 | JGI IMG/M metagenome (GOLD analysis project Ga0208161, IMG submission 184538) | Freshwater to marine saline gradient viral communities from Chesapeake Bay - CB_1508_1S Viral MetaG (SPAdes) (version 4) | ecosystem: Environmental > Aquatic > Marine > Coastal | place: USA...
CATTTTGATCCAATCCATCCAACTGACCATGCTGTGTAGTAAATCGTTTTAGAAGATCATTAATTGATGGTTCGTTTCCGTCTAGAGCATCCATGCGTGGATGCCAGAAGGATGCTCCGATTTGAGCATCGTTTGCCGAATCAGAGTAGTAGAATGCACGAAGACTTTGATTCAGGGTGGTGGATGAGAAAGTATATTCAGAGAAACCAGCATCAGTTCTGGTTCCATCCATAGCATATATTCCATCGAGATCACCGTAGTTTTTAGATCCAGTAGTGGTCCCAGATGCGTTGACAAACCCTACCCAAAGATACCATTCATCAACCTCTGGGTTATCTCCTGCTGTCTTAAAGTAAGGGTTAGTATTGTGAACCCCATTTACTTGATTTACTACAGCCCATAGAGGGTTACTTGTATTGTGTGGTCCCATCAATAGAGACCCGATTGTATTATCGTGCTGCTTGATGAATACACTAAAACGATGTGATTTAGATGCGTCTATAGGTTGAGCAGATCCAGTAGGGAAAAAACCACCCTCCCATGGACTTGTATCATGTGGACCATCATCATATGCTTTCCATACAATAGAGCTTCCATTGAAAGGGTCTGGTGCATATTCTCTGATATTGGAAGAGGCTTCCATAATTGAGTATAAATTCCAATCAGTCATAGCACCAGAACCTTCTGTCCATTCAGTAAGTCCTGAATAAGAAGAGTTGATCGGAGGCATCCTAGTAACACTTGGGAAGAATGAAGATACATCTGCATAAGTGCTAGAAAGAAGGTATTGTGGGTGATCGTTATCTCCTAAACCAGCTATCGACCCGTGATCAATACTAGCTACCGTGAAGTGCTTTGTTATATCGGCTATGTGACCATCAATTTGAGCGTGAGTATTTGTGCCAATATTCGTTAATTGAGTGTGATCAGTAGTGTCATTATCAGTTGACCATGTAGATTCATTAGCTGCTATGTAACCTGATAGGGATACAGTAGATCCTTCAACGCTTGTTACAAGACTGCTTAATGCTTGGTTTGTTGAAGAAAGAACATATTGAGGGTGGTCGTTATCTCCAAGACCGTTAAGATCACCATGCTCTATGTATGTTGTGATGTCACTGAGATCAAGAGCATTTTCTATAGCAGAAGTATTAGTATCTACTACACCAGAGACATAAGATATATCAGCAGTGTTATCATCTACTACTCCACTGACGTAACTAATGTCACTACTCTCTTCCCAGCTACCAGATAGGCTCTGAACCTGGGAGTATACCGAGTTCCAGTTCCCAGAAGTGCTAATGACGTTCGCCATGTCTGCCTCAAGGGCAGTAATGTCGTTAGCGTTAGTAGTAATGTTGCCTGCGTTAGTGCTGATGTTGCTAGTGTTAGTAGCGATGTTAGCTGATACAGAACCAAGGTTAGCAACATCTGCCTCAAGGGCCGTGATGTCATTAGCGTTGGTTGTAATGTTTCCTGCATTAGTGCTAATGTTAGAAGTGTTTGTGGCGATATTAGCAGATACAGAACCAAGGTTAGAGATGTCAGCAGTGTTTGCATCAACCACTCCACTTACATAACTAATATCTGCACTCTCTTCCCAAGAGGCCGACAAGGACTGGACCTGGGAGTATGCAGAGTTCCAGTTACCAGAAGCAGCCGCCAAGGCACTATCGTTGTAGACAGTGCCCCACGTCCCAGAGTTAGCCAGGACAGTAGAGTATGTCCCATCCCAGTCACCAGAGGCAGCAGCTACCTCGCTGATTTTATCGCCTTGACCACCAACAATACCAGACATCCAGGAGATGTCAGCAGCGTTATCACTAATGTTACCCGTGTTAGTGCTGATGTTGCTAGTGTTAGTAGCGATGTTAGCACTAACACTACCTAGGTTACTAATGTCAGCAGTATTAGCATCAACCACTCCAGAGACATAGGAGATATCAGCGGACTCTTCCCAAGAAGCAGATAGTGACTGGACCTGAGAATACGCCGAGTTCCAGTTTCCAGACGCAGAACCTAGATTAGAGATGTCAGCAGCATTAGCATCCCATTTGTATTCATTGCTATTATATTCCGATATGGCTGCGCTAACATCTTGTCCTCCCGCAAATAGGTTCTTAAATACTCCTGTTCCTGCTTGTTCAATATACCATGTTTGTAGACCGTCTTCCTTTCCATAAACATTTCCATAGAAGTTTCCACCATCCTTAAGCATTTGCCATTGGAAGCTGGCTGATGTTTTGGAGGTCATACCGAACATCTTTAGGTAACAGTTGCCTGTAATACCCTCAATACGCAGCCTCATTCCTTTGAGGCTGCCAGTAGTGGTTGCATAGTAGTTTTCTGGGAATATGACATCGCGCTGGTCAGGTAAAGTTGGCATAGTTCCACTGAAAATAGTGGTCCAAGTAGTGCCATCACCTTCCAATGCTTCGATTGTGATATCACCTACTGATGTGCCTGGAGTGCCATGCCAAAGAAGTAAAGGTTTCCAATAATTCCAAGAAGAGTTACTGATTGTGAATCCACTAAACTCAATCTCCCAAGCATTACTTGCACTCTTATAACTGTTCAGATTGAAATAGTTATTAGTGTATCTTGTAAACCTCTTTATAAGTGTTTCACCAGGGTCGCTTCCCTCCAGAATGTTGTAGGTAGCACCAGAATGTTCGTCTAATAGGTAAGCAGTTTGAATAGTATCATACCTAAACTCAATACCCTTACCATCATCACCGTAACCTTTAGGTTTTACGGTGAATCCTCGGAGAGTTGGCATCTGGCTTGTAGAACTAAAATCTCCATAAGACCATGTTTTGCTATCAATATACTTGGATACCCCGACTTGATCAAGTCTAAGAAGCCCATTCTTATCCTGAGTTGCGGTCCCAGTGTTGAGATAGTAAGAACCTTGTTGACCATCTAGAAGATCCGCATCAAGATTAGATCCTGCTCCATCAACAGTCTTTATCTTTGTTAAAATCTCTGCCGCTGTGTCTGGGTCCCAAGTAGAAGACAGGGATCCTACCGTTCCATAGACGCTGTTCCAGTTACCAGAGGTGCTAATAACGTTAGCCATGTCTGCCTCAAGAGCAGTTATGTCATTAGCATTGGTTGTAATGTTCCCTGCGTTAGTGCTAATGTTGCTAGTGTTAGTGGCGATATTAGCAGAGACAGAACCAAGGTTAGCTACGTCAGCTTCTAGCGCTGTAATGTCATTAGCGTTAGTGGTAATATTGCTAGTGTTAGTAGCTATGTTAGCAGATACGCTGCCTAGGTTAGCTACATCTGCCTCAAGAGCAGTTATGTCATTAGCGTTGGTGCTGATGTTGCTAGTGTTAGTAGCGATGTTAGCCGATACCGAGCCTAGGTTGGAGATGTCGGCAGTGTTAGAATCAACTACACCTGAGACATAGGTTATATCAGCAGTGTTATCATCAACAAGACTACTTAATGCACTGTTAGTAGAAGAGAGGACATAATCTGTTCTTGGGACTATACCTAATAGATCAGTTATTGAAGGTTCATTACCGTCTACAAGATCAATCCTTGGTTGGAAGAATTGAATAGCATCTCCTGTTCCTGCTGGGTTATTGAAGTGGTAAGCTCTAATACCGAGTGCAATAGCGGTAGTATCGTCAAATACCCTATCAGTAATACTAAATGAAACCTTCTCACCAGTAGATACTTTGTATATGCCTGTTTCCTGACGAGTGCTAGGACCTGTTTCAGTTTGATAAGCGTGTAGATAAGCAACCGCAAGATACCAGTCAGTGCTAGGCATTGGTAGATTAGATATGAAATATGGATTAATATTTCCTGTTCCTGATGCTGCTCCTGCCGATCTAACATCTACTCGATGATCATTAGTGCCTCCTTCTAGACTACTATGAGCATAGTTTCCAAAGTATACGCCTCCACTAGCAGTATTTTCCTGCTTAATGAAACAAGAGAATCTATATGTCGAGCTTGCATCCGCTGGGACTTTACCACTATTAAATCCCCCCTCTCCATCAGAAGTAACATCAGTATCAATAGCTTTCCAAATAATACTTTGGTTGCCAAAAGGATCAGTATCAAACTCTCTAAGAGATGATGTGCTATAACTATTCCAACCAGTCGGAGCATTTTGATTACCACTTCCCTCTGTCCAAGGTTCAATGTAATGACCTAGAAGTTCTTTGTTGACCTTTGAATCAACTACACCTGAGACATAGGTTATATCAGCAGACTCTTCCCAGGACGCAGACAAGGACTGAACTTGAGAGTAGGCGCTGTCCCAGTTTCCAGAGGTGCTAATAACATTAGCCATGTCAGCCTCAAGAGCAGTAATGTCATTGGCATTGGTCGTAATGTTACCTGCGTTCGTGCTGATGTTAGTAGCATTGGTTAGAATGTTGCCAGAGACAGTGCCGATGTAGGTGATATCTGCTGTGTTAGCAGTGATGTTAGAAGTGTTAGTGGCAATGTTGGCGCTTACAGTTCCAAGGTTAGAGATGTCTGCTGTGTTAGCATCGACTACGCCTGAGACGTAGCTAATGTCCGCACTCTCTTCCCAAGAAGCAGATAGGGTATTTACTTGGTTATACGTGTCCTGCCAAACGCCGCTGGCTGCTGCGAAGACAGAGCTTAGTAAATATTGAGGGTGATCATTGTCAGAAAGACCAGCGATATTACCATGATCAATAAAAGCCTCGATATCGCTTAGATCATAAACATCTTCGATAGCAGAAGTATTAGCATCTACTATACCTGATACGTAACTGATGTCAGAAGTATTACCATCTACTACTCCTGAGACATAGGTTATATCAGCCGACTCTTCCCAAGAAGCAGATAGGGTATTTACTTGGTTATATGTGTCCTGCCAAACGCCGCTGGCTGCTGCGAGGACAGAGCTTAGTAGATATTGAGGGTGATCGTTATCTCCTAGTCCGCTAAGACTTCCATGATGAATGCTAGATACTAAACTATCGAACTCGATAGATACATCACTAAGTTCTAAGGCGCTTGCAATTGAAGAACTGTTGGCATCTATTATACTTGATAGGTATGAGATATCACTGTCATTAGAAGAAATGTTAGCAGTGTTAGTAGCAATGTTAGCCGATACACTACCGAGGTTAGAGATGTCGGCAGTATTAGCATCAACTACTCCTGAGACATAGGTAATGTCAACAGACTCTTCCCAAGAATTGCTTAGGCTAAGGACCTGTGCATACACGCTATCCCAAGTTCCAGAGGCTGCTGCTACCTCGCTAATCTTGTTGCCCTGATCACCTACAATACCTGACACGAAGGTGATGTCATTGTCGTTGGCAGTGATGTTACTTGTGTTAGTATCTACTACACCTGACACATAGCTAATGTCTGCGCTCTCTTCCCACGATGCCGATAGAGACTGAACTTGAGAGTAAACACTTTCCCAATCACCTGATGCCGCGCCTAAGTAACTTATATCAGCAGTGTTCACTGATATTGAACCTGACACTGCCTTTAGGTTGTTTATGTCGGCTAGGTTTCCTAGGCTTCTGGACGTGTTAGTAGCAATATCCGCACTGACAGATCCCAGGTTAGAGATATCAGCAGCGTTATCATCAATTATGCCCGATACATAAGAAATATCAGAGGTCTTACCGTCAATGACACCTGACATGTAGGAGATGTCGTTATCATTGCGAGTGATGTTAATAGTGTTAGTGGCTATGTTAGCGCTTACACTACCTAGGTTGCTTATGTCGGCTGTGTTATCATCTACTACACCACTGACATAGGTAAGGTCAGCACTCTCTTCCCAAGAGTTACTAAGGCTGAGGACCTGTGCATACACACTATCCCAAGTTCCAGAAGCCGCCCTGACCTCGGTCATGTCATCGCCAAGCTCACTTACTACGCCAGAAACATAGCTTATGTCGTTGTCGTTGGCAGTGATGTTACTTGTGTTAGTAGCGATATTAGCACTTACACTGCCTAGGTTAGCTACGTCAGCCTCTAGTGCAGTAATGTCGTTAGCATTGGTAGTGATGTTAGAAGCGTTAGTCAGGATGTTTCCTGATACAGTTCCAAGATAACCAATGTCAGCAGTGTTACTAGAAATGTTACCTGTGTTAGTAGCGATGTTGCCACTTACAGTGCCAAGGTTAGAGATGTCAGCAGTATTAGCATCAACTACACCAGAGACATAAGTTATATCAGCAGACTCTTCCCATGAGTTAGACAGTGAAAGAACCTGGGCGTATACTGAATCCCAAGTTCCTGAGGCTGCACGAACCTCTGTCATGTCGTCACTGAGATCGCTAACTGCTCCACTAACGTAGGTAATGTCGTTGTCGTTAGCAGTGATGTTAGCAGTGTTGGTAGCGATGTTGGCAGATACAGACCCTAGGTTAGAGATGTCAGCAGTGTTAGCATCTACTACACCGGAGACATATGTTATATCAGCCGACTCCTCCCAAGAGGAGGACAGGCTATTTACTTGATTGTAGGTGCTCTGCCAAACACCACTAGCTGCTGCTAAAACAGAGCTTAGTAGGTATTGAGGGTGATCATTATCTCCTAGACCGTTTAAATCTCCATGCTCTATGTATGTGGTGATATCACTAAGGTCTAGGGCGTTTTCAATAGCCGAGGTATTGATATCTACAACTCCAGACACATACGTGATATCTGAAGTGTTTCCATCAATGATACCTGACATGTAGGAGATGTCGTTATCATTGCGAGTTATATTAATAGCGTTGTTATCTACAACACCACTGACATAGGTAAGGTCAGCACTCTCTTCCCATGAGTTGCTTAGGCTAAGAACTTGCTGATATACACTATCCCAAGTTCCGCTAGCTGCTGCAACCTCAGTGATCTTATCGCCTTGACCACCAACAATACCTGACACCCAGGAAATATCGTTGTCGTTAGCAGTAATGTTAGCTGTGTTGGTTGCGATGTTAGCACTGACGCTGCCAAGGTTGTTGATGTCCGCTGTGTTAGCAGAGATGTTGGTGGCATTGGTCAGGATGTTACCAGAGACAGTCCCCAGGTAGGTAATATCTGCTGTGTTAGTAGCGATGTTGGCAGACACGCCACCTAGGTTGGAGATGTCAGAAGTATTATCGTCAATGATACCCGACATATAGGAGATGTCATTATCATTACGAGTGATATTGAGGGCGTTATTGTCTACTACTCCACTGACATATGTAAGGTCTGCACTCTCTTCCCATGCGTTACTAAGAGAAAGGACTTGTGAGTAAACGCTGTCCCAAGTTCCAGAAGCAGCAGCTATCTCAGAGATCTTATCACCTTGTCCACCGACTATGCCTGATACAAAGGTAATATCATTGTCGTTGGCAGTGATGTTAGCAGTGTTGGTAGCGATGTTAGCGCTTACACTTCCAAGGTTGGAGATGTCAGCAGTGTTATCGTCTACAACACCTGACACGTAGGTGATGTCGGCGGACTCTTCCCAAGAGCTACTAAGGGAAGCAACCTGGGCGTATACACTGTCCCATGTGCCCGAAGCCGCACGAACCTCGGTCATGTCAGCACTGATATCGCTAACTGCCCCACTAACGTAGGTAATGTCGCCATCGTTAGCAGTAATATTGGCAGTGTTGGTAGCGATGTTAGCACTAACACTTCCTAGGTTACTAATGTCTGCTGTGTTAGCGGAGATGTTGCTAGCATTGGTCAGTATGTTACCAGAGACAGTTCCTAGGTAAGCAATATCTGCTGTGTTGGTAGCGATGTTAGCAGATACAGAACCTAGGTTGGAGATATCAGCAGTATTGTCGTCAATGATACCTGACATATAGGAAATGTCGTTATCATTGCGAGTGATGTTAATAGCGTTGTTATCTACAACACTAGAGACATAGCTAATATCTGCCGACTCTTCCCATGCGTTACTGAGGGTAAGCACCTGTGCATATGCACTGTCCCATGTAGAACTAGCAGCAGCGACCTCAGAGATCTTATCTCCTTGCCCACCAACTATGCCTGATAGCCATGTTACATCAGCTTCGTTATCCGCGATTCCCGCACTGACTCCTCCCAGGAAGGTGATATCGTCAGTGTTAGATTGAATGTTGGCCGATACACTTCCCAGGTTAGCCACATCGGCTTGATTCTGGGCAACGACCCCTGACACGTAAGAGATATCGGGGCTTTCTTCCCAAGACGAAGAGAGACTGAGAACTTGAGCATATACTGAATCCCAGGTAGCGCTTGCTGCTGCCACCTCTGCAATGTCATCACCTTGGTCACTTACGATACCTGATACAAAGGTAATGTCGTTATCGTTAGCAGTGATGTTGGTGGTGTTGGTATCTACTACACCACTTACGTAGGTGATGTCTGCACTCTCTTCCCATGAGTTGCTGAGAGACACTACCTGAGCATACACACTATCCCAAGTTCCTGAGGCTGCACGAACCTCTGTCATGTCGTCACTGAGATCGCTAACTGCTCCACTAACGTAAGTAATATCGTTGTCGTTAGTAGTGATATTGGCAGTGTTAGTAGCGATGTTAGCAGAGACAGAGCCAAGGTTGGAGATATCAGCAGTATTAGCGTCTACAACACCTGACACGTAAGCTAGGTCACCACCTGCTACACCAGAAACAACGCTAGAGAGGTAGGTAATATCAGAGGCATTGTCACTGATAAGCCCTGTGTTGCTAGTAATGTCGCTGGAGTTAGTGCCAATATCAATGATGTTCTGTGCGACTACACCGCTTACATAGCTAATATCTGCACTCTCTTCCCATGAGTTGCTTAGGCTAAGGACTTGCTGATATACGCTATCCCAAGTTCCAGAAGCTGCCGCCACCTCACTAATCTTATTGCCCTGGTTACCTACAATACCTGACACGAAGGTGATGTCTGCATCCTGTGCATCACTAACACCAGAGAGGTAGGTGATATCTGCTGCGTTGTCGTCTACTACACCTGATACGTAGGTAATATCTGCACTCTCTTCCCAAGAGTTACTAAGAGATAGAACCTGTGCGTATACACTATCCCAAGTGCCGCTAGCTGCTGCAACCTCAGCGATATCATCACCTTGATCGGCAGTAATACCTGAGAGGAAGGTAATATCAGCATCGTTACCATCAATGACACCTGAGAGATAAGTAATGTCATTGTCGTTACGAGTGATGTTAATAGCGTTGTTATCTACAACACCAGAGACATAAGTAAGGTCAGCACTTTCTTCCCAGGAGTTGCTAAGGCTTACGACCTGAGCATATACACTATCCCAAGTTCCCGATGCCGCACGAACCTCGGTCATGTCATCACCAAGTTCACTGACGACTCCGCTGACATAAGTAATGTCGTTATCGTTAGCAGTGATGTTGGTGGTGTTGGTATCTACTACACCACTGACATATGTTATGTCAGCAGACTCTTCCCATGAGTCACTCAGTGATAGCACCTGTGCGTATACGCTATCCCAAGTTCCAGAAGCAGCGGCCACCTCAGCAATATCATCACCTTGAGCAGCAGTAATACCTGATAGGAATGTTATGTCGTTGTCATTGGCAGTGATATTAGCAGTGTTAGTAGCGATGTTACCACTGACCGTCCCAAGATTGGCGATATCTGCCGTATTGGCAGAGATCAGGTTAGTGTTGCTAGTAATGTCGCTAGAGTTCGTGCCAATGTCGATAATGTTCTGTGAGACGACACCAGAGACATAGCTGATGTCAGCACTCTCTTCCCAAGAGTTGCTAAGGCTGAGGACTTGAGCGTATACGCTATCCCATGTAGCGCTGGCAGCGGCTACCTCTGCAATATCATCACCTTGAGAGGCAGTAATACCTGATAGGAAGGCAATGTCAGAGTCATGTGCATCACTAACTCCAGAGAGGTAAGTAATGTCTGCTGCATTGCCATCAACTACACCTGACACATAGCTAATATCTGCACTCTCTTCCCATGAGTTACTAAGGGAAAGAACCTGTGCGTATACGCTATCCCATGTAGCACTAGCTGCTGCTACCTCAGCAATATCATCACCTTGAGCAGCAGTAATACCTGATAGGAAGGTGATGTCATTGTCGTTAGCGGTAATGTTGGTTGTGTTGGTATCTATTACACCACTTACGTAGGTGATGTCTGCACTCTCTTCCCAAGAGTCACTAAGGCTAAGGACTTGCTGATATACGCTATCCCAAGTTCCAGAGGCTGCTGCTACCTCGCTAATCTTGTTGCCCTGATCACCTACAATACCTGACACGAAGGTGATGTCAGAAGAGTTACCATCGACTACGCCAGAGACGTATGTTAGGTCTGCACTCTCTTCCCAGGAGTCACTAAGGCTAAGGACTTGAGCGTAGGCAGAATCCCAAGTGCTAGACGCTGCTGCTATCTCAGCAATGTCATCACCTTGAGCAGCAGTAATACCTGATAGGAAGGTGATGTCATTGTCGTTGGCAGTAATGTTAGTCGTGTTAGCATCAACTACACCTGACACATAGCTAATATCAGCACTCTCTTCCCATGAGTTGCTTAGGGAGACGACCTGAGCGTATACACTATCCCAAGTTCCTGAGGCTGCACGAACCTCGGTCATATCGTCGCCAAGTTCACTTACAACACCTGAAACGTAAGTAATATCGTTGTCGTTGGCAGTGATGTTACTTGTGTTAGTATCGACTACACCACTGACATAAGTAATGTCAGAAGACTCTTCCCAACTATCAGAGAGGGTAAGGACCTGAGCATAGACAGAGTCCCAAGTTCCAGAGGCAGCGGCAATCTCTGCGATATCATCGGTAGAAGCTCCCGCGATACCAGACAGGAACACGATATCAGCAGCATTCTGATCTATCTCTGCCTGGGTGCTGTTAGGGATGTCGTTAGTTCTACCTACACCAGTTACTTTGATGACACCATTGCTCTCATGAGAGCGCATGATGATACCAAGGTTCTGAACTAGTTCGTTTACCCCACTAGGTCTTGTATTTACTAGTCCACCAGCGGTTGTTGGTGACACGTATACAGTGGTGCCTTCGGTAAAGCCACTGGTATTCATGCCATCTGCCTTACCGAAGATAACAGCTACACCTTCTCCATTGATAGCAATGTCCTCGTATAGAACACCGATAGCAGGCATTGAAGATGCAGCGTCAGCTTTAGCTAGCGCAACATACGCAGTGTTAGGGTTATGGGCTCCTGTAATATGAACTACATCACCCCTGCTCATAGCCGAGGTAGTGTTGTTATAGACCTTTAGATAGGAATCATCGTTATAGTCGTTGATCCACTTTTGAGCCGCTTCGTCCCAGACCAAGATCTGGTGGTCGTCAATAGCGCTAACAGGGGTTATGTCAGTGTCACCTAGACCAGAAAGATATCGAGGTAAGGATGCGGATGTCATCCAATCGGCCTCGTTAGCCGCAATGTAGGCAGATAGGCTGACAGTAGATCCTTCTACACTAGAGACTACAGAGGAGACATACGTTACGTCTGCACTCTCTTCCCAAGAGTTGCTGAGGGTGAGGACCTGGGCATACACACTATCCCACGTCCCTGAGGTAGCAGCGACCTCACTAATCTTATCTCCTTGGGATCCTACTTGACCACTGAGGAAGATAATATCAGCAGGAAGACCCGATACGATAGAGGAGACATACGTTACGTCTGCACTCTCTTCCCAAGAGTTGCTGAGGGTGAGGACCTGCCGATATGCACTATCCCATGCACCACTAGCAGTTTGAATAACAGTCTTTAGAAGATACTGGGGGTGATCGTTATCTCCTAAGCCAGCTAGATCTCCGTGTGAGAATGAAGAGAATACATGCTGTGCGAACTCATCAGCACTGGTGAAGCCAGTTCCTCCAGCAGCCTCAGGGATGGTGTCTCCAGGTTGCATCTCCCCGATAGTGGGGACACCTGAAACATAAACGATACGTAGGGGGTAGTAATCTGCCATACTGTTCTCCTATTGTATTTACCTGCTTAGGAGATTATAGGCAGATATCACTCGTCGCTAACATCTGTTGGGTTGATAATATCTTCGATCTCAGCAACCTTCTTCATGAAATCCTCTACGGACTCACCGTCTTCCTCAATAGCATCCTCTTCCTCAGTAGATTCTGAGTCTGGCTTCTTCTTTGAGGCTGGCTTCTTCTTCTTCTCAGCCACAGCCTGCTCCTCTTCTATAGCGTGGTCGTAAAGCTCAGACAGGATGAAATCTACGTCCTCTTTACTATCGGTTAGAGGAGAGTTAAGAGCAAAGTCGCTGACAGGGCGGTCTGCGTAAACAGAGTCGAACCCAGACTCAGTGAAGAGGAACCTTAAACCAGAGTTTACGTCAATGGCCTGGACGCCGTTCTTACCCTTTAGCAAGGTAGACATAGAGGTTAAAGCCTCGCGCACAACGCTACCACGTGGAGCCTCTTTAGCAAGACACTCAAATATAAGAGACTGAGTGTTTAAGAGTGTGCGGAAGGTAGGAGCTTCTTTGAGGTTATTGATGTTAACACCATACTTCTCGCTAAGAAGAGTTCCGATTAGGTCTTTTAGAGGCTTCTTCATCTCAAACAATGTTGAGACGAACTCCTTTAGATCAGACTTGTTATACTCAAAGTCTTCTGCCACAATGTTTAAGCATCTAGAAACAGTGTTGGAAAGCTGCTTCTTGCTGATAAGGGCGAGGTAAGGAACCTCAGCAACTGCCTCCACAAGAGCCTTTTGAATCTCCTTCTGATCTGTAGAGAAGATCTTCTCAGCTAGAGCGTTAATCTTAGGCTCGGAAACCCAGATCTGGTCGAACGACTTCTTGCTCTCTAGGATTTCACGGCTCACAAGCTCCTGCTGGCAGACCATCTCGTAAATGCTGCGGTTATCACCGAAGTCTACCTCATATCGAGCTTTCTCGGCAAGCTGCTCAAGACTCATACGATCAAGGTTGAATGCACGCGATACGGTATCAGAAAGTCTAAGAGCATGAGTAATCTCTTGGTTGGCAGCAAGAGACTCCTTATTCTCATTCATCCACTTGCTAATGTTCTCGGATACCTCTAGGAATCGCTGAAACTCGTCAGTGCCAACTATATCAAAGGTAGCATTGAAGGAAGCAGCTTGTTCAGTAAGACGATCAACAGTCTTGTTAAACTTTAGCTGCGTGCCCCAGGACTGGATGATGTCCTCAAATGCGTCAGCAGCGGTCACTAGATCGTCTGAGTAAATGCTCTCAATTAAAGAAGAGACTCGGGCGCGGTTAGCTTCCTCGAATCTCTTCTCATCACTGAACACTTCTCCTGACTCGACCACGATATTATCGAATACCAGCTTCTCACCAAAGTAATACTGGCCTTGGATAACCTGACCGCTCTCTGTAACGAATGTAGCGATTGAATCTACATCGTCCACGGAGAACAGTCTAACTCCTTCACGAATAGAATGTGATAAAGAGTCGGCAAGAAGATTTAGGTTTGATACTTTGCGGTTTCGCTGCTCGAAGAAGTCCATGGATATAGTTAGGGCTAGTTTCTATATAGCCTGCCAAATTGGCACATAACCCGTTAATTATCATATTTCTTTAAAATACGTAGCAAAGCTCTTGCTCTGGGGCTATCTGCACCCTCTTCTAGGATAATCTGGTTACGAAGTGACTGTAGTTCTTCGTTCTTCTTCTTAGGCTTGGCCGCTGGCTTAGGCTTGGGTCTGGCCTTCTCCACTCTAACGTCATTCTTAGCCTGATTATCAGCCACTTGCATGTCGTTCTGAGCTTGGTTATTGGATACAGCCATGTCGGTTTGGCCTTGAACCTGCGTCTGCTGCATCTGTCCAGCGGCCTGGGCCTGCTGCTGCTGCGCCATCATGTCGGCCTCACGCTGCATCTGCTCTTCCTGCTCCTTCTCAGCCTCTGCCATGAGCATCTCGATCTCCGTTTCCGTCATATCGTAGAACTCTTTATAGATGTAGGACTTAGGGAATAGACCAGTTGCCATAACATTGGTGATAACCTCTGCCTTCTGAGCATCCACAGCCATCTTACGCTTGATGAAGATGTCAGAACCATCAGGAAGAACAACTTCCATGCTGTTAATCTGGCTCTTGGGGTAGCCAATCATCTCCAAATGGCGTCTTGCAATGAGTGTAAAGCCTTGAGACACGCTTTGAATGACCCTTTGGATAACTCTAGCGAACTTTACGTCCAGTTGGTCGAGGTTTGCCTTGCGCTCGGCTGATTTATCGTATTCTACGATGTAATCCTTGGGAACTTTGAGGGTTGCTAGGAGCTTATCTCTGAAATACTTAACGTCATCGACCTCTCCAAGGTTCTCAGCGCCCTTTAAGGTGTCTACTTTGGTGCCTTGGTTACCTCTAATGGGGATGAAGAAGTCCTCATCGACCGCTAGAGGGTTGTGGCGGCTATCAACACGGTTCTGATTGGCGTATTTCTCCTTCTTGAAGCGCATTTTCATGGTTTCCATGAACTGTTCGGCCTTACCAGAGGGTAAATTACCCACATCGACGTAGAAAATGCGTCTTTCAGGTGCTCTAGAGAGGCGATAGACGATCATCGCGTCCTCCATTAGCTTAAGAGAGCGGTAAACTCGAATTGCACCGCTCATAATTGAACGTCCGTAGGGGTAATATTTGGGGTCAGACGTGTGAAGTCGGAAGTGAACTATCTGATTCTTGTCCAATTCGAGGTATTTGGAGTTGGAATTCATCCAATCTCCCTGATTTACCTGTCTTTCTGGTATTTCCTGTAGGAAAGTCTTTAGTTGACCGAACTTATCCTCGATTCTTAGGATGTAGTAGGGGTTCAGAACCTTGATCTTACGAACGCCTTGGTCCATAGCGTTGGCATTAGCTACAACTTCAATGAAGGAGTCACCATACTTACAGGTGCCACGGACGATGTCCCAGTAAACGTGGTCAAGCCTAATGCGCTTAAATAGGTTTTCAATCTCTTTAATGACCTCTTCTGAGTCTGACTTGACGACCCAACGCTTATTACGAAGGTCTTTTTGAGTAGATTCATCAGCATAGATGTCTAGAGCAGCCGTAATTTCAGGATACTCGTCCATCTTCTCGAACTCATCATACCTACGCTTACGGTTTAGCTCTGCCTCAGGCATAAAAGGCAGACCTCTACTGTAGCTCATCCCAGGCTGACCGAGATCGACTACAGGAGAGTTAGGATTTACAAGAAGGTCTCCTTCAACATTGCGCGGATCACCTTTGATAGCGTTCTTTCGCTTAACCTCAGTGCTAAAGAACTTTCCAAAGATCTTAGCCATGTAACCTGTCGTGTATAGGTTCGACAGATCACCGTATCGGGTAGGGTTCCATGTGGTCATTCCAGGACCACTGTTCTCGTTCAGTCTCTCATCAGCCATGTGATGTCCTCATTACGTCCTTCTCCGAAGCTATACGACTTAAGAGGTGAGAGTGGTTTCTGTTCTCGGAACGTCTTATTCATAACGATCCCAGGATTCTCCTCTCTGTAACGTCTAGCTCCATAGATAGATAGTGCTAATGACATCACTAGGTCATCATTTTGACCTGTATCTGCTTGGAAACGACCATTATCGCTGATAATGAACGTATTCAACTCCATTACAGTGCGCTTGGAGTTTAATTTTACTTCAGATGTGCGTAGTGCTTCTTCCATCTCAATCAGCACTTGATCCCTGGTTTTAGTGGTTGTTTGGAACCCAGGCAGGCCCTTCTCATCGAACCACACGTTGTCATATTCTAATTGTTCCCACAGGTAGTCGATTAGATTGTTTCCAATCGTATTACGCTCAATAAGTATGGGAGCTACGTTATACCTGTTCCCCTGCTCAAATAAGATACGTGCAAACTCGTTTATGGGGGTAGTGTTGCTGTAAAACTCAGCTACCTGCTCACCAGTCTGGAGATCGACCACCTGGAATGCGGAGTAATCACGCTCACGACCTAGAGCTACGTCAGCAGCAATGAAGTAAGAGGTAGTAGGATCAGGATCCTTCCAGACATACATTCGGTTGTTGTAAAGCCTATAGAAGTCCTCAGACACGTTCTCTAGCAGTGAGTTAAGGATCTGTCCCTCGATGAAGGTATCACCTGTTCCTAGGAATTCACACTCATACTCTTGTAGCCATTTCTTGTGACTAAGGTTAGCGCGTGTAGTCTTCTCCCATTCATCAATATTCATGGGAGGGTCTCGCTGCTCCATCTCCTTGTATAGCCAATCAAACCCATCAACCCTGTTATACTCAGGGTGATCTTTCCAGTTGATTTGAATAGGGTTGAATGAGTTAGTCCCCTCTACAGCCCCTTCCCAGATCTGATGATACCAGTTGCCTATACCGTTCACAGTAGACAGCACGAAAGCACGACCACCAGTCGAGATGATAGGATATACAGCAGCCCAAATAGTATCAATATGCTCAATGAAAGCAGCCTCGTCAATAATGAGTAGTGATCCAGATAGACCACGGCCTGATTGTTTACCAGAAGGACGAGACTTAATGTGGCTATTGTTTTCTAGTTTAAGGTTGTGAGCGTTAATCTGAGTAGCCTTAGGTCGCATCCACTCAGGAGTCTCATCATACATGATCTTAATACGATCAAGAACCTCAGTAGATTCAGTATCACCCACAGATAGGATAACTATGGTTTGGTGTGAATTGAACAAGCACTTCCATACAGAATATGCAGCAGCGATAGTAGTGCATCCTGCTTGGCGAAACTTACGAAGTATGTTGAATCGCTCTGTCTCAAGAGCGTTAAGTATCACCTTCTGGAAAGGGTATAGCTTGAATGGCACCATACCACGTATAGGGTGGACGACCTTGATATACTTGCTAATGAAGTATATTGGATCTTTCTTGCACCTTAGATACTCTTCCTTGTAATCCATATCCTATTATACCGATGAAATGATCTACGCTTTTATCTGCACGCGCTCTAAGGAACTGACTGATACAGCACATAACCTCTCTACCTATCTATCAGACGCAGGAGTGAAGGTTAAGTTTCTGGTTAATCAGAAGTCTATCTTCGGAGGATACCAGAAGGCATTAGACTCCAGTGACGTGAAGGACGACGACATTGTAATCCTGTGTCACGACGATATCGAGATCATGTCCAGCAAGTGGGTCTTTAGAGACTGCCTCATGCAATGCCTAGCACACGATGCAGGATTCATTGGTGTGGCTGGGACTGCTAAACTTCTAGAGGATGCTGTTTGGTGGAATGGTCAGGCGTGGAGAGAGGGACATCACTCAGGCATTGTCTGGCATGGTCCTCATGCTCTAGAGTCTACTCCAACCTACTATGGACCATACAAGACAGTCGTGGTCATGGATGGCCTGTTCCTTGCAGCGTCAGGAAAGACACTAAGGAAGGTCGGTCTAGCAAAGCCCAGCTACCTAGAAGGCGAGTGGGATTACTACGATATCCACTATACCCTCACTGCCCACAAGCTAGGTCTAAAGAATAGAACAGTCCCTATAAATGTCCTACATAACTCCAGGGGCGAGTTAGCGGGAAGAGAGTCTTGGCACGTCAACAGAGCCAAGTTCATAGAAGAGCATCGCCTGCCGATCACTGCTTCTTGATCTTATTGATGGCACGTTTGTTGAACATGCCCTTCTTCTTCATCTGCTTAAACTTCCTAGCAATAGCATTTAACATACCAATATATAGTCATGACCGAGAAAGAGATCGCACTATCCTATACTTGTGAGGATGCTCTAAACAAGTGTAATGGTTTCGCCACAAAATGTGCAGAGGCCAATAAGGACTTCCAGGAGGCTCTTGCAAACGAGTCTAACAAGCTCTCTGAGGCAAGAGCTAAGTATGCCCAGCTAAGATACTCTCTGTGGCGCTACAGAGCCTTAGACAAGCTAGAGCGCATAGTCAGTGCCATCACTGTGATTGCCGCCCCTAAGACCGAGGAAGGGACCTCCTTTCTCGACAAATTATGGCTCTTCGCCAAAACTATGTGGACATGGGCTCGAAGCGGATTTAAGATGTCAGACGAGCAAACTCAACAAGCTAGGCTCGAAATTTGTCATGCCTGTCCTCACCTCATCAAAGACAAGGTTCAATGCAGCATGTGCGGATGCATGATGAAGAAGAAGGTTACCTTGGACGGCGCTTCTTGTCCTTTGAAGAAGTGGTAGATTCTATCTTAGCAACCCACTGCTTACTAGCTCTGAGGTTGCTCCAATAAACTCGAACCTTCTGCTTCGCCTTCTTGCGCCAATAGTTAGAGTCCTTGTTTCTAAACAAGGCTCTTGCCACCTAGAGGCACGTTCTTACCTTTGTTCAAGCCCTTCCTGATCAGGCTTGCAGTGCCCGCTCCAATCTTGGTTACTCCTCGACTGAAGTTTCGGATCTTGTCAGCACTTCCTGACTTGCTGGGCAAAGTATCTGCATACCTGTTTGCAAGTCTAGAAACAATCGAACCCCTCTCACCTGCTGCTGCCGTTGCGCGAGCAATACCCTTGGTTCCACGCATGGAAACCTCTTGCTCAGGGGTTCCACGGGTTCCTCGGGTGTTGGCGATAGGTTTCCCATCCTTGTCATTGGCCGTTCCAGGAAGATCATCTCCCGCAGAACCAGGAGTTTCTTGAGGTCCAACCTCAGCAGGGTTGGTGGACTTGCGTTGGTTACGCTTGCTCTTACGTCCTCGTCCCTTGGCGTTGTTCTTCTGCTGTCGAACACTCATCTCAACCAAGCTCGAAACGAGTCTGGAGTATAGCTGCTTCTTGGTCATTTCCTGATCCTGATTCTAATCTTGCTACCACCTGAACTAGGTGGACGGTAAGTTCCAATCTTGCCCTTAGGCTTGGAACCCCCACATCCTCATTTGTAGGCGCGGTCCATGTTTATATATAGCTCTGAGCAAAACTAGGAGTCCCTAAAACGTTAGGAGTCCCTTGAATATATGGGACCCGTTATCTTTGTCCTACATACATCCATACATATAGCTGCTAGGGGATACCCCTATGGGACCCGTTTCCGCGAACGAGTTTGCGCTTTTATCGAGATTCCCCTTGCATTCTCGCGGGGGCAGGCTATAATGAGGGCATGAACGACAACACCAGCACCACCGACATGCTCCTCATCGCCTTCCTTGCCATGAGCATCCCCTTGGTCTTCACCCTCCTCTCCTGCATTTCTCACGGTTGACGCTTGCACGCAGGCGCACCACAGCCTACTATATACCCATGAAAGATAAGGACGAAACCCTGGGCTTCTGCATCATGGCTCTTCTGTTCATCACCATCTTCCTAGTCTAATGGACCGCCATACACTCAACCTTGCCAAGCGTCGCAACCACCTAGCCAATAGGGAGTTCGCACGCAGGGCTCACACTATCACCAGCAAGAAGCGTGCTAACAACAAGAAAGCCTGCCGAGGATGGCGTTATGTTGGATGAACGAGATATGGAGCTTGAGCTTAAGCACCAGCATCTATCTGATGTTTTTGAAGAACTCAAGAGGATTCGTAGCAAACTACTGTATGGTGATGAGCCTGCATATGTTGTGGAGGATATGGTGCAAGAACTAATCTGGCGTGTCGGCCACTACATTGGAGAGTTTTGATGGACAAGGTATACATTCTGTGGCATATCGTTCGCTACGAAGGCAAGGATATTCTGGGCGTCTTCAAGACTAAAGAGCGTGCCCGTGAATTTGCTCTAACCTATATCGACGAAAGCCCTTATGATTGGGAAACTGACGAATGGCATGAGGATGCGTGGTGGAACCCTGGCATGGACGCAGACCTGAGGATTGACGACGAGTTTGTCCTGCCATAATGGCAGGGGCGGCGGCCCGCGCGTAAGTCCTTATATAGCAAGCACTTACGACGGCCACTTTCCTGAGGTTTAGCCTTGCAGGCGCACCACGCTTACCCTACTATAGGTGCATGAGCTACGAGCAAGACATCGACATCCAATGCGACTGCTGCGGCGACTACTTCCTCCCCTCGCAACTGAGCAGCGACTTCTTCGCTGGCTCCCTGGTCTGCGAGTCCTGCGCTGATGCGCTTGAGTTCGAGGCTGAGTTCCACTCTCGCAACGATTTCGATATGGGCGCTTGACGCTTACCCTTCCCAACCCTACTATACACTCATAAGGAAACTTCCCATGAACATCAACTTCAACTCGCGTTACTTCACCAACCGTCCCACCTTCCAGCGTGTCCCTGGCTACTGCAACTCCAACTACTGCATGGTCCGCACGGTGCGGAGTGGCATCACCAGCTACTCCATCGTCAACTCGCGCACGGGTGAGTTCGTCAACTCGGGTGTGACCCGCGACCACGCGGTCAAGGTGTGGAACCGCACGGGCATCTACGGCCTCCCTCCGATGGTAAAGTCTGCCTGACGAGGCACTCGGGAGGGTAGCTAACCTTCCGAGTATAAAGAAAGCGAGTGGCCCTCGGGAAAGGGCTGACCCTCGGGGGAGGCATCCCTCGGGGGTCCTTTCTTATGCTAGTCCTACCTGCCATTTTGGCAGGGCCAGCGCCCCGCGCGTAAGTCCTTATCTATCAAGCACTTATGACGGCAACTTTTCTCAAGTCTACCCTTGCATCTGGTCGATGATAGGTTATAATAGGGCCAGTCAAGAGGAGATCGGGCCTCACGCTGCGACAGCGTTACACGCCCCTCCACATAAGAAGAGAACCCCAGGAATCGGAAGTTTCCTCTTGACGCCCCACCCCGCACTCGTTACAATGCACACCATGAACAACAACGACCTCTACACTCAGTTCCTCCCCTTCGCCAAGTCCACCGCTGCCAAGTTCTGCGCCATGCCTAGCGTGGCCTCGCAGATGGACGCTGACGATATGGTGCAGGAGCTTATGATCCGCCTGTTCGACAAGATCAACGAGTTCGATCCTGATAAGGGCATGAAGCTCTCGACCTATGGCTGCCAGATCATCCGCTGGCGTGCTGGTGAGATTCACAAGGCGTGCAAGGCTGCGGTCGAGCAGGGCAAGGGTTATATGCCCTCCCTCAACGCTATGGCCGAGGATGATCGTTCCGACGATTGGCACCCTGCCCACTATGATGATGCCAGCGAGCAGTATCTTGAGGGTCTGTCTGATCGTGACCGTGATATCATCCTGCGCCATAGCGTCAACGGTGAGAGCCTGCGCTCTATCGGTCAGGACTACGGCGTGAGCGGTGAGGCTGTTCGCCTGTGGCACAAGGCTGCTCTGGCTCAGGTGTCCTTGGGGCTGTAAGTCCTGACCCCGCAAGGGGTTACACCTGCCATTTTGGCAGCGCCGCCCGCCCGCGCGTAAACCCTTGCAGGACAAGGACTTACGACGATAACTTTCTCATCATTTCCCTTGTGCCCCTTATCTCTGGCCCCTATTATACACGCATGGTTACCTTCCTCACTAAAGACGACATCGCATCCCGCACCCCCTCCGCGTTCACCCGCACTCCTCACGAGTGGATGAGTGATCGCTATGTTATGGTCCCGACTGAGGACCTCATCGACCAGATGGACACCCTGGGCTGGGGTGTGGTCGATGCCAAGCAAGCAAAGACCTATGGCGGCAAGCGTTCCGCTGCCAACAAGAAGCACCTGATCGAGTTCGAGAGCTATGATCGCAGCATTCTTCTTGACGATCCTCGCACGGGCGAGAAGGTCCACCCTCGCGCCCTCATCACCAACTCCAGCGACGGCACTTCCAAGCTGTCGATGGCTGCGGGTCTGTTCGCTATGGTCTGCTCCAATGGCCTTGTGGTCCAGACCGTGGACCTGGGCGCATTCTCCTCCAAGCATATCGGCCTCACGCTTGAGAGCGTGTCGGAGGCTCTCGATGGCCTCGCGTCCTCTCTTCCTGGTATCACTCAGAGTATGCAGGCCATGAGCGAGCGCACGCTGGACCATGATGAGCAGATCGTGCTGGCGTCCGCTGGTAAGGTTGCCCGCTGGGGTGCTGATTCTGGCATCGACCCTGAGATGCTGCTCTCTGCTCACCGCACCGCCGACATCGGCAACGACCTGTGGCGCGTGTTCAACCGTGTCCAAGAGAACACTATCCGTGGCGGATTCAAGGGTGAGGGCCAGAAGCGTGTGGCCCGTGAGCTTACCAACCTCGACGCACTCAACCGCGTCAACCTCGACCTGTGGAACGCTGCCGAGCTTATGCTCGCTGCCTGAGTCAAGATAAATCTAGGGAAAGTGGCCTTCCTAACTCCTTGCTCCGCAGGGGGTTAGGGGCCTGCCATTTTGGCAGGGGCGGCGCTCCGCGCATAAACCCTTGCAGGACAAGGACTTACGACGGCTCGAATCCAGGGATTATGCTTGCGACCCTATCCTCCCCTTGCTACTATAGGGGCATGAAACGACACGCTATCCACCTCGCCAGCATCGTGGCTGGTCATGCTTTCCGCTTGGGCTATTACCATCTCGCCCCTCGCCATGCGGACAAGCTGCTCTCCGTCTATATTGGGCTTCGTCGTCGTCAACCTCGCATGGCATGTGGTAACCATTGGGGTAACCATAAGGGTAGCAACCAAGCTCCCCTCCGTGCTTGCCAAGGTTGAGATTCGAGCCTAGTATAACCATATGTCCCTCACGACTACTCGCTACCAGAAGTCCATCAAGCCTGTCCCGACGAATCATGTATTCATGCTCAAGTCGGGTGGCAACAATAAGAAGCTAGGCCGTCGCATCAAGAAAGGTCCGTGGTCTGGTGCCCCTATTTATTCTCTCACGCTTACAGAGCGTGATACTTGCCCTCGCACTTGCCACCATTGGGACGATTGCTATGGCAACAATATGCCCTTCGCCACTCGTTATAGTGTGGAGGATTACGATGCTTTTATTGAGCGTCTAGAATGGGAGATCGACACTCTTATTGCCAAGCATGGCAAGATTGCTGTTCGTCTCCATGTGCTAGGTGATTTCTTCTCTGAGCGTTATGTGACCTTCTGGGATGAGATGCTCTGTAAGCATGATGGTCTTCTCATCTGGGGATATACTGCTCGCCGTGGTATCATCTCTGATCGCATCGAGCGATTGAATGCCACCTATCCTGCGCGTTGCGTTATTCGTTGGTCGCGCTCATTTACTTCCAATTCTCCCAGCATCCGCTATGCTGCCGAAGAATCATTCCAAGGTAAGTCCTTCACTTGTCCTGAGCAGACTGGAAAGACTGATTCTTGTGGCACTTGTGGCGCATGTTGGCAATCTACCCTCACCGTCAAGTTCCTGTCGCACTGACTGCCATTTTGGCAGGGCCGGCCGCTCGCGCATAAACCCTTGCAGGACAAGCACTTACGACGATCTGAATTCCCACTTTCTCCTTGAAAGATACCAGCCCACCTCCTATTATACACTCATGAGCAAGAGCCACCAGATGGAAGCCTATCTCCACACGCTACAACCTACTCGTTCTACTGCCATGGCACAAGGTAAGTGCGTGGTCTGTGGTGGTGACGCCAGCGAGTTCAAAGATGATATCTCTGCCAAAGAGTATACTATCTCTGGGCTGTGCCAAGAGTGCCAAGATGAGGCATTCGCACCTTATGATGAGGATGAAGACGATGAGAGTTGAACCTACTAAGTTTCCTAACAATGCCCTCCTCACTTGCTGGGCATGGAATCATATGCTCCAAACTAAACATAGAGCATGTGCTAGTAAGTTTCTAGATGAGCATGAGAATGCTTCTAACGCATGGCGCAGGAAGTGGATGAAAGTTAGCAAGGGTGGCACTAGAGGATTCGTTCTACACTTGCTGTTCTTGGACAATTGGGTTGCACTAATGTTTCGCAGAAGCTGTGAGAGGTTTGGAAGATGAATGAGCAGGAATTGAATGATATCGCAGAGGATATTATCTCTTTATTGGACGAGTCTCAGGAATGATGGGGCTCGTCCCCTACTATATCAGTATGTCCCGCACCCGTTATAGCTATGGAATGCCTTGGATAACTATTGGATTGTTGTCCCTTGTTATTGCATCCTCCACGATCTCATCAGAGGCATTTGCTGCTATCTTCTGTCTTGTTATTAGCACTCTGATCGTGCTCTCCAGGCAAGATGGAGCTAAACTTTGAGCTTGAACCACCATATGTTGTGGTTTGACTCTATTGAATTTGACTTTTAGACCGCTCATTCTTATATGAATTGTCGGAGCTAAACTCTCATATTCAACACATTTGACTTTCTTATAAGCACACACTATATAGTGTGTGCAATTTGACTTTTACATGCCCCTTAGAGCTTGTTTGAATCTTGCTCTAAGTTTGTTGTGAATGTGTGTGCGGGTCAAGCAATCAACAAACACTCAACAAGTTCTGAGTCTTGTCTATGCCCAACCACGCACCTCTAATTTGACTTTTACCAATGTCGAGTTGTCAATAGTGAAGGAAGCACTCTGTCCCTTCACATTACTATAGTAGGTTGTGGTGTTGGATATGTCAAGCCATTATCCCATTTACCTAACTATCTACTTGGAATTTGACTTTCTAGTCCTTGTTCTTTGGGTCCTAGTTCTCTTGACAGGACGCTTGATGTTGGGCAATCTAAGCAGTGGTGTATTCTTAGGCCAGAAGACTAGAGTGGAGAACAGGATGCCTACTTCTAGGATGTAAACGACCTCAATTATGTCCATAGGAGTATACCTTGTATGAGCGATCAAAGTGGTTCAGATGCTTGACCATCATTAGGCTGGATACACATGGTAGGGTTGCCATGAGGAATCCGTATACTATGTTCTTCATCGTTCGAGTATCTCCTGTAGATCTTTAAGTTTAGCGGCCATCTTATAATTCTGCTTGCACACTTCCTCATATGCTTCATACAGTTGATCGTATTTACGCTTGAGTGCCTCTTGCGTGTGAGGTCTGGGCTTGAGGGCTTCACGCTTTGCCTTACGCTTCTCGGCGTTGCGTTTCTGAACTAGGTTGTAGCACTTCTTGCACCTACTATATTTACCGTAGGCTCCTGAATCGCTGGCATAGAACTCACTAGCAGGCAACCACTCATGGCAATGGGCACACTCTCTAGCGACCATAACGCCATTCTCAACTCCAATCTTTAGATTGTTGTAGGATGTCTCGATCTTCATGCACATATACTAGGCTGATTCATTGTGAATCCCAAAGAGATTCTCTCTTTTACTGTATGCGATTGAACCCTTGGGGTATTCACGCCACACATCGTCAAACTTTTTAAAGACTAAGTTCACATTAGGGAACTCTGTGATGTCTGCGATGCAAAGATACTTAGCCACAGTCTCCTTCTTAGCCTTCTTAGCATCCATCTTTCGACCCGATCCCACCATATATGACGGCACAAACTTACATCCGCCTCTGGTGAATGTCTTCACCTCTAGCTTCTGTCCTCCTCGTCCTACCATATCATATCCCTTGGCGTTGCTAGACTCTGCTCCACGAAGCCCTGAGAAGCGCTCTGCGACCTCTAGCTCGATGAAGCGACTAGCTACTCGTCCGTCCCTGAAAAGCTCTGAGAGAGCCTCTGAGGAGCATCTGCCAAATGAGTAGTTATCAATGATAATGGGATATGTCTTGTCTAGTTCAAAGACATCAAGTTTGGGGTGGCGTTTAAACCACTTCTGTAGGAATGCAATCATAGTGCTTGATAGTGATAAGTCTTGTTTAGGAGGTGAGGCCAACATCCTTCGGTTGTTCCCCACCTGTAAGTTTGTCCTGGCTGGATTGACATGCAACTAACCATTAAAGATAACCAGAAGACGAACGCCAACACGACGCTCGTCCTCCAGATTAGATCTTTAGTCTCCTCATCAAGTGTCATGCTGTCCCCTACGGTGCATCTCAAACGCAAGGTTGTAGAACTTCTCGTTGGAGCCAGGGTATCCTTTGTAGGCTGCCCAGTTCTTAAACTCCTTGTAGAACAGAGTCCAGAAG
>Ga0208161_1000377_pt1 | contig 25864 bp, 32 predicted proteins | sample CB_VirMetaG_3_FD_184538 | JGI IMG/M metagenome (GOLD analysis project Ga0208161, IMG submission 184538) | Freshwater to marine saline gradient viral communities from Chesapeake Bay - CB_1508_1S Viral MetaG (SPAdes) (version 4) | ecosystem: Environmental > Aquatic > Marine > Coastal | place: USA...
CGTCTGTCTTCAAGTGGCCGGACATGACCTGCTGTAGGCGAAGCAGTTGCGTGATCACAGCCGGGGCGCTGACCATCTGGCCGTCATCAAACATGTGCAACGCTTGGCTCTGGATGGACTCGTACATGGCCGCCTGCTCTGCTGTCAGGGTGACGTAGCGGGCGGTGTAGGTCTTCTCCGGCAGGTCGAGGCAGTCCTTCTTGAGGACGCGGAAGGAGAACTGATCCACCCGCCATGTCAGCTCGTCGAGGTTCTTGTATCCCACGATCTGCTGGAAAGACTTGGCGCCCATCGTGCGCTTGTTCAGCACCGCGTAGCGGGCTTGGAAGCTGTAGAAGCTGTCGAACCCGAGCAGCCCCGGTCGGAGGAACTCGGTCTGCCCGTAGAGGTCGAGGGGCGACTTGGTCACGGGCGAGCCCGTCAACAGGCGGCGGTAGGCAAACCCAGCGGCGATTTTCATCAGCGCCTTGGTCCGCTTGGCCTTGTGGTTCTTGATCGTTGTGCTTTCGTCGATTGCGATCAGACCCTTTGCACCAAATTTAGTTGCAAGCCACTGCCCTGCCTTCTGGCCTTTGAGCGTGGAGAACGCCTCGACATTCATCACGAACAGCGTCAGGCCGTTGTACGGCGTTTGTACGGATCGAAGCTCCTGTTCTTGCTGCTTGTTGGGGTTGGCCACCCAACGGATAACCCGATGGGGCACGTCCTCGGACATGTGTTCGGGGATCTCCTTGCTCACCCAGTTGCGGTACACACCCTTGGGTGCGATGACCAAGGCGAACTGAGCACGGCCATCCAGATAGAGCAAGCCAAGGTTGTCGAGCAGCACCTTCGACTTGCCCGTCCCCATCTCCATGAAGAAGCCGAACTCGGGGCGGGACCCTGCTGCGGCCAGTGCTTTCCTCTGGTGGTCGAACGGTTCTAGTTTAAAATTGTAGTTGACAGTCACGATATACCTCCAATAAGGTCCACAGTATGGATGGCACATCCCGTGCATCCGATCAACCCCTGAAGAGGACAAACTTATGGATGACATCTTTGAAGACATGTTCGACGACGCCGGTGCGTTGGGCAGTATTGATACAGCAACCGGCAAGAACCTCAGCGATCTGGTACGCGCGCTTCGCCGCGTTGAGCAACAGATCGAAGATGCTGAGACGCATATCAAAAGCCTGAAAGCTGAGAAGCACAAGCTCTCTGTAGAGTTGATCCCCGGTCTTATGGACGAGATGGGCGTCGAACGTTTGGATGTCGACGGCCTTACCGTTTCCCGTAAGATGATGGTCCATGCGTCCATCCCCGTGGATCGCCGGGAAGAGGTCTATGCTTGGCTGCGGGAAAACAACCTCGACGACATCATCAAGAACGATGTCATCGTAAGTTTCGGAAAAGGCGAAGACAACATGGCTGGTCATGTGGTCGGCATGCTCGAAGAACAGGGGCTAAACCCCGAGCAGAAGACCCACATCCACCCCGCTACGCTCAAGGCCTTTGTCAAGGAGCGTATCGAAAACGGTAAACCCATCGACCTCGACATGTTCGGGGCATTCGTCGCCAACGCGGCTGAGATCAAGAGGAAAGCAAAATGAGCGTCAAGAACCGCATGATCGAAGAGGCGCTCGAACGGATGGAGGCGGAATATGAAACCGCCGCCGAACTACAAGTGGCCATGGAGGCGCAGGCCTTCGCAGAAGGCTGGGATTCTCTCGCCGCTAAAATTCTTCACACTGTTCTTTTAATGGAGGAAGATCAATGACTACCGCAAAAGAGGACATGATCAATGGGCGCAGTTAAGAATTGGCTAATGGAGCAAGAGGAGCGGGAGTACGATGAAAAGCTCCACGAAGCTCTTGCTCGTGATGATGACGTTGGCTTCAAGGAACCGATGAACAAAGAGTTGGTCGAGGTTATTGAGGCCCTGAAGAAAAAGTATGACAAAGGAGACAAGCAATGACTACCGCAGTAGCAAAAGCAAAAGAGACCGCACTGTCCACGGACGTGCTTGACGACATCTTCGACACGGCAGGGGAAGGCGCCGCCTTCGACAGCTCCGAGATGCAAATCCCGTTCATCCGGGTCTTGCAGGCGCTGTCGCCCCAGCTCAACAAGAAGAAGCCGGAGTACATCGAGGGCGTGGCACAGGGCGACCTGTTCAACACGGTCACCGGCGAGCACTGGTCGGGCGAGGAGGGCATCACCGTGATCCCCTGCTTCCAGACCACCAAGTACCTCGAGTTCGTGCCGCGTGACATGGGCGGTGGGTTCAAGGGCGAGATCCCACCCACCAGCCCGGTGCTCCAGCAGACCACGCGCAGCGGTGCGCGTGAGATGCTTCCCAGCGGCAACGAGCTGGTCAAATCCGACCAGCACTTCTGCTTGGTGGTGTCCGAAGACGGCAGCTACCAGCCTGCTGTGATCGATATGAAGTCGACCCAGCTCAAGGTTAGCCGCCGCTGGAAGACCCAGATCGCGATGCAGAAGGTCAAGCACCCGAGCACTGGTGCCATGGTCACACCTGCTGTGTTCGCGACCATGTGGAAGCTGACCTCGACCGAGGAATCCAATGACCAAGGTTCGTGGAACAACTACCTTGTAGAGAAGGTCGGTCTGGTCACGAACCGCGATCTCCTTCTCGAAGCTCAAGCCTTCCGTAAGTCGATTATGGCGGGCGAAGTGAAAGCTGCTCCAGAGGAACGCCCGGAAGGTTACGCGGCCGCGCCTCACGATGGGGACGAAATCCCCTTCTGAGCAGCCTCGGGGCGCCTCTTCCTCGCTCCTCCCCCTCATCAGGAGGGGGCGCCCCATCTTTCACTTGGAGTAGACAATGTCAGACGCAGCAAGAATGCTGGCTGCCTTCGAGGGTTCGAAGGTTGCCCACGGCACGACGAAAGTCGGAAGGACCGGGCGCACAGGGAAGGCAGAGGCGGATAGCCGGATCGTTCGCGAGCCGCTGACCGCTGCGAAGATCGAGGCGCACCTGAGCGGCGGCCTTGGTGTCGGTGCCATTCCGATCAACGCCGACAACCAGTGCAAGTGGGGCGCGCTGGACATCGATGTCTATGACCTCGATCACAAGGCCCTGCAGGAAAAGATCCAGAAGCTCAAGCTTCCGTTTGTTCACTGCCGAACCAAGTCCGGCGGGGCGCATCTATACCTATTCTTGGATCAGTTCTACGACGCCAAGGATGTGCGCGAGTTTCTAACAGAGTTCGCGATTGCGCTGGGCCACAGCGGCTGCGAGGTTTTTCCGAAGCAGGACACGATCCTGTCCGACCGGGGCGATGTAGGCAACTTCATCAACATGCCCTACCAGAATGCAGAGATGACCATGCGCTACGCCTTCGACCAGAACGGCGAGGCCATGGAACTCAGTCAATTTCTTGACGCTGTCGAAGCCAAGCGGGTCACGCTGTCCGACCTTGAGGGCATCCAGCTTTCGAAGAAACGAAAGTACTTCACCGACGGGCCGCCCTGCCTCGAGCATCTCTTTGCCGACGGCCCGGTGTCGGTCGACCGCAACAAGACGCTGTTCAACTGCGGGGTCTACTGCCGGAAGAAGTGGCCGGACAAATGGGTTGAGAACATGGAGGACATGAACCGGCGGCTGTTCGTCGATCCGCTCGGCGCCACAGAAGTATCCGGGGTGCAGAAGTCTCTGGAGAAGAAGACCTACGGCTACACCTGCAAGGACGAGCCGTTCAAGAGCCACTGCGATGTGCAGCTCTGCCGCACCCGCGCCAACGGGATCGACAGCAACAGCCCGGACATGCCAAAGCTCGGGGGCTTGACCATCCTGATGTCGGAGCCGCGGCTCTATTTTATGGATGTCGACGGCCACCGCATCCAGCTCACCACCGAGGAGCTACAGAGCCAGAACCTTTGGCAACGGGTGGTCATGGAGCAATCGACGATCATGCCGCCCAAGATCAAGGAGATGGACTACCAAGGCAAGATCGCGCAGATGCTGCGGGATGCCACCCGGCTCGAGGCCCCGGAGGAACTGACTGTGCGCGGCCAGTTCAAGGAGGTCCTGCGCCAGTACTGCACCAGCCGGATCCGGGCCATGGAACCTGCCGAGCTAAAGATGGGCAAGCCGTGGACCGAGAACGGCCGCACGATGTTTACGATGCCGGGGCTCGAAGAGTTCTTGCGTCAGCGGCACTTTAACTACCGCAGCAGGGCCGAGATCCAAGAGCATCTGAAAGCGATCAACGGATCCGAGAACTGCCACGGCATCAAGAATTACTACCATGATGACGGCCAGAGGACCTCGGTCCGCGTGTGGTGGGTGCCGGCATTTGAAGAAGATGAGGTCAGCCTCGATGTGAAGGAGATTGAAAATGACGTCCCGTTCTAAGCTTCTGGCGGTTCGAGAGGTAGCGGAGTGGATCGGCGTCTCTCAGTCTGCGATTTACAAATGGGTGGCCAACGGCCGCTTCCCGTCGCCAATCAAACTGGGCGGCGAAGAGCAAAAGCGCGTAGCCGTGCGCTGGCTCGAAGAGGACATTCAACAATGGATACAGGAGAGAAAGAATGCACCCCATCCCGAATAGCCGCTTGATCCTTGGACCGCCCGGCTGCGGCAAGACACACACCCTGATCGAGATCGTCAGAGAGGCTCTAGCACGGGGCATACATCCGTCTCGCATAGCCTTCGTGTCGTTCACCACCAAGGCCGTCAGAGAGGCGCTGGACAGGGCCTGTGCTGAGTTCAACCTCGAGCCCAAGCAGCTCCCGCATTTCCGCACCCTGCATGCCACGGGCTACCACGCGCTAGGCTTACAGCGGACCGACGTCATGGCGCGGACGGACTACAAGCAGCTTGGTGAGATCCTCGGGGTTGAGTTCCAAGCAGCGGACCGCACGTCGATGGACGACGGGATCGTCTTGCCGACGATCGGCGGGAGCGGCGCCAAGTATCTGCAGGCAGCTATGCGGGCGCGCTACCGGGAGGTCTCGCTCGAGCGGGAGTACAACGACATGGAGGACTACTCGCTCAGCTATCCCAAGCTTGTGCAGGTCCACCAGCAGAACGAAGAGTACAAAGCCAAGATGGGCAAGTCTGACTTTGCCGACATGATCGCCCTGTACCCTACCATGGCTGAGCCTGTCTACCTCGACCTTTTGATCGTGGACGAAGCGCAGGATCTGACGCCGCTGCAATGGACCATGGTCCGACACATGGCGGAGACAGCCGAGGAGGTGGTGATCGCAGGTGACGACGATCAGGCGATCCACCGCTGGGCTGGGGTGGATGTGCGCCGGTTCCTCCGCTGCTCGGAAAACATCGAGGTCCTGTCGCAGTCCTACCGCCTGCCCCGCCCTGTGTGGCGGCTGGCCAAGAGCATCACAGCAAGGATCAAGGACCGACTGCCGAAGGAGTTCTATCCCCGGGACGACGAGGGCTCCGTCCAGCAGATCATGCGCCTTGACGATGCGCCCTTGGACCGAGGATCGTGGACCATCATGGCGAGGGTCAACTCCTTCTGCTATGAGTTTGCCGACAAGCTTGAGCAGCGAGGCTACTACTACAGCGTCAAGGGGAACCCGTCGGTTAGCCCGTCGCTGTTGCAGAACATTGAAACATGGAAGCAGCTTTCCAACGGCGGCAGCGTAGGGCTGCGCTTTATCCGGGATTTGTACGGCGCAGTGCCGAAGACGGGCGAGGGCGCCATGGTACGACGCGGTGCTACCAAGCTTCTCGACGCCGCCGACCCCGAAGCCCTGATCGGCTTCGACGATCTGGTCGAGCACTACGGCTGGCTGGGGCCGCAAGACCAGCATGTTTACGAGGTTCTTCGTATCAGTACAGACGAGGCGCGCTACATCCGAGCGCTGATCGCCCGGGGCGAGGACCTGACCAAAGAGCCGAGGATCAAGGTCAGTACGTTCCATGCCATGAAGGGCGGGGAGGACGATAACTGTATCGTGTACCTTGGGTCGACATGGTCGTGCATCGAAAGCAAGTTCCCGGACGATGAGCTGCGCGCTCTTTATGTGGCTGTCACCCGGACCAAGGAGAACCTATACTTGCTCGAGTCGGACAAAAAATACAGGTACTATCTATGACCAGAGACGAGATCCTCGACACCGCCAAGCATTTGATCTCAGGACCAAGGGCCACGGACTACGGTGATGCGCGGGACAACTTCGACCGTATTGCCGCTGGCTGGAATATCATCATCGAGAACCTCGACGGCCCGGTCACGGCCAAGCATGTGGCCCTGATGATGGACTGGGTGAAGACGGCCCGGTTGCTGGAGACAATCGATCACGCGGACTCGTGGATTGACAAGTGCGGATACAGCGCGCTTGGCGGTAGCTTTAGTAAGGGATGACATGCAGGACTCTCTGTTCGAAAAAGACCATTACATCGCCCTTCAGATGAATGAAGGCGCGGAGCTTGAGTGGCATATGCCCTCTGAGTATCCGGATCTTACAGGGTATAAGCAGATTGCGGTCGACCTCGAGACCTGCGACCCGCGCCTGACCACGCTGGGTCCCGGCTGGGCTCGCAAGGATGGGTTCATCGTCGGCATCGCCGTGGCTGCCGGGGACGAGTCTTGGTACTTTCCGATCAGGCATGAGAACGGCCACAACCTCGACCCCAAGATCACGATGAAATGGCTCAAGACGCAAATGGCCACGCCGCGGATCGACAAGATCATGCACAACGCCACCTACGACTTGGGCTGGCTTTGGGCGGAAGGAGTTGATGTTCAAGGCCGAATCATTGACACGATGATCACCGGGGCTGTGGTGGACGAAAACCGTTGGTCCTACAGCCTGAACAACCTCGGCAAGGATTACCTCGAGGAGCGCAAGAACGAAAAGCTGCTGCGCGTGGCGGCCGAGGAGTGGGGCATCGACGCCAAGGCGGAGATGTGGAAGCTGCCACCCAAGTATGTCGGGCTCTACGCCGAACAGGATGCGGCCATGACGCTGCGCCTGTGGGAGCGCCTCAAGATCGAGCTCGACAAGCTGGACCTCTGGAGTATCTGGGAGCTGGAGACGTCGCTGATCCCGATGATGCTTGATATGCGGAAGATGGGCGTTCGGGTGGATCTCGACGGCGCGGAGAAAGCGCGACGTGTTCTCCGCACCCGCAAAAAAGAGGTCGCGGACTTCATCAAGGACAAGAGCGGCGTGGCCATCGAACCTTGGGCCGCGGCATCCGTGCAGAAGGTCTTCGAGGCGCTGAACCTGCAGTACCCCAAGACCGAAGCCGGGGCGCCGTCGTTTACCAAGCAGTTCCTGTCCGCCCACCCACACGAGGTCGCGCAGGCGATCGTGCGGCTGCGGGAGACAGACAAGGCTGACAGCACGTTCATCGACACGATCCTGAAGCACGAGCATGAAGGCCGAATCCACACAGAATTTCACCAGCTCCGCAGCGACGAAGGCGGCACGGTGACCGGGCGGTTCAGCTCTTCGAACCCGAATCTCCAGCAGATCCCGGCCCGTGATCCGGAGATCAAGAAGATGATCCGGGGCCTGTTCGTCCCGGAGGATGGGACACAATGGGGATCGTTCGACTACTCGTCGCAGGAGCCCCGGCTGCTGGTCCACTTCGCCGCCAGTATCCGCGGACAGAACCGGCATGACATGATCGACAGCGTGGTTCAAGCGTACCACGAAGGCGACGTAGACCTGCACCAGATGGTGGCAGACTTCGCCGGCATCTCCCGCAAGGAGGCCAAGGTGGTCAACCTTGGGATCATGTACGGCATGGGCAAGGGCAAGCTCGCAGGCCAGCTCGGTATTACTGAGGCGGAGGCGGGCGACCTGCTGTCTACGCACCACGAGAAGGTGCCGTTCGTCAAAGGACTGGCCGACCTCGCCATGCAGCAAGCAGCCAAGCACGGGGTCATCCGGACCCTGCTCGGGCGCCGCTGCAACTTCCATCTCTGGGAGCCCCGGACTTTTGGCTACAAAAAGCCGCTCCCCTTTGAGGAAGCGATGAAAGAGTACGGCCAGCCCCTGACAAGAGCGTTTACTTACAAGGCCTTAAACAAGCTGATCCAAGGTTCGGCGGCCGACCAGACCAAGAAGGCGATGGCGGACTGCTATGCAGAGGGCCTTCTTCCTATGCTCACGGTTCACGATGAGCTATGCTTCTCCGTAGAGAGTTCGGAGCAGGCGGCCCGGATCAAGGAGATCATGGAGACCGGCCTCTCCGACATCCTCAAGGTCCCATCCAAAGTGGATGCGGAACTGGGAGCCAACTGGGGAGAGGTCGGATGATCGAAGATTTCAAATCACTAGGCTTCAAAGACATGCACCCGATGCAGGTCGAGGCAATCGTGGAGTTGATTGGGATCGCCTTGAACCTTGCGTCCATCTGTGAAGACAACGAAGTCCTCGACGACACCACCGCCTACTGCGACGAGCTGGTCAAGCTCTTCGGTGGCAATGGCGTCCGTCTCTCTGTGGACATAGACGTTTAAGCCCGTCCTGTAGCCTGCGCGATCTGCATATTGGCCGCCTGCTCTGCTGGAGTGTCTCCAAGTAGAGCGGGCGAGACCGGAGCTGCGTTTGACTGGGGAGCCAGACGCATGCGGGGCGGAGGCGTGAACTGGAACTGCGGTGCGCCCCGAGGCATTTGAACCTGCGGAAGACCCTGCTGCGGCATCTGCTGCTGCATGCGTTCAACGCGCTGAGCTGCCGCCTGCTGACCTTGTGACATGCCCTGCGCCGCAACCTGTCCGGCAATCTCCCACGCTGTCTCCAGCGCCAAGCCAACCTTGTCAAAGTCAACCCCGGGGCCCGGACGAACCCCGGTGGGGCGCGTGATGAGATCTAGGAAAGCTTTGGTTCGAAGGAGTTTGGACATAGCCAAAAGGGAGCCGCCGGTTGCGAGTGTTACAAAAGGCTTTGTAATAAGACCAATAATACCCAGTGAACCTGCGATTGTTGCAGGGGCCAACGCCCCCAAGCCTTTGATCGGGTCGTTGGATGCAATGCGCGAGAATCGAGCCAAAGCATACAATCCGTCCACGACATCAGATCCGAGGAGCTCGTTCAGTGTAGGACGGCCATAGCCGTTCAAAGCTTTCTCGATCGCGGTTGCATTCTTTCCGGAGAAGACAGCTTCAAGAAAGTCGTCACCCGGATCTGCGGCTTTTGCCAGAATGTCACGAACCGCAAGGTCTTTGACCATCTCCATAGTTGGCGACTGATCCCCAAGGATGTCTTTCGCAGCCTTCACCGCACTGACATTGTTGGGCTTGAGCACCGCGTTGAGCACCCGGTTGGCGTCGCCATCAGCCGCAGCCTGCTCAAGAACCCGAAGCAGGTTGATGCCCTTGAGGTCGGCAACCTGTTGCGTCAGCCCGTTGATGGCCTGCAACTGGTCGGTAATGGGCATACCGGCCAAACGTGCCAGATCCCGCTCATTAACATTCCGGCCCAGTGTGGCCATGTCTTTCAAAGCGCCTTGCACTGCTGGGAACTGCTCCCCAAACAACGTCTTAGCTGTGCTACCAAGCGCATTGATCTTTTCTGCCACCTTCTCCGGCGCCACGCGGCCAAGTACATCCCGGCTTTCGTCAAACATCCGGTTGAGGTACATACCCGCGATCTGGCGGCGTACAGCTTCGCGCGTTTCGACACCCTGACCACGCGCCTGTGCCAGCCGCTCACCGAAGCGAACCTTGCTATTGAACAGCTCGTTATAGTAGCCGCGCAATGGATCGGTTTCCGGGAGAGCTGCCACAATATCACGAAGGGCTCGCGTCGTGCCGTTAGGCTGTGGGATCTGTACATCCGGCACCACCTCAAGAAGAGAGGTCGGAGGTTCAAGGGCCGCGCGCCCAGAAGGCACCACCGAGTTCAGGAAGCGACGCATGCCCTCCCCGTTGTTTGGCACCAGCAGACCAAAGTTCGGGTTGACGATGTCTTCCGGGTTGAAGTTCGTGTTTTCCCGAAACTTGCGGAAAAGGTTCTCCGACTGGACCTGACGGAACCGGTCGACGCCGCTCGTATAGAACCGCTGCGCCTTGCGGAGCAGGTCAAAGCCCTCGCGCATTTGCGCGAGCTCGGCTTTCGACATAAAGCGGCCATCTGGTCCCCGGAGGGGCGCTTTGGATGTGACGATGCCGGCAGCCATAGCCTCGGTTTCGCGGAAGGCGTCTTGGACCGAGCCAGTCAGACGAGTAAGCATGGCCTTGTCTACCGCGCCCACAAGGCTCGGATCAAAGGACGCTTGGTTCAACATCGTGCGCAGGCTGTTGGCCGTATATACGTCCACGACATCCGGCATCTGAGAGACAAAGCGGCCAAAGCTGGTGCTCTCAAGGTTCATAGCAGGATTGTCCTGAACGATCTGTGCAAGTGTTCTTTTGACCGGCTGCACATTAACGATCGGCTTGCGCCCAAGACGTTGGTTGGCCATGCCGTATATCGCGTCGACGTCTTCGTCAAACGCGCGCTTGGCGATATCCAAAGCCTCGGCAATTGGACGAGCGCCCCGCGGATCGGGAGTACCAAACATTTTGGTCAGCTTGCCGATCTCGGTATCGACGACATTGCGTAGGTTATCTTCCGCAGAACGAAGCAAACCTTCGGGTGTACCGTAGATACGTTCGATGTCGCGGTTGATCACGCCGCGCAGGCTGGCGTAGTCAAACTCTCCAGCAACACCACGCTCCTGTTGGATGCGCTGTATTTGCTGCATCACAGCATCAGCGTTTTGCTGCGCCGCAGCTTTGTTCGGGAACACACCCTCATAGATCGCCTGCAAGCGGCCAAGAATAGGCGAGGTATTCGCTGCTCGGACCGTGGGCCTAGCACCTTCGGCCAGCATCGCTCGGACCTCACGACGGGCGGCATTCGCTGCATCGCCACCCGGGCCCTTAATCAGGCGCGCAAGACCCATCGAGATTCCTCGGCCAAGTCCTTCACCGGCGGCACCCAGAACGGTTTCAACAACAGCCTGACGGCCCACTTGGGCTAGCGGTTCGTCCTGCAAACCTGTTGTATACTCAAGGCCCTCGTCCAAGAGATAGCCGATACCGGTGCCGGCCCCGGCAAGCGCCATAGCTGGGAGGATCCCAACTCCGGTTGCAGCAAGGCCGCCGGCGACGCCGCCGATCAGAGGCAAAGCAGAGGCAGAGAAGAACTCCGAGATGTCCTGCCGTGTGAACCGCTTCTCGTCTTCGATAGACAGCAGCCCAGAGCCCTCGAGGCCATACATGTCCTTGAGGTTCTGCGGGACAGCGGCGAGATTTAGCGCATATCCGCCTTCCGGATCCTGCGTGTACATCTCAGGCGTAAACCCGGCGCGCTCAAGGCGGAGCCGGTATTCGCTGTCGTTGTCGGCTTTGGCCAAGAAGTTCCGCAGGCCGGTGTCTTTAACCCCGCTGCGGTCAATCTCAGCAGGTTGAGAGAAGTTCTTGCGGTAGTAGTTGGCCGCAATTCGCTTGGCTTGCTCCGGATCGCTCACCGAAGGCATCGAGAGAACTTGGCCGTTCGGCAGCGCTACGTCGACCATGTTATTCCCCCAATCGCAGGATGTCTTCTTCCGTTAGGACAATGGGCGCTGTTCCGGGAGCCGATGTCGCTGGCGCAGGTGCGGCGGCAGGCGCCTCTGGGCGCTGGACCTGCATACCCGGAATGCGGCTGGCCAGCATCTCAAACTCGGTTTCAACCTCCCGCCGGTTTTGTTGCAGGATCACGTTAACCTCGCGAATGGCTTCGCGGAGCTCTGCTTCACTGCGGAAGGCTCCAGAAGCAAGGCCGTTGATGTTCAGGCCCAGCCCGTCTTTGTCGTCTGTGACGATGCCAAGCAATTCGGCAACGCGGCGGCGGTCGCCGTCCGAAATCGTTCGGCCGCTTTCACCAAGTAGCATAGGTGCAAGCTGCGCGGCGAGAGTACGCTGGATCACATCAAAACGCTGCGCCGCACTGGCCCGCGGATTATCCCTGTCGACGCCCAAAGCATTTGCCACCGGCGTGGGCAGCGCCGCAGCCGCCCGGGTCAGGAAGCGACTGGCCGAGCCTTCAAACCCGGCGACGTCTTCCATGTCCAAAAGGTTTTCGGCCTCAGCGCTCAGTCCAAGCAAGCGGTCGCTTTCATCCATGGCGTTGTTATACGTCATGATGATGCGGTCCTGCTCGCCTGCGATGATGGGCGTTGCACCAGAAAGTGTCCCCGGCAGCGTCGGCATAAACTGCGGGATGGTGCCGAAATGTTTGGTTTCAAGGTTCGAAGTGCTTTCGCCATACAGCTTGGACAGCGGATCTGACTGAGACTTGTACACTTCCAAAGTAAGAGCGGCTTCGGTCGCCTCACGGCCTGTCGCGGTTTCCCGCTTAGCTTGAAGACCTATGAGCATAGCGTTAGAAATACGCTCGGCCACGGACCCCGGACCACCAATCGCGCGGCCGAGGGCCACCCCGGTGATGGCGTCGTTGAGCTCGTCAACGGTCGCGGAGGCAGGCATCTCGCGTCCCGTAATCTCAGAAACAACTTTGCGGAAGCCTTCCCGAGTATTGGGAGCCCCAGCAGCCTCAGTAACCGCGCGCTGCCGATCCTCAGGTGTTGCCTCTGGATCAGACAGTGTGCTTTCCAGCTGACTAAACTGCGCCTGCGCTTCTTTGTTTTTACCCAGCCTTTCCCGTACCAAGGGCGCGATATCCTGTGCCGTGTCTCTTGGACGAGGTGTTGGCGTCTGTGTAATGTTCACAGGTCTGCCCTGAGCCTGATTTTGAGTGGCAGCAAACTGCGTACCAAGAGACGGCTCTGCCTGACCCTGACGGATAGCCTCAAGCGCGACATCTCCGCCGACATTCATGCGCACAGGCTGGGGCTGTGCCATCTGCATGGGCGGCTGCTGAGGCTGTGCCATCTGCATGGGAGGCTGCTGAGGCTGTGCCATCTGCATGGGAGGCTGCTGAGGCTGTGCCATCTGCATGGGTTGTGGGCGTGGCTGCGGCTGCGGGAACATCCCGGGCACGATGTTGGGGAGTGGCACCTGCGCCATCGGTGGAGCCGCCGGGCGCATCTGCGGCGCCATCATATTCGGCATCATCCCGGTCATCTGAGGTGCCATGGCGCGCGGCCGGGCTGCTGCCATAAGTTCCTGAGACGACGCCATGATGCCTTGTGGCATACGGCGATCCACGCCCGCCATCTCACGGAGCTTGTTTCGAGCGGCTTCCGACTTCCGGCGGAACAGGGCGCGATTGTAAACGTCGTCCTGCATGGATCACCTTCCCGTGTTTGTCAAAGAGCCAAGACCCTTACTCAAGGAAATTGCCGTACCAAAGATCGAGGCAACCGGATTGGGCGTCGGGGTGGTGGCCGAAGTAATGGATTGGCTGGTTGTCGGTACACCTTGGAAGATGTCAGACATAAAGCCAAACCGCTGCATCGGCTCATAGGCCTCTTCAAGCGCCGCGGACCGCTGTACGTCGTACTCGGCCTGCTGCTGCGCTTGTTGCAAGGCGCCGACATTGAACAGCGCGTTGACGTCGCGGGATGCCGCAGCCTGTGCCGCTTCGCCCAGCGCCGCTTGGCTCGTGCCCAACTGACCGATACCCTGACCCAGCTGACCGAAGATCTGCGCTGCCTGCTGGCCGCGCTGCATCTGGTTCTGGAATGCGTTCTGCGCCTGCTGCTGTGCACCAGTGAAAGCAGCCGAGCGCAGCTGCGCTGAAGTGTTGGCGAGCTGCTGGGCAACATTGCGCTGCAGTTCCTGCTCAGCGACAGCCTGCCGCGAGCCGCCAAAGGCCCCAGCGCTCACAGCCTGCCCGCCAATGCGCTGGCGTTCAATAGCAGCTTGCCGCTGAAGATCGGCCTCCGTGCCGCGGATCACGTCTTCGACGAACGGATCGTAGAACTGGCGGTAGGACATCGGGTCATAGGCGCCCGTGGTACCCATCAAGCCGCCAGCTCCCGTGAGATACGACCCCAAGCCTGTAGCGTAGGTCTGCTCAGCCTGTTCCATCATCGGGGCGTAAAGACCGATACCGCCCCCTTCATACTGCCCGGTTTCGGGATTGTACCGCCCGGTCATCAACTCCGTGGCGCGCTGCTGGGCAGGCGTAAATTGCATGATGTCGGCGCGCGGAACGCCGCCAACCACCAGCTCCATCGGCTGGCCCTGCTGGTTACGAGCTGCCATCGTCGGGTCGGTGGTCGTGCCGCCTTCCGGAGTGCGGTACAGCAGATTGCCCTGTTCGTCGTACTGGGCTTGACCATACAGCGGAGACGTAGCAGCAATCCCGGAGACAGCGCCTGTTACCGGGTCCGTGTAGTAGATGTTGGCCAGCAAATCCTTGAGGAACCGCTCCTGATACTCCGGGAGGACCGTCTGCTGCTGCTGTAGGGTCGTGGCCATTATGCTCTCCGCTCGAGACGGTTCATCATCTCGTACATTTTCGCCGCGCCAGCATTGCGGTTGCCGTTGCCAGCGCCGCGGACCGCGCGTTCCGTCATGACGAACTCGCCATCAGACAGCATGGCCTCCTGAACGGGGCCGCCGTTCTGGTAGATCTTCGCCGGGATCGAATCACTGGTCCCGGTCCCCGGCCCTTGGATATATCCACCAACAGCGAAGCCGGGCCGGTTTGCGCCACCCGTCCGGTAGTCCGGAGCCGCTGTGCCCCGGTAGTCTGGGAGGCGTTCGCCCGTCTCGAGCATCCGCTTCTGTTCCGGGCTGAGCATGTCTTGGCTAGGCTCTGCGGCCTGCATCAAAGCGGCCATGATAAGCGGGTTCTGCTGGGCAAAGCCCATGATCCCGCCGCCAAGACCCGCTGCGCCGCCGCCAGCGCCACCACCGGTTAGGGCGGCGAGGGGGTTGATCTTTGCGCCACCGCTCATGGCTGCGCCCATGCCGCCAGCGCCACCACTTGCAGCACCAGCGCCGCCGCCGCCAAACAGAGCTGCCATGGGGCCACCACCGCCACCTGCGCCACCAGCCAATGCGTTCAAGCCCAGAGAGCCTGCCGCGCCCTGCACAAAGCCCTGCGCCCCGGGAATTGACCCGATGCCAAAGCCCAGCACCCCAGCTTTCAGCGCATCGCCAATGTCTCCGCCGCCCGCAAGGGTGCCGATGCCAGAACCAAGGGCCGCGCCGAGAGGGCCGCCGACCGCCAGACCGATCAAGCCGCCTATGGATGAAAGAAGGCCCATTATGCTTCTCCTGCCGTAATCATGTCGTCACCACCGTCACCGACCCAACAGAACCAAGGGCCGAGGACCCACGAACGTGCGGCGTGTTTGCTAGGGCGATCTTAACAAATCCCCCCTGCTGAAACAATGCACCAGTTTCAAGGCCTACATCATCGGTCTGCAGCGCGGTCAGGACGATGAAAGTGTTTCTGCCTTCACCGGGGTTTTGCGACTGCTCCAGATAGACGGAGAATGCCCGGATGACCTCCGCGAAGTATCGTTGATCATATGATACAGGCGGGATCGGAAAGTACGGGAGAACGAGGTTGCGGCTCATCTTCGTCCATCCGGCCTCATGTCGACCCGGGGAGACCCAAGCCGCCATGTTGTCTCGAGCTCATCTGACCTGACCACGAGGCTCATCTGGCGACCTCTGAGACGGAAAAATAGCTGCTCGGTCCTCTGGTCCACGGGTACGGACTGCGATTTAACAAAATCCTCAGACTGGCTGTTGAAGTATGTGCCTTCCGGAAAATTTCGCACGCGCAAAGTAAACTCCACCTTGGGTGTCAATGCGGTTGAGTTTTGAAAAACAAGGTCCGGAATCATGCGATTGATGAACATAAACTGCTGCCCGTCCCCGATGTCCATTGGACTCGATGTAATGAATGCCTCAATGGGGGAGACAGGATTGGTCGTGCCGTCGTCAAAACCAACCTCTTGGTAGTAGAGGTAGCCATCAGAGTTCGCGGCGATGACGAAATCAAAGATCCCCCGATCAATCCACGAAGTCCGTCCAATGGTGCCGTAGTACCAGCAGTCCTCGAGGTAGTTGTAGACGACGTATCGGTCCAGCTCGGTGCCGTCCAACGAGGGGTAAGACCACCATACTTCGGAGTATTCCGTATTCACCCCGCAAGAAACCTTGCTCAGCTGCTGGTCGTTAAGGTTGTCGAAGATGTAAGATCGAACACTGCAGGGCAGCCGGCGAACAGCGCCCGAGTAAACGTAGAACTCGGACTGGCCCATCCAGAACACGGTGTCGTCCACGGCTACAGCCGCGTGGGGGCTGGCGATCGTGATGTTCTCCGACAACGAACTGACGCCAAAGGTGAACGGCGGCCCCAGATACTGCATTGCGTACAGGGTTGTGTCGGTGAAAACGAGAACCTGCTGGCGCGTTTTCAACGCCAAGATAATCTCAGACCCTGAGCCAAGCCGGAGATCACCCGCCGTGTTCGTAGCGGTAGCTGCCCAGTCCGTGATGCTTTCTTGGCTCGAAAAGCGGATAAGCAGCGGGTCTTGAACGCCAAGGCTTCCCTCGGCGTCGCAGCCAAAGGCGATGACATGCCGATCTCTGTCCGACACCATAATCTGCTTTGCGACTGTCGGCGCGGTAGAGCCAGCAAGATCGGCGATATTGACGGCGCGCGTAGCAAGACCAACACTGGAATCCCAGTAGTAAATGCCGCCATCCCGAACGTTCAGGAGCAGGTCTTCACCAAAGTTGTCCTGTGACCAGAGGCGAAGCGTGTTTGAGACGATCGCGGCATTGGACGGATCACCCCACCCGGCGCGGCTCCAAGGTCCCGCGCCCCAACCAGAGCCGGTCACCACGGTATCCAGCCCGCTGTTGACTTGGTATGCGCCCACAACGGCGGCACCACCGTCATTCGAGTCTGAAGAATTGGCAAGTACAGGCGTGGGGTCCAACTGCCCATCAACCGTGATGTCGGAAATCGTGGCCACAGCCCGAGCCTCGATGTAATAGGTCGACGAGTTGGCAACTTCGATGATCTGATACTCTTGATTCAGAATGGCCGCGGTAATATTGCCGCCAAGGCTCACTGCGCCGCTGTAGGTCACGAAGTCGTTGACCACCGCACCGTGGTTTGTGTGAGTAACCTCAATTCGTGCGGATCCGTCAGTGGCCGAAAAAGTGATATCTCCTGCCGAAGTGGTCAGCCGGATTGGCGTGATGTCGTTGAAGGCACCGCCTCGGTCGACGTAGAACTTGAGGTTGGTACCGACGCCTATGTATTGATCTCGATCCAGCGTCACCCATGGGTGCAAAGACCGGCATGTTCCGAGAAACGACTGGTTCGATCGCTTCTGCCAGCCGCCTATTTTTTGGGGAAAACCCTTCACAAACCGGACGAAGTCACAGTCATGCCAGCCGCCCTCGTTGGTGTACGAGGTGACCTCTCGGTTAATGCCGGCGCGAAACTGCAGCTTTGTCAGAGGCATGATCAGCTGATCTCTTCATAGCTCACGATAACCCTGAGATCGTTGCTGGCACTTGCTGTGGCGCCAAGCGACCGGTTCTCCTCGAGATAGATCGGGGTGTCCTTGCTGATTACCACTAGATTGGTTTCCGCGGCGACGCTTTTGCTTTGGATGATCTCGGTGGCGGTGCCGCCGATATTGTCCTCACTGTAAAAGCTCACCGTGATATCCGCCGCGTTCGTGCCGTCGACATTGGCGACGATAAGCGTGTTCACCTTGAAGACTTTTCCAGATGCATCTGCGTTGCTCAAGACCTCGGTGGCGCTGGTCGTCGTGAGGTCGACCGTGGCAGTCTTTCCAAGGACCGAAGTCGCAGCGATGATGTTCGGGGCAGCCATGACGGAAACTCCTTAGCTAAAGATCAGGGACAGCGCGAAGGCTGTGCTGTTGCTGGCAGTGTTCGCAAACGAAAGCGTTCCAGAGCCGTTGGTGACAAGAACTTGGTCTGCCGTGCCGTCAACCGTGGGCAATGTGAAGGCGGTGACAAAGGATTGGAGGTTGGCATCGTAGGCCAAGACATCAGACCCGATTGCAACCCCCAAATTGGTGCGCGCAGTCGAGTCGTTGTCGAGATCAGACAGGTTGTTCGCCGCAAGCAGGTATGGAGCAAAGGTTGCGGTGAAGTCGGTAACCTTCGCGCCGGCCCCGGCCCCATCCGCGTAGATGATCGCGGTGTTCCCGTCGGCAATGGTCACATCCCCGCCCGAGCCCTGCGTGAAGACGGCGCTTTCGCCGCTCCCGTTCACCACGAAATAGAGCTTCTGGGCATCGTTGGGCGAGATCGTGATCGTGTTCGTCCCCGACGGCGACCCACCAAGCACCAGCACCCGGTACTGTCCCTCGGACAAAGATCCGTCGCTCGTGGTCAGCGTGTGTGTTGTCCCCGAGAGGTTGATCGTTCCGACGCCGTTCACGACGCGGTCGATGATGTCGTAGTTTACGTTGGCAGTCGTGCCCCAAGTCCCGGACTGTTCGCCGTTCGCGGGCTTCTCGATGCCAGTGTTCGCCGTGTAGGTACTGGGCATGGCTCTTCCTACGGTTTGATTTCAACCCAGATCGTGTTCACATCCGGAATGATGTTCCCGTACACTAGCACATCTCCAACGGCAGCAACAGCGGAGATACCAGTGACTTGAACAACGGCTTGACCGATAACCGTGGCGTTTCCAACTTGGCCATCGGCCGCGTTTGGCGCGACCACCGGAATGACCGCCGTCGTGCGCTGGGTGACAACACCAACCTCACCAGTGGCCTCGACGCCTGTGGGAGATACCACCGCCGTACCAGTGACGGTGACAACGCCGAGCTGCCCTGCTGCTGAAAGGCCGGTAACGGGAATGGATGCCGAGCCCGAGATCGTAACCGTCCCGACCTCACCAGTGGCCTCGACCCCCGTCAAGGTTACAACGGCGGCACCCGTAATCGTGACCGCGCCAACTTGCCCATCCGCCTGAAGACCAACGAGCGTGATCGAAGCGTCACCCGTGGCGGTGACAACGCCAACCTCACCCGTGGCCTCGACCCCCGTTACTTGGACCTCGGCACTCGCTGCAACGGTGACAGAACCCACCTGACCGGTGGCTTGAACCCCGGTCACCCAAATCGTGCCCTCGGGAAGGGCTGCTAGTGGGGATGCTGCGATGGGGCCGAAACCGAGCATGGCTTACCTCAATGTTTGGCGGGCCACGTCACGGAATACGGGAAGCCCTCTTGTGCAGTAATATCACGAAGCGCCTGACGATACACCTCCCACTCCATAGGGATGTTCGTGCCGCGCTCGGTGTGCATGATGACGATCCAATCTGTCTCAGAGAGCAGCCGATCTCGATGCGCGCGAACATTAACAGATGCCGTTTCGATAGGCAGTTCAAGAACTCGCCACACCTGCGTCCACGTCCTGTCAATGTTCTGCACAGATTGAGAGACGCGATGCGTCTTGCTATCCACCGCAGGAGCAGGCACCGCCTGCACGGGATAAACGTCATACGCCGCTAGAACACTGTCAGGCACCTGCTTCGGGAAGCTGGTGTGCGGATTGTCACGGCGCAGTTCGCCGAGCGTGTAGGGATATTTGCTCGGCTGGCCGTTTGTTACTTTGACGAACATTTCCGTCTCCTTTGGTTAGAGGTCATAGGAAAAAACAGCGTCTCCAACGCTGTCAACGATATACATCTTCGTGCCATCGTCTTTGAAGAATAAGTCTCTCGGGAGTGTCGCTTGCGCCGCCACGCTAAAGTTCTGCACATAAGAGGCCGTGCTGATGTCCCATGCAGACGATAGGCTGTATTCATTCACAGCGTCTGCATTGTTGCCGACGATATACATCTTCGTGCCATCGTCTTTGAAGAAGACTCCTGTCGGGTTTGTCTCTTGCGCCGCCACGCTAAAGTTCTGCACATAAGAGGCCGTGCTAACGTCCCATGCAGACGATAGGCTATATTCGTTCACATCGACTCCAGTGCTGCCGACGATATACATCTTCGTGCCGTCGGGTTTGAAGAAGACGCCACCCGGGTTTGTCTCTTGCGCCGCCACGCTAAAGTTCTGCACATAAGAGGCCGTGCTGATGTCCCATGCAGACGATAGGCTGTATTCATTCACATCGTCGCCGCTTTGGCCGGTGATATACATCTTCGTGCCGTCGGATTTGAAGAAGACGCCTTGCGGGTTTAGCTCTTGCGCCGCCACGCTAAAGTTCTGCACATAAGAGGCCGTGCTAACGTCCCATGCAGACGATAGGCTGTATTCATACACAGCGTCGCCGGTTTGGCCAACGATATACATCTTCGTGCCATCGTCTTTGAAGAATAAGTCATTCGGGGCTGTCTCTTCCGTCTCCACGCTGAAATAGTCAGTGGCCGGATATGTGAACGACGCCGTGCTGATGTCCCATGCAGACGATAGGCTGTATTCGAAAACAGCGTCCGATTTAGAGCCGCCGACGATATACATCTTCGTGCCATCGGATTTGAAGAAGACGCCACCCGGGCCTGTCTCTTGCGCCGCCACGCTAAAGTTCTGCACATAAGAGGCCGTGCTAACGTCCCATGCAGACGATAGGCTGTATTCATTCACATCGACTCCAGAGCTGCCGACGATATACATCTTCGTGCCATCGTCTTTGAAGAAGACGCCTGTCGGGGTTGTCTCTTCCGTCGCCACGCTAAAGTTCTGCACATAAGAGGCCGTGCTAACGTCCCATGCAGACGATAGGCTATATTCATTCACATCGTCTCCAGAGCTGCCGACGATATACATCTTCGTGCCGTCGGATTTGAAGAAGACGCCTTGCGGGACTGACTCTTGCGCCCCTATGCTAAAGTTCTGCACATAAGAGGCTGTGCTGATGTCCCATGCAGACGATAGGCTGTATTCATTCACATCGTCGCCGCTTTGGCCGGTGATATACATCTTCGTGCCGTCGGATTTGAAGAAGACGCCATTCGGGGCTGTCTCTTGCGCCCCTATGCTAAAGTTCTGCACATAAGAGGCCGTGCTAACGTCCCATGCAGACGATAGGCTGTATTCATTCACATCTTGGCCGGTTCGGCCAACGATATACATCTTCGTGCCGTCGGGTTTGAAGAAGACGTCTGCCGGGGATGTATCTTGCGCGGCAACATAAAACCAATTTATCGGCGACCCATTATACGCCGCATTAGCCAAATCCCAGCCGCCAGTCGGCACACCACCAGCCGCCGCTTGTTGCATCAGCCTCGCAATGCTCATGACAGGTCTTGCCCCGCAGTGAAGCCATACCAAATCGTGCCGCCGTCATGCGTGAAGAACACGAACACATCGACATCGCCGGAACCAGTCGAGAGTGTCGGTGCAGTGGCAGCGGCCCAATCAACCGAGGCAGGCCAAGTGATCGTGCGAGCCGTGCTGTCCTGCGTTACCTTGAGCGTGAAGCCGTAGGCGGTTCCCGAAGCTGGCGGATTGGAGAATGTCGTGCTGGTCACATCCTCCGACAGGCTTAGAGAGAAAACATTCCCTGCTTCACAGTCTATGGTTAAAGCCCCAGAAGAAGAAGCGACAGAAACAAACGTTTCATTGTAGGACTTCGCTTGGAACTCTTCAGGAGCAGAAAAATCCCCTGAATCATTAACCTCGAGGAAGTGTGCCGCAGTAGCTGTAATGAACACCGAGGCCGAGCCTGCGAGATTAAGCGGGGAACCGGAGTTTGAACTCTCCGTGGCACTACGAGTAAGTGTGGTCCCGCTGGCAGTGTAGGTGCCGGTGCCAATCTCCCAAGAAGAGCCCTCTTCAATCGTGTACCGGACAACCTCACCATCCAGAACCCCGGCGTCCGCGAAGGATTGGTAGCCTGCTTCAGCCGACCCAAGGGTGATCGTCCCCGTGCCGGTAGTGGCCGTGGTCATGCGGGCGCGGTTGACGAGCGTCACCATCTCGGGGCTCCTATCTCAGACGTCAGGCAATGCGGATGATCGCGTTCGACGCATCCGCAGTCGGGAAGACGATCTGGAAGTCGCCTGACGACGAGCTCTTATCCGAACCAAAGTCAAGAACAACCACTGCCGGGTCACCCGCCGCCGTGTCGTTGTAGATCAGCGCGCCGCGAGCCGTGATCGTTGCCGACGTAAACGTGATGTCCGAGAAATCGGTGAACGCCGTCGTGCCGCTCGTCGTCGGGGTCACATTGGTCAACGTGCCGCCGCCAGCCGAGTAGGTGCCAGAGTTGCCGACCTCGTTGCTCGAAGTGTAGGCCGTCGTCGCAGCCGTAAACGAAGCCGAGTTCGTGTACAGCGCCAGCTTGAACGCATCGCCCGTGCTGGCGGTAAAGTTGTGTACGCCTTGCAGGAGCTCCTGCTTGAACGAGGTACACATAAAGTTGCCCGTGAAAGCCATTTCAGAGTCTCCTGACCAGTTCTGCGAGCTTCGGTTCACCCGCATCCATTAACGTATTGTACACGGTTGTGCGGTCACTTTGAACCGCTTGTTTCAGGTACAATTCTATCAGCTTCTCGATCCGAGCGCGATACGCCAAAGCCTGATCTCGAATAGCCGGCGGGGCTGTGTCCGAAACAGCCACAATCTTGTCCGCGCACTGCTGAGCCAGCTCTTCGGCCGTAAAGCCGCGGCGATCAGTCGTGCGAACCCCGACCTTGAAATCGGAACTTAATTCCATTGCTGCAGTAATCATTGTTTTGCCCTCATGACCAGACCCGTGCGGTATTCATCCGTTGTTTCCTTGGCCTCGCCCAGCTGCTTAAGGCCGATCAGGCTCTCTTGAAAGCGAGCGGTGTAATACTGCATCATGTCTTGCTCACCCTTCATAAAGGTGTAGGCTTCCATGAGGCAACCATAAAGCAGCGTCAATTCCGCGTTGGTACTGAGCCACGAAGTCTGATCTTCTGCCAGCTCTGTGATGCTCTGCGGGCGGTACATGTAGTGCAGCTCAACCGGGAAACTCGACGCCGGCGTGGGCGCTAGAATAAAGTAACCCACATCGAACTGTGCGTAATACTTCGGATCGCCGGTCACGTCGGGATCCGGTGTGTACTCCTGCAGGAAAGTCACATCCTTAAAATCCATGAACACCTTCTCGCCGTCGGCGTTCGTGTAACTCAGGGAGAACGGAGCGAGGAAGTCGGACGGAGCAGCCAAGTACTTGTTGTTGGCCGAAGCATTCGCTGTCGCGTTCTTGCGAAACAGCGACAGCTGCACCTGCTTGAGAATACGCTCCTCCGCCATGCGGATGAACAGCGGTAAGTTTGCCACGAAAGTCGATTCCGTGTTTTCGGTGTAGTCTTGAATCGCCTGTTTCAGTTGCCCGTATGTAAAGCTCATGTCGTCACCACCGTAACCTGCCCTACACTACCTACCATGCGAGGCCGCACAAGGCTAGGATCCTCTATTGTCGGCACTCCGACGTAGATCTGCAGAGCCTCGGGCTGGTCGGGGCGCGGGTTGCGTAGCGCCTGTGGGTCTGGGCCGACCTTTGGCGGGTAGAGCTGGGGATGCTTCGGTTCGTACTCGTCCGGGCCGACAAGCGCACCTGTCCACTCCTTCTTCATGTCGCGAAGACGGTAGCGGAACCCGGAGCGGTCCGAAATGCCGTAGGCGTTTTTGTCCGACGCGAAAGCCATTAGGTCCTCATGTAGCGGGAGCTCGGCTGTAGCTTCAAGGATACACGGTCCTCATCTTCCTCCGCCGCACGTTGGAACTCTTCTTCGTACACAGCTTTCAGGATCTGCAACCGTTCCGGCGCCCGTTTCATGGCCAAATAGTAGGCCAGCCCCGCGACCATGCAAGGCAGGAAGCGGAACGGAAGATCAGTCGTGTTGACCAACGCATCGGCGTCCTCGATCCGCTGGACGTAGTAGTAGATCAGCTGGTCCGTAGAGTTTTCCGGCGTCTGCCAGAGGGTGATCACAGGTTGGATCTGACGGTTCAAGAAGAACTGCGACGGCCGGCCTTGATCGGTCTTGTTCGGGAACGTCAGGTACTCCCCGCGGCTGATCCGCTCGACCTCGTAGTCCGTACCATCCCGGCGCAGCACCATCTCGAGGATGTCGACCACATCCGCGCCTAGCGTGTAGGTCGATGTGCCTTGCGTAAGAGTGGTCGTCCCCTGAGCTACCGTCCAGAGATTCAGGCCCCGGTTCGCCCAGTCAGCGAACATCAGGTTGAGGGACCGACGAGCTGTGCGCGCGTCGTAGCCCGTGCGAACCTCAAGGCCGCAGCGCTCATAGGCTTCCTCGATGACTTCAGCGACATCGAGGTTGAAGGTCCGGGTGCCTGACGTGGTCATTTTTTCTTCGCCGTCTTGGCCGACTCACGGAACGCCTTTGCAGTCGGCGCACCTTTGGTGCCGGGCTTCCTCATTTTCTCGCCAGAACCTTCCGCGATCCGCTTCCGCTTGGCGTGGATGTTGGCGTAAAGACCGGGGCGCTTGGCCATTACTTCATCTTTCCCATGGCCATCTGCTTGCGGGGGCTGCACATCACCTGCCCGCCCTTGGCCATCTTGACCTTGCCGCCCTTCTTGTAGCCGGCCATAACCTTGCCGCCCATCTTCATACCCTTGGGTTTGCATCCAGCCATCGGAACCTCCGTTATCTGCTTGGCCATATTAGCACGGTTCATTTTCACTGTCCCACGTTGTTCTTGATGTAGAAGCCAACCGCCCCAGCAATAAAGGTCAGCACCGCAACGGTGACCACCTTCACGACTGTAGACCAGATGGCTTTCTTTGTATCGCGCCACGAGGTCAGCAGGTTGCGGATTTCCTCGAGATCCTTCTCTGCGTTCTGGTCGTGCAGCCCAAGTTCTTCGAGCGCAGCGCGGGCGCCCTTCTTGGCCGCGCGGTCGAGCATAGCCTCAAATTCTTCTGGGGTCATGTTAACGTTTCCCATGTCAGCATTTCCACTTCTTTAAGGCTAGAGCTTTTCGAGTCGGACGACCTTTCTCGTCCTTCATTGGTCCGGGCATCCCGCCCATCCGAGCGCAGAAGCTTTTCTTGCGGCCCGCGTCCTTTTTGTTCTTCGGGTTCGGAGCCGGCGGTTTGAGGTTCATACCCTCACGTTTCGCCGAAGCTCGGCCCTTGGCGTTGAGGCCACCCTTGGGGTCCTTGCCCTCTTTGCGCTGCCATGCTGGGGATTTAGCCATCAGAGCGGGCCTCCGTTCTTGACTAAGACAAGTATAAAGAAGCAGGAGGCCTCGTTATTGTTCGAACTACCATTAGCCGTGGCCTCGAGTGTTGTCTTTTCCGGAATCGCGAGAGGGTACTCAAACACGTAGTTCGCCGACCCGTTGTTGACCGTAGTGATCGCCGCAGCGCGCCGAATCCCGTCCTGTCCGATAGTAAGAAGACGGCCAACAACTTGCGCCGACCCGCCGGGTTGTCCTGCGGAAAACAAACCCTGCGACAAGTAAGCCGTGTATCCTGCAGGGATGGTGTAGCTGCCTGTGATGCGCCGGTTGTAATCGAATTTGATAAGGTCATAAACCGTTGCGGGCACACCACTCGTGACCGACCCAGCCCCAAAGTAGATGTCTCCCGCCGCAGACAAGCCGGAGCCGGCGGTCGCGACATAGGCATCGTTGATGTGCAAAAACGCCTGTGACGTAAGAACCTCCGTCTGACCATTAAGGGTGACGGTTTCTGAAATCTCGTTGTGATTTGCATCCAAACCAGCGACAAAAACCGTCCTAGCGCCAGTACCCGCCGCAGTGTCGTCTACGCTTGAGGAACTGACCTTCAGCTGCGCGGCGGGGGAGGGGAAAGTGAGAATGCCCGAGCGAGGCCATACGGTTACCCTAGTCGTGTCAACGTCCGGGTTGTATCCAAACACAGCAACAGAGCGGTGGCCCGGAATTTGACCCCGAGCCACCTGTAGTTCAAACGGTTCTACAGTACCGACCTGCGATATCGATCTGATGTCGTAGACCGGCATGCCTCACCTCAATTATACATCGCGGTGAAGCTGGAGAAGACAGT